>Ga0325411_1001764_pt1 | contig 24182 bp, 10 predicted proteins | sample PopdelMetagenome_13_FD_206181 | JGI IMG/M metagenome (GOLD analysis project Ga0325411, IMG submission 206181) | Populus deltoides microbial communities from Bellville, Georgia, United States - Xylem-PdIQD-R4 | ecosystem: Host-associated > Plants > Phyllosphere > Stem > Wood/Secondary xylem... | reverse complement strand
TAAACACACCACAAGAGAGAAACTTGAGAGCAAGTAGAGAGAAAGAAGAGAGAGTAATCCCACAAAGTTGTGAGGTATTTGTGAGAGAGTAAGTGAGGTGTTTTCTCCTAGTAATAGAGAGATTTTAATTGTTCTCCTATTATTTGAGAGAGGTTGTAATTCCCACATTACTTAGTAAAATCCTTCTATACTTGCCCGTGGACGTAGTCAAATTGGGTGAACCACGTAAATTCTTGTGTGTCTCATTTCTCATTTTATCATATCCATTGTCTTTTATCTTGTCGGGTTTGCATGCCAGTATCCTAACAATAAGCACCTTCTTTCCCTGAAGTCTCTGCCATAACCGACCTGCTCTCTCCTTTCCACTCTTTCCGTCAAAATCCAGACCTAAAATAACTGCCATTTGATCCTGCATGTCTGTGACATTTGGATTCTGGGACACCGTGACTATCAAAACTTCATCAACAAACTGCAACTCTTTGGCTCCCCTACCTACTTCTTTGACCAGGGTGGTTTTACCCACCCCTCCCATGCCGTACAGTCCGATCATATTGACAGTGTCATCTTTGAGAGCTTTCATTATCTGTTCGAATGCTTCTTTTGATGATTCCGAGGGTGTGAGTCCCTCTGATGGAAGAAATTCTATGTCTTGAAGAGGTGTTTTGTGGGACACTTTTGGAAACTTACTGTTTGCTTCAATTTTTCTCAAAGTCTCCGTCTTCTTTGCCAGTGCCTTGCTTAACTTGAATTGTCGCGTCGGATTTGGACACCAAGTAAAGCATTTGCCATTTTTTTCTATTTCATTTTCCAAAGAATTCACACCTTCAATTTCGTTGTTTGCATCTTCCAGCCATTTACTAACATCTTTGTAAATTTCTTCAGCATTCCTTTCAGCAACTTTGACATCATTTTGTAGACGATCTAGTGTCAAAGCCAGTTTCTTCTTTTGTTCATTGAATTCTTGAACAAAATTGTTGAAACAGAACATGTAACGGAACTGCCTTATTGCTGGTTCCACCAAGAGCTCTGCTATCTTGGATACAACGGATCCACCAACACTTTCGATAGCCATTTTCCACCGGTCTGAAAATCAAAGAAATAAGGATGCAGAACGTGAGAGTGAGTCATTACAAGTAAAATAGGCATTGAGAGAATGAGAATAGTAATTTTATTACCTTAATTTGTGAAAATATATGCGGAAAGCACTGGTACTGACTGCTCAATAATAAAATATAGCGAGAGGAACAAAAGGAGAAGGCCTTTAGCTCTGTATGGAAGCCAGCTTCAAGAGCAACAAGGCAAGGTATAAGAAGAACGATAAACATTTAATTCCTTGTCCTAACATAACAATTATTTACACAGTAGTTCATAGATCATTGTAATCCCTTTGTCCCCTCATCAATAGCTATCCATGCCATGTGTTAAAATTCACACTTACCCTAACAATTATTTACACAATAGTTCTTAGATCTCTGTGCTTTTCCATATGAAAGATAGAAATACCTTTTTTTTTCTTTCTCAAAACCAGTAAAAAGAAAAGATAGCATATCATCAATCTAATGAATATATTTATAAAAGAACGACTTTATGTTGAAAAGAGGAGAAGTATTAAAACAAAATAGTTTACATGGATTCTAACTTACGAGTTAGAGCAGCAATTCCCATAAAAAAAAAAATGCAATTTGATGACATAATTAATGGAACGAACTCAACAAAGGATCAATCTTAGGCAACTAAAATCTGTAATGACTTTATCTAAATCTATGGCATGAGTATAAGTCACACTTATTTACACAACAACTTTATCTAATGAAGCTGATTTGGTTTCAATTTTATTATCTTAATTTTAAACACTAATTCCCTCGATTATTAAGTAATGGGAATATCTATCCTTTCTTTTTTTTATATCTAGTTCATAGATCTATGTCTAGGAATATCTAACAGGCTAACCTTGAAGGGAATATCTATCCTTTCTTTTTTTTATATCTAGTTCGTAGATCTATGTCTAGGAATATCTAATAACAGGGTAACCTTGAAATATCTTGATTTGACTTTTTGTCTAGCATGAACTTCAAATCAAATTATCTGGGAGTTGTCTCAATATAACATAATAGACTTGGTTTGTCTAAAAGCTATTCAGAAGACCAGTGAAAATATGGTTTAACTTAAAAAAACATTTCAAGATGAAACTTTCATTTTAAAATATTGAGATAACAACATATTGGATCAACCTATGTCATTATGGATTAACCCGTCAAACTCGTTATCTGAATCATGAACTTCACTAGGTTTAATATTATCTTTTTAAAAAAAACTATTTTTATTTAATGATATGATTAAAAAATCAATGCTAAAAAAATCAAGCCTTAACCCATTACCGGGATATTTGTTTGAGACCATAATAATTTTATGGAAAACACACCAAAATAAATTATGAAGTTCATTACTTTACATTTTTTTTAATTGAGATATGAAAAGATACTATTTATATTTTACAAAAAAAAATTAAAAATATATATGAACTAATAAATCAAAAGGAGTTGCTATGATCACTAATTTAATATTAAAACATGAAGTTAATCTTCATAGTAGAAATAAAATATAGATACATATACAAATATTTTATATTGATTGTTCTTTTTATTTTAATCTTGTTAAGGACAAATCAAACTAATTTCTTTGAAATATCATGCAACTAAAAACATATAAAAAATCAATCACTATTTAAAAAACTTTTTCAAAAAAGAGCTAATTTAATAGAAACATTTAATGGAAATGGATAAAAAAAAGTCAAAAAGTCAAGCCTAAGAATCTACTTTTCAACCCATTTGCATCTAAAAACACCATAAAAACCTCTATGTACCAGAAACAAAATCTCAAAATCATTTAAAAAATAAAAATAAACCAAATAAGAAAATCTAAATGGAACTCAATATATTTTTCAGGCATGTTTATAGAAAAAAATTACCACTGTCAAGCTTCTTTCATATAATAAAACTTATTGATACCAAGAACGATGAGTTTCGTCTATGAAAAGTGTAACACTAGATAGGTGGCTCGCGCTATACCATGGGTAGACCTAATTTTTTTTTCAACATAAAAAAAAGGATGCTAAGGCAATGCAGGCATTCATAAAAAAACCAAAAAAGTTGAGACTCGGATCATTGACTCAATTATGTTTAATAAGATTGGCTAATTGAAAAACACAAATGACAAATACCACGACTATAAAAAAAATTAAAGAAAAAATGACACTAAAAAAAGGTAAAAAAAATTAAATTGAGCCCATCCATGTTAGAATGCAAAATATGCGACTTGGTCGTGACATCGGGGTAACCCCGTTGAAAATAAATTAAACAAAATCATGAAGCTTAATTATCAAATAACCTAACATCAAATGGCGAAGCTAAAAAAACAATGAAAAAACAACCCGAGTTAAACTAGGTTAATCTGTTAATCCCATGATTATAGGTATAAGATTGAAGTATCAATCAAATGTTGAAATACAAAATAAAAAAAAATCAAATTTTGAAAGATCTTATTTGATAATGAAGAAAATTTTAAATAAGAACGTGAAAACATTCGAAGCTCAATTTCTAGTAAACAAAACATTGAAGGATGAATTGAAGACAAAATATAATCTCAAAAAAGTTTTGAAAAAAACCCCACTCGATTCCATCGGGTCAGCATACAAAATCCGTGACCTGGTTGTGATATTGGACAACCTCATCAAAAGGAAATTGAATAAAACTATGAAGCTTAATTATCAAACAATCTAATGTTGAAGAGTAAGATAACTCGTATCATTTTCAAAATCAATGGAAATCCAATCGAAAGTAAATAAAAAAAACTAGAGCCCAATATTCATTTAAATAAATATTGAAGGATGAAACTAAAAACCATAAGCTTAAAAAGGGGGGGAAAACCAAGCAAACTCGAGTAAATCTCCTAAACCTATTATACTTGATCTTCAAATATAAATGAATCAATTATTAAATTGATAAAAAAATTATGTAATCTTATTTTTTTTAGGATTATAAGTAAAGCCTAATGTTCGTAATGGAGCTCAAATATTCAGTCATGAATATATGCTTGTAGTACTTAGAAAAGAACATGAAGTTTATATTAGTGTGTATGCCTAACAATTATAACTTTATTTCTTTTCTAATCAAGTGGTTATATATGCCACTAACTTTATTCATGCAATCAATATATTTAAAGTAGGTGTTTATTTAATAAATAAAAACACACTGAATTGAGTTGTAAAAGAAATGTAAAGAGAATTTATTCTTGAAAGGTACAGTGAGAGGAAAATAGAATTAGAAGAAGTTCAAGAACCATAAACTGACATCCAATTAGAACCCAAGCTTGAATATATAGCACTAGATGCTTAGCTTAAAGATCAAGAAACACAATAATTCCATAGATCTGATGAGAGATGTCATACACCAATGAGATATGGATTTTTCATAGAAGCTAAAAATGATAAGTTTAATGAGCCTACCAATTACATGAAAGCAATATCTAATATTGATTTCATGAAATGACTCAAGGATATAAAATTCTAAATGGATTAATTATAACTTGGTTGATTAACTTGAAGGGGTAAGATTCATTGGATGTAAGTGGATCTTTAAGAAATAGATTAATATTAATGGCAATGTATAAATGTATAAAGCTAGATTAGTCGTTAATGGTTACAAGAATAGACAAGAATTGACTTTGATGAAACCTTCTTGCTATAGTTACATGCTAATATTATGAATTCTAGCACATAGATGTCAAAAATACATTCATGTATAGGAATATTCATAAAGATATGCATATTACACTACCTAAAGGTTTTGAATCTAAATATTTTTCTAAAAAAGTATGCAAGCAGGAAAAATCTATTTATAGACTTAAACAAGATTCAAGGAGTTGAAATATTCATTTTGATAAGATAATTTAAAAAATGGTTTTATTAAAAATATTTGATGGATATTGGTAATAGATGGAAAATGTATGTTGTAAAAGAGGTTTATGGCTAATTTTATGTATCAAAAGAAATTTCATGGAGATTATTACCTATCTTTGTTATTATTTGTTACTACATTTTTATATTTATGTGTACATCTTAATTTTTATTTTTAGGTCCATTAGGGTCTCATCAGGAATAATATTGATTTAGTTACCTTTTTCTTTTGACCATGTAATTATTTGTAAATTAAGAGATTTATCCCCAAAAACTTGAAATATAATATTAATCCGTAAATTTGAATGTATGACTTTAATCTAATGTTTGTAACTCTAAATAACTATTTAACCATACATGTTTATAGTTGAAATCAAATCTTTTACTTGAATTATATTCTATGAAATTCTCTCCCAAAAAAAGAAAGTTTTTTTGTATAGAATAAAAAGAAAAGTCTTCAAAGGAGTAAATAATTAATTGAATTAAGGACCCTCTCTCCCACTTGCAAGTATGAAACATCGGCATGGTTACTCCATTGGTACCGGCATTTCAAATGACATTGATTAACTATCCAGGTTTGGATAGCTAATGACATCTATGGGGTTTCATCGGTGCCGACATTTTTTTAATTGACTGGTCGATCCCGAGCAACTGGGTGACTAATGATGTTAGTAAAGATTACTAACATCGGCATGGTTACTCCTGGTTAAGTGAAAAGGATAAAATGATTAACTATTCCAGGTCAAGAATAGTTAATGATATCAATGGATCACATTGTCATCGGCAATCATTTCTAGTGTGATTAGCTACTGTAGGTAAGAAAGCTAATGATGTCAAGGGTTCTTGACATCGGCAACTTTGATGGTAAACCAGATATGAATAAGATTTGATTAACTATTATGGGGAAGGAATAGTTAATGATATCAATCGGTTGTATTGATATAGGCACATGAATGTAATTGATTAGTCTAACCTAGTATTGAAAGACTAATGATACTAATGAGATTTATTAGTATCAACAATTACCTCCCAGGAAATGAGAGGGGAAATATTGATTAGTTATTTTAAAAGAATGACATAAACTAATGATACCAATAGAGGAATATCTTGGTATCAAATAAGAATTAATTTATAAGGAGATGGTGTTCAAAAATCGTTGAGTTGTGTTGAGATTTTCAAGATGAAATTATTCTCGACAAATGAGATAGGATATTTGATAGATATTGGTAACAGATGGAAAATGTATGTTGTAAAAGAGGTTTATGCCTAATTTTATGTATCAAAAGAAATTCCATGGAGATTATTACATGCCATTGTTATTGTTTGTTACTACCTTTTTATATTTATGTGTACATGTTAATTTCTATTTTTAGGTCTATCAGGATCTCGTCAGAAATGATATTGGTTTAGTTACCTTTTGCTTTTGACCATGTAATTATTTGTAAATTACTCCTAAAACTTGAAATATAATATTAATCCGTAAATTTAAATGTATGACTTTAATCTAATATTTGTAACTCTAAATAACTATTTAACCATACATGTTTATCTTTCACTGAATTATATTCTATGAAATTCTCTCCCAAAAAAAAATAGTTTTTTAGTATAGAATAAAAAGAAAATCTTCAAAAGAGTAAATAATTAATTGACTTAAGGACCCTCTCTCCCACTTGCAAGGATCAAACTGGAGCTAGCATCTAATAGTAACTTACGTATGACTATCCTTATGATATATCCATAAAAGCTAAAAGCAATTCCATACTTTAAATTTGATTTGCCAAAGAAGGCCAAAGCTAAAAATATTCAAACTAAAAGGGATCCTGTATTTCAAATTTGATCTACTTTCATTTTATTTTTCTTATATCAACATATACAAACATGAAATTTATAGCAAAAAGAAATCAACCTTTCAAATCAAACATGAAATTTATAATAATAATAATAATAAGTTGCAACTTGAGTAGAATAACTTCATCCTGGATAAAAGTATACTATACAAGACATGATAAACAATTATTCTATCTAGATTTGTAGATAGATAGATAAATAGAGAGATAGACAGCAGAGATATATATATATATATATATATATTATTGTGTTTTAGAATAATTCATTAAAAATGTTTGGATTAATTTTTATTTCATGGTCAGGATTCTTGTGTAATATTTTATATATTGTTAAAAAGTCTACACTCTATTTTGCATTAACTAGGGAATTTATAAGAATTTTATTTCTGATAGACTAACCATACATTCGAATAATTAACATATAATATGAGGTTTTGGCATTTCACTATAGCAATGAATAGTGAGATGCTTTGGCTTTTTTCAATTTAATCCTCAAGTTTTTTTTAGTTCAAACTTTTATTTTTCAATTTCATCCTCAAATATTGGATTTAATAGATATTAGATTTTATAATTTGTTTTAATTTATTTTTTATTGAGTTATTCTAGTCTCATTATCCGGATTTGGTAGGTTAGTATAAGTTGATTTAAGTTATCTTTTATTCTTTTTAGTTAAATTTTTTTTTTGTTGAACTTCATCCTTCAATATTAGATTGATTGGAAATTAGGCTTAATATTCATTTATTTTTTTTTATGGGATTATCATGGTTTCAGGACTCGAGTCACGAGTTTTTTTAATTGATATTTTTTCAATTCATTCCTTCAACATTGAGTTGATTGAAAATTGAGTTTCATAATTTTTTTTATTTGCTTTCTATGGATTTATCACGGTCTTATGATTCTGGTCACGGGTTAGCCTAGTTGCCTTAGGGTTTTTTTTATCCTTTTTCAATTGAATGTTTTTTTTTTTAATTTCAACCTTCAATATTGGGTTGATCAAGAATGAGGCTTGATAATTTATTTTATTTTGCTTTATTTGAGGTTATCTCGGCCTCATGACTCGGGTCACGATTTTGATCGGTTAAATTGGGTTGACTCAAGTCATGTGTTTTTTGTGTTTTTTTTAATTTTTTTTTCAATTTCATCCTATAATATTGAGTTGACTAGAAATTTGTGTTAATATTTTTTCTTATTTGTCTTCTATAGAGTTATTAGGGTCTTATAATTTAGGTTGGGGACTTGACAGGTTAACATGAGTTGATTCGAGTAAATTCAAATCAATCCAATATATTGTCATCTTAATATTTTTTAAAAAAATATCTTCATTATTTTTTTAGTCAAACTATTACTTTACCACTCGTTTGTATTGTCTTCGAATCTATAAAGTCGACTAAATCGCTATAACCCCCACAGTTTTTTTCCACTAGAAAACATGATAAGTACACCTAGATATTTTTTTTTGCTTTAAAAAAAGTTGATTCGACTCACAGCATAGCGCAAAAAATTATCTTAGTGTTGGCTAAATGGGAATATTTCTCTTAACATCATACAAATCCTTGTAAATTTATAGTATTTAGAATTTAACTGGAACTATGAATATACAAATACGCTTAGCCTAGCAAATAATTACATTATAGCTTTATCTATTGAAGATGATTTGATTAAAATGACTCTAATTTCATCAGTTATTAAGTAATCGGAAGGGCTGTTATTACTATGAAGTTCGTGGATTTTTGAGCTTTCTAATAAATAAAAAAACCATAAGTGATATAATAAAAAAGAAGAAGAAGAAGAAGAAGAAGAAACGATGGTGTCAAGATCAAATTACGGTGGTGAAAGCTAGCCATGCACTGATAAATCCAACTTTTACAAGAGTACTGTTATTTAGACCATTACCCTAATTTAAATCCACCAAACACAAATAAATTTTATTCTTGTGAATTTGAGCTTTTACATCAAGTCAATCAAATTTAAGGTAAAAGTTCAAAATGTTAGATATCAAGATTAAAGTCTTAATTTTATTTTATATATGTATTATTAAGAAGATTTTAAAACTAATTATTTTTCTAATTGACTATTAAATTAAAACACCATAATCTTTTTAATAATAAGTATTCGATCTGTATTTACAATTATTTAACCCTTGAACGAGATAGACTTCGATAAAAACTTGCATACAGAAATTGAGTGAGTCTGGTAGGAGAAAATAGAGATTAAATTGAACAAATATTTCACTTTCTTTCTTCATGAACACATAATAATATAATAAAAAAAAACAAATAACACAAGAATTAGTAGAAATACACACCTTGTAATAGAGACAGGAACAAACGGAAGATCACGATCACTTAGACACCCACAACCTCTCTATCAATCGATTGCAACCACAAATATAATCCTTAATACTTCACTTTCTTTCTTCCTGGATCATAATTGCAAACATGTATGAACAAATAATAATATAATATAATATAAAGACAATAACAAATAACACAAGAATGAGTAGAAATACACACCTTGTAGTAGAGACAGGAACGAACGGAAGATTCACGATCACGGAAATATAATGTATGTAGTGTTGCTATAGCTATGATCTCTCAAGGTTTTTTTTTTTTTTTTTTTTTTTTTTTTTTTTTGAGAACGATGAGTAGGGGAGAAGAACGAAAGGAGCTGAAAAGAAGACAACAATTAATTAAATGAAGAACACTCTCTACCACTTCCAAGGATGAAACTCGAGCTATATATATGATTGTCCCTATATATATCCCACTCAAGGAATATGATTTGCCCATAAGAAAAGAAAAGAAAAGAAAAGAAAAGAAAAAAGACATTCGTTGCTTTAAATTTGGTCTGCTTATGAAGTAAGCTCCTGACATCAACATTTGCAGGCTAAAGAGACATTCTCATTTAATTTTTTTTTTTTTTTTTTGGGGTGCATGCAGGCCAATGGCTTCACGGGTAAGCGAAAACATGACTGCTGCATGTCCAATAAAATACAGAGGAAATAAGAAAATTAAAAGAACATGAATTAATTAGATGTCTGCCCCTGTATTATGGAAGTGAAATAATTTTGATCGTTTAACTATTTATATACATATAAATTGTTTGGTAATTTAATTATATTATCGTAATTGTTGATGTCTTAATTGTTAATTATAATTATTTCTGTTTACATTGTTTCTATTGGGTTTCAACAAAAATAGTATTATATTTACAGAAAAATTAATTGCTAGTTATTTTACAGTTGCTTACAAAACAAAAAGGTAGGTTTATGACGGGCTTTTTAAGTGAGAGAAAAGAGAGTTCTATTAGTGGTGGTTATAATTAATGACTATTTTACTCACTCTTTGCTAAGGACCGGGTTTTTTTTATCAACATAAAAAATTAAACATATAAACTTTTTTTTATATTTTTTTACATAAAAAAATCAAGTGTAAATTAAAAAATTTATATACGCATCTAATTAAATAAATTAAAAACCATCTATTTCAATAAATAAATAAAAAAGACATTAACGATAACTAAATACAAATCTGGAAAAGTCTAGGGAGATGTAGATTAAGATATTTAATCTCGTAATATGGTTCATTTACTTGATTGTGTTTATTGACTCTAATTATTAAAATTAATTTTTTGTTTAATCAAATGATTGTAGAAATAGACATACAGAAAATTAATTGTATTAAATTAAATAAAAAAATATATCTTGCAAGGTTGCACTCATTAAAAATATTATCCAAAAATAAATATTTTTATTCTTAAAAATAAAGATAAATTAGAAAAATCTTTTTGAAAATTAAAAAGGCGATTTAAAAAAGGCTAAATGAAAAAATTCAAAGAGAAGAAGTATTGATATTTTAAAAAATAACATTAACCACATTTCTAAATAGTCCCGAAATATTTTAAAATAATTCTTTGATAATTACTATAAGTAAACACACCATAACCCCCCATTGCTATCAACATTCAAACTTAATTTATAAATGCCACTTCATCAAAACTTTATTAGTTTGTATTAGAATGTGTTTGTTTTTTAGGTAATTTTTGTGATTTAAAAAAGTAAGTTTTAAAAAAGTGTGGTTAGCTGTGACTAGTTGGGTTTAGATACGTGTTTGGTAAAATTATGGTCAAAGTTTATATGTAACAAAAAATATGTATAAAATGTTTGGTGGAAATGTAGTTACGGTTACTTTTCAAAATGTTTTGTACTTGGAAATGCACCAAAATAATTTTTTTATTTTTTAAAAATTATTTTTAATATCAGCACATCAAAATGATTTGAAAACACCAAAAATATATTAATTTGAAGCAATAAAAAAAATTTAATTTTAATTTTTTTGAAAAATGCTTTTAAAACGCAAAAACAAACAGGGTTTCAAGAAACTTAATTAAAAAAGTATGTAAAAACTGCTGCACAAAAACTTCGTTTTAAACTCAATTTTTTAGTAGATCCCATGATACAAAACATAATTTAGTTTGGTACCAAATACCTTGCTGCGTTTGTTTCACCGCAAACATAAAAGCTGATAAAAAACAAACGCAGCCTTACGAGATATTTTTGTGTTAAGGTAACTCTTTTGTATTAAAAAAATGATGTAATTAAAGAAATTAAAAAATAATCATGTAAAAATAATATTTTAACATGTACACTTTAACTCTTTAGAATGTACTCTTTTTTTTGTTCCATTGTAATATTTTAAAAACAATTTATATCTTGACATATGTGTATCTATTTGATATTGTGTTTTAAAGTGCATTTGAATGTGCTTTAAAAGTAAATTTATTTTAAAAAAAATATTAAATTAATGTCTTTTCTAATGTTTTCAAAGATTTAAGTTAAAAGTTTGCAATTAATCATTATAAATATTTATGGTGATTAACAGAACGATGATTTTATTTTGATTTTTTCAAGTTCTAATGGAATTTAAATACAATTATATTTAATATTTATTTAAAATCTAAAAACAATATTTTGATATATTTTTTTATTAATTATTTTTTTGAAAAATACTATACATTATCATAGAACACGTGTAATTAATGGAAAAATATCAGTTATTTAGTGCACATTTAACAAAAACAAGATTTCTTTTAAAAAAAATTGATGTTTTGTTAGTAAATGATAAGTAACTCTTAAGTCATTTATTTAATAAAAAAAATTAATAAACTTAGATTATTTTTAAAATACATGAATTCTTTTAACTAGTTTACACCAAAGAAATCTCTCATGATATAGACAAATTGTCTAAAGATTTTGACATCAAATTAAAGGAGTTGAGTTGATCTATTCAAGGTAGCAAATTCATAATTATAAACGAAAATAAATATTTATATATACATCATAATTTACTCATTCCAAGTTCCTAAATTTTTCTTTTCTTTTCAACAAACTCCCTCTTGCTTTGTTACTATTGGCTTCTCTTTTGATATGTTAGTCCCAACAAATTTTATTTTTTTATTTTTCAAATAAAGAGCAACGCTCTCTTTCAACGACAAAACAATTTTAAAAAATGCCACGAGAAGTGCCGGCTAAGCTAACGAAGGTTTTAAAAAGTGTTTAATACATCAAAACCTTGATCAAGGCATGGTTAAATGAACTTCAAGATCAACCATCGGATCACCAACTACTGATCACAGCCATTAAATACATCGAATCATATCCTATCCAACGGGTCCAAGAATGTTCAGCAATGCCGTCCCTGTGAAATGTATCGTAGAGAATCACCCATCATGTATTTATAATAACCCGCTCCCGCAGTGCTTATGTCTGGGACCCACATTTCAGGTCCCTACAAGAAACACTGCTCAACAACACTGTCCAGGTCCAGAACAAACCCAATCCCACGCGCCCACGAATTGAAATTACGCTTTTGCCCACATCTTGAGACTTGTGCTCAGTTTGGCTGCACCATTTTTTTTTTCTTTTGGTTTCTGGCTCATAGATGATTGTGTTTTATTATAAAAAATCTTTTAAATGAAAATGGAATTATTATTTCTAATTTTTATATTTAATATTATATAATTTTATCCTAATACCGAATTAAAAGGGAATATATGTGGTAATAATTAATTTGAAAGAGAAAAAATGACACTATTTCCAATTCTTTCATGACTATCATCATAATTTCTGAAATGATTTGAGCTTTAGATATCCAAATTCATTTAACTGTAAAGTAACATGAATAACATGATTTGCATGCTTTTCTCGTACAACTTCATGTATCTTGCATTTAACTTCTGGTATATCACTAGATAGTTGTTTTAAGCTATGTTGCAGGCTCGATTATTTTTTTTTAATATACAAAAGAGTTATGCATAGCTAATATTTTGTAATAAAAAAAACTAAATTGTGTGGGAGTTGGTCTAATTTGATCCAGTCAACTCGAGGAGTCCAAAAATAACTTGGACAACTGTGTAAAAACATAGTTTGACTAAAAAAGATTTAATACGATATCCTTTAAAAAAACATTGAAACGACAACATATTAGATTGATCCAGATTAACCTTTTAAATCCATGACTCAAGTCATAAGACCTATTAGTCCTATATAAAGCAAAATAAAATAAATTATAAAGCTTAATTCTCAATCCACTTACTATTAAATGATATTAAAAAAAATTAAGAGACAAAAAAAAATACAAGTCAGCCTGCCAAATCCACGATTCAGGTCATGAGACTAGGATAACTCTATAAAAAGTAAATTAAAATAAATTATGAAGTATAATTCTCAATCAACTCAATGTTGAAGGAATAATTTTTTTAAAAAATAATTTTAAAAAAGATACAAACAACAACTCGAGTCCACCCGGATTAACCCACCAAACTCATGATTTGAGTCATGATATCAGGATAAACTCATATAAAATAAACCAAGAAAACAACTCGAGTCATTCTAGGTTAACCTGTCAAGCTCGCGATCAAGGTTATAAGATTGATATAGCCCCATAGAAAGCATATTGAATAAATTATGAAGCATAATTTACAATAAACTCGTTATTGAATGATGAAATTAAATAAGTAAAAAAGACATTATAAAATAACCTAAGTTTACCCGGGCTAACTCGCAAAACTCATGACTCAGGTTACAAGATCGAGATAACCTCATAAAAAACAAAGCGAAATAAATGAAAAAGTTCAGTTCTTAATCAAACCTAATGTTAAAGATATTAAAGGATAAAACTGAAAACAAAATAACAATTAAAAATAGATAAAAAAAAAACTCGAGTCAATCTAGTTGACCCGCTAAATCTGTGACTTAGGTTATGAAACTAAAATAACCACATAGAAAGCATACCACAAAAAATCATGAAACTCAATCTCTAATAAATCAAATATTGAAAGATGAAATTATATATATATATATATATATATAAAGCAAAAAAAAATATTATTGCAATGAATAGTATTTTATGAGGTGATGTCTAGTAAAAACACAATCTCTTTTAGTTTTTGTTAATATTTTATAAAGTAGTATTTTTTTTAATTTACACTTAAATGATTTTGTATAACATATAAAATATTTTAAGATATTAATATATCCATCATGTCTTGTATCTTAAATGCTCAAGAATTGTCGTCTTTATATCATGACGAAGAGGTATTATGTGTTTTTTCATAATTGTAAATATATTAAATTATTGAAAGATAATGTTTAGTTTATCATAATAAAAGCATTCAAAACATAAATCTATAAATATATAAAAATAAAACTCATGGTAAACATGATTTCAATATAATTATAATAAAATAATTCAAATTTTCAATTGATATAAAACCAAAGTACCATATGTATGGTAGCAGCAGCAACAACAACAACAACTATGCTTAAATTAAAATAAATAAAGGTTTTTACTTGTTGAATGCACTTTAAAGCAATGAAACTTTTGTTGTCGTCAATGATAAATCATTTGAATTTATTACTTCTTATTTGTGCAACTAAGATGTTTGTAATATGCTTCCTAAGATTTCAACAATAACATCTTAGTTTAGATATAGTTTTAAACAAGGTCTTTAAACAAAAGATTATGCAACTTAAATATTTCTCAACAAGATGAACTTAAGCTCTAGATTTTAGAAAAAAAAACCAAAACATAAAAAAAGAATAAACACTAAAATATGATGTGAGAAAGAGTGTATAGAAATTTTGAAAAACATTGTTTCAAATTCTTCATTCACCCTTATTTTTTATAGTGAATTTTGGAAGTTAAAATATTAAAAAAAATTAATTCTCACAACCTTTGATTAGCTACTATAAATCAAGAATTAAATATGAACATAGTGGACATAAATTTTAATTTATTTAGCTAAAAAAATGTTCAGATTCAAATTTATATAAAATGCTATTGAAAAGACTGTTAACATTCTTGGCTGGACTTGAAAAAATAATGGGTTGGAAGAAATAATTCTTCATAGACTAAACCAAATTTAAGTTTTATGGATAATAAATAATTTTATGTGACCTAAAATATTATTTTACAATAAATCCTAACCTAGACTTAGTTTGAAGCCTAGGCCTAGCCAACACGCGCATGTTTAAACTCAAATGCCACTTTTCTTAGGTCTTCTCCTCTTTGGGTGCTATTCGGGCTCAATTTTAACTTTTCAACTTCTCACTTAATAAACACCAAGAAAGTTTTATTTTTTTTCCTATATGGGATAGAAACCTTTAGAGAGTTTTGAGTTTCAACAAAACACGTCAGCTAAGAATTCTTTTAGATCAATTTATAATCCACCCATAATTTGTTTAAATCATGTTAATGCTCTATGTTAAAAAGCATATGTTGGAGATTAAATTTTAAAAAAGTTTTAACCCAAAAAGTGAGTTGACTCTATTTTTAATTTGACATCAAATATGCCAATTAACGATATTCTTTAAACAATTTTTCAGCATTATTGGGGTCTATCTTTAATTAGACAAGGACTGGTTAAGTTGTTGACGTGTTGTCGCGGGCTATTTTTGGAAACGCACGTTACTTTTAATTGTGAGACAATTGAAAGAAAAAAAGCACTTTCTAAGCATGCAATCAAGAGTTGGCAGCATTAAAAGGTATATGATTTGGCTTTCAAGCAACGGATAAGTAACATGCAAAAAACTTACTTAAATTGTCTTGAATTTTATATAAAAATTAAATTGTAAAATTTAAAGGGACATCAATCTAATATAGGCATTATTTAAGCAACTCAAAACAAAAGGTGGCACGATGAACAAAAAAAGTATGAAAGCCCAAGTTTTGAGTGAAAAGTGAAGTCCCGACAACTGTTAGTAAGTAAATAGTAACAAATGTTTGTCAACTCCTTATTATTACAAAGACATGAATAACTTAGTTAAGTGTTTGCAAAAATATTTTATATATCCATCTAATTGTTTGGATCTAATGTATAAAATGAGAATGATACATATTTCAAATACTCACCTTAGAAAATAAATTTTTTCTTAAGAGAAAACAACCTAAGAGCACTTAAAGCCTTTAAACATTTTTGGACAAACATTGGCCAAATAGTTTCCTCCACCAAATTCTTCACACACACATACACACATTGAAAAAAACTCCTACATGTAAATCAAAAAACTTATGCATGCATTTAATTAATCAACCAAGCGAAAAATATAAATCAAGATATCTAACGCAACACGACTAATTTACCTGATTATGTTTAATAAATTTCCCTGTCAAAATAAATTTGTAATAGAAAAACACATAAAATTTGTAATAGAAATTGACACATGCATAAAATTTATTGAACAATAATTAAAAAAAAAACAATACAAGGTTACACATAACACATAAAATTTATTGAACAATAATTAAAAAAAAAACAATGCAAGGCTGCACATATGAAAAATCTTATAAAAAAATAAATATAAAAAATTAATCTATATAAAATTAAGAAGAAACCACAGATGAATCATACCTACCTAAACATAAACCAAAAATTCATTTGAAAAAGCATCCACTGCGTTAATTTTTAAAAAACTTAAAAATAAAAAAAGGAACTCGGTAAGGCACATGCAGTCCTGATAAACTAGGCATTTGGGTCTAGCAAACATGCTTGACACACTTTAACTTGGATTTAGCTAACATGTCAGACTCACATTACTTTAGACTTGGCTGCTTGTTATGTCCACGTACTTTGAACATGGATGACGATAAATCCTAGCGCCTTGGGTTTGGAAACATACCATACCCACGTTACTTGGTTCTGACAATCATGCATAACCCACGTTTACTTGGGTTTGATAAAAATGCTAGACCCACGTTACTTTGGACTTGGTTGACCGCCATGTTCATGCATTTTGGACTTGGCTGGCATCAAGTCCAAGCGCCTTGGATCTAGCAAACAGGCTCAACCATGTTTATTTGGGTTTGTCAATCATGTCTGACCCATATTTACTTGGGTCTGTCAAGCATGTCAGTTCCATGTTGCTTTGGACTTTGTTGACTGACCACCATGTCCACGCACTTTGGACTTGGTTAGCGCCACGTCCAAGTGTCTTGGCTCTGACAAACATGGCAAACTCATTTCTTATTTCGTCCTTATTCCTTTTATTGAAGTTTTGTTTTTTGTTTTTTAATTTTTTCCTTCTATTACAATTTCTTATATGTTTTGTTTTTCATTTCAGTTCTCATTCTTTTAATTTGTTATCTTTTATTCCTTTTTAGTTTTAGTCCTTCTAAATCCATCCCTATTTTTTATTGGTGTTTCAAAATCCATCATTTTTGTTTTGGCTTTTTTTATTTTGGTCCTTTTTCTCTTTTGTGTGAGCTTTATTTGTTTACAATTTAGCCCTTTAATTTTAATTTATGTAAATTATGTTTTTCAATTCAGTCCTTCTACTTTTGATTTCTTATTTTTTCCCTTGGCTTTTTTCTCAAAGTTCTTATAGTTTTTAATTTTACTTTTCAAATCAAATTTATGGTTTTTTTCAATATTAATAATATCGTTTTTCAAATTTATTATTAATAATAATAACAACAACAAGTAAACATGTATGATCCATGTTTACTTGAGCCTGGCAAATATGCTAGACCCACTTTTCTTTGGACTTGGCTAACAACCACGTCCACACACTCTGTACTTGGCGTTAACGAAGTGCAGACGCCTTGAGTTTGATAAACGTGGCAGATCCATATTTACTTGGGTCTGGCAAACGTGTCTGACCCATGTTTACTTGAGTCTGCCAAACATGTCTGACCCACTTTACTTTGGACATGGATGACTGCCAAGTCCAGGCGGCTTGGGTCTGGCAAACATGTCTGACCCACGTTTACTTTGGACTTGGCTGGTTGCCACGTCCATTCACTCTGGACTTCGTGTCTTAAGTTTGGAAAACAGGCCTAACCCACGTTTACTTAGGTTTGACAACATGTCAAACCCACGTTACTTAAGTTTGACAAACATGCCAGGTCCACGTTACTTTGAACTTTGCTGACTGTCTGGTCCATGTACTTTGGACGTGGTCGGTGTTAAGTCCAGACACCTTGAGTCTGACAAACATGTTTGATCCACGTTTACTTGGGTCTGGTAAACATGTCAGGTCCACTTTACTTTGGACCTAGCTGACCGTCAAATCCAAACATTTTGGGTTTGGCAAACATGTATGACCCACATTTACTTTGGACTTGGCTGACCGCCATATCCACACATTCTGGACTTGGTGTCTTAGGTTTGGCAAACGGGCCTAACCCACGTTTACCTGGGTTTGACAACATGTCAAACCCGCGTTTTTTAGGTTAGGCAAACATGTCAGACCCATGTTACTTTGGACTTTGCTGACCACCAGGTCCACGTACTTTGGACTGGCCGACGCCAAGTCCAGGCGTCTTGGATCTGGCAAACATGTTTGACTCATGTTTACTTGGGTCTAGTAAACATGTCATACACACTTTATGTAACAATCCCAATTTCCAAAACCAACACATCAAATATAAAAAAGGAAAAAACATGGTAAAAATTTATTTTATTTTATTTTTTGGTGAACTCATACAAAGTTTACTAAAATTTCTACAAAATTTTGGCAAAGTCTCCCATTTTTCCGAGAGGTCCCAAGTTATTGACAAATTACTTGTACACATCCATTATTCATTACCCATACACATTCCAATCATTTTAAGTCTCAAACTGTAACACCCTAGACTTTTAAGGTAAAATTCACACAATCATCAAGTTAAAAAAATGAGAAAATAATCCCAGAAAGTTTTTTTTTTAAAGAGATAACCATTAATTAACCATTGTAATTGCATTCATATATTAACATAATGTAAGTTCTAAATTTCAGTTTACTATATAAAGTTTTAACAAATAGTACTACATAACTATATACATACAAATTAGAAGTATTGTTAAATACAACCCAAAATAAAATTTTTTTATTTTCCTATTAACTTAAGTGACTATATAGAGGGAACACCCATGCATCAACTAAGGATTTCATTGCTGGGATGAACCTGCATATTAATTTGTATAAACATAACTAAATTAATTTTGATGATCTAGTACATTTTTCATTACACTAACAATTTGCTTTTAATTCATCTATCATCAATTTCTATAATTTCTCACTTGTCAACACACCAATCTTGTCCAATAATAACAGATTATATTGGTCACCATTCCTAGGGCACCAATTTCATTCTAGAATACGAATTTAACTAACAGCTCATTCACAGGGCACCACTTCCAAACTAGGACACTGGTGCAACCATCAACCCATTCACAGGGCACCAGTCCTATACCAGGAAGTTGGTCTAATCATCAGCCTATTCACTGGGCGTTAGTCCCAAACCAGGAACTGGTTCAACCATAATTCAAACACTACATATAAATACTAAAATTTGAACTGCATCTTATTAGGAGCTAAGCTAAAGAATTAAAAGAGACTTTAAATTAGAGATCTAAGTGTCAGACACCTACCTGAGATCTGTGCTTTGCTAGTTGTCCTCTGCTCTTGTTTATTTCCCACAATCTCACCTGTACCAATAGTTACACTAATTTAAATTTTGAGTCTTAACCACACATACACACATATACATGTTATTTTCATTGCCTTCATAATTCAATATTTTGTAATAAAAAACAATTCCAAATAGAAGTTACCAATTTACAAGTTTTAGATGGCTTAACATAACAAATTCCAAACACTGTTTAATAGTTTGAGTATAACCGAAGCTATAGAACTCAGTTTTATGTGTGGTTGGTTTATTTGGAAAGCTAAGACATGGGTCTACAACTTTTATTAAGAAGAATATACCCATTTTTTCCATATACATGACTAAATTCACAAATTTCAGAAACCTAAAAATATGTCCTACTAATTCCTGATTTTGACCTATCTTCGATTTTTCTTTTATATTTAGTGTTTTGTCACTTCAAATTAAGCAAGGTCAATTTCATTTGAAAGGTAGCATCCATGTATACATCTTTCATGAAAGAAATGATCTCAAATTCTGTTATATTAGGGTTCAAATCTTAGTAGAGAAATTAAGAGACAACCTGTCCAGTTTTGATTTCTAAGTTCAATAAGTATAAATTTGTTTCTCGTGCATTTTTCCGTCATTTTGAGCCACTATAAACACAAAATACCTCCACCTATCATTACTTAACAAAATTCTTAAACCTATACTAAGGTATTCTAAAATCTCAATTATTCATGGAAAACACAAACAAATTCAAGTGACTTAATAAGAGCTTGTTACCTTCTCTTACAAAGAAAATGAGTCAAGAGATTAAGAACAACCACTTTTCTTCTTCCCCTTCCTTCCTTCTTCTAACCCGTCCCTTCTCACTAGTAAATTCTCTAGGTTTTCTCAAAGTTTTCTTCCTAATCTTACTTGAAGCACTATTAGCTCACTTACTCTCACATTTTTTTTTTTGGATTCAAAGGATGAATTTACAAAGTTTTTGCTCAATTGTTTTCTCTCCTCTTTCTTCCTCTCCTTGGCCAGCCATTACTCTAGGAATTTCTAGAGATTTCTTCTTATTTATAATTATATTTTTTTCATAATTGCATCTTACCCCCTCATATTTACTTCTATTTTCACATTGACCCCACCATTCCTTTTATTAATACATTAACCCCACTACTTCTCTTTCTCTTTACTAACTCTTTACTTCTTTATTATTGTTTTCAATTTCACCCCTCTCATTAAATAACTTCTCTTTTAATCCTATTAATTTGTTCAATTTAATCCTTTCTCAACATCCATTGTATTTAATTTTATTTTATTAAATCAAGATGAGATTATTTTATCTGAGGGTTTACACCTCACTTTAGACCTGGTTGACTACCAAGTTCAAAGGCTTTGGGTCTGGCAAACATGCCAGACCTACGTTACTTTGGACTTGGTTGACCGCCACGTCCATGCTTTTTGGACTTGGCTGGCACCAAGTCCAAACGCTTTGGGCTAACAAATATGCCTGACCCGCGTTTACTTGGGTCTAGCAATTATGCTTAACCCGCATTTACTTAGGTCTTGCAATCATGTTTGACCCATTTCTGAATATAAACAATAATTTATATACATACAAATACTCAATTACCCCTGACTCCTCAACACATGCATATTTCCCCATCAGGGGCATGGTTCTATCTTCACTGTTTATTTTTTTTGAAAAGACAAAAGAAGCCCCCAACCCAAAGGTTAAAATTTTGTGTCTTGAAAGGCAAATCAGTATCTATACTGTAGCCCAAAAAGCCTAAACGAACCATTTTATCCCCAATCATTCTTTTAATGTCAAATGTATCCCATGAAAAAGACAATCCTACCCCTAACTGCATGTTTAACAAGTTTCTTCAGCAAGGATAATCTTGTCATTACACTACTCCAATCCACAATAATACACTGAGCTCTTTTAGTATTTTTTGTAATATTACCCATATATGGGTCTTGTTGTGATATGATAAACAAGTTAATTTTGATCCATAAATGTAAAAGTAAAAGGAACTTCACTATTATTGACTTGGTTGTACTTCCGAGTATCTCTCGTATGAACTCTTATATGTGAAAAGGATTCGCTCCACCTAAAGTAGAAGCATTTGTGTTGCTAGTGATACTTGACAAATTGGATGCCAAATACTCATTTATATGAAATGCATCATCCAAATAACTGCAAGATTTATACCTTTTATGAATTTCTATAGCTAAAATAGTGTCTCATCTCTTTCTCTATTGATTAGGAGGTGTGGAAAATCTGGTGTAAAGGGGGCGCTATTTAGGTGACTCCTCCTAGCTTGTACGAAGGAATAAACATGTTTTGGATGATGTGGCTACCTAGGAACAACGAGAATGATCTTTGCAAAACTAAGATGGAAGAAAGCTCTGGCCTAATCCACCTAGAAGCCAACTAGCTACTACAAGAAGTGTAATATATATATGAATCATCTATAAAAAGCTAGGAATTTCAAGAATTAGTGGCGCATTCAGAGACCATTAGGCTAAGTTCTTATGCTCTTTTCTAATTCCTAAAAGAATCAATGGGTCAAAACAAGGTGGAGGTGCTTGAAATAAAAAAGGTCATGATCATCATTGTAAGATCAGTTCGTTTATGTCTTCTAAAAGACTTGTTTTGTATAAGCTTATGATTTTTAGTAATTTTTAAGTCCAACATTTGATTTTTAATTTTTAATGTTTCAACATAATTATTAGTTTTAAAGCTTATGTGAAGGTGTGGTAAAGATATTTTTAAAGTAAATTTTTATTTAGAAATATATTAAAATAATATTTTTTAACATCAATTCATTAAAATATCAAAACACACTAAAAAAATTAATTTAAAACTATTTTTTTTAATCTTTAAAAACACTGCAATGCTTTAGAAAAGCCTTTAACCAAAGAGAATTTCTTCGAACCTCATCACACTTCAATTATATTCTTCTAATTCTTTGTAGTCATCACCTTCTCTCACATCCTTGCAGCGGCTAATGACTTGGTTTGTCTAGCAAAGGAAAGTTCTACACGTGATGTGGATTTTGTATCCTGTTGTAGCCTTTAACTTCGTATTTATACCAGTCATTGTTTTTATATTTAATTATTATCTCTATGTCTAATTATTATCTTTATGTCTAGTTTTATAATTCATATCGAATTTCATAAAAAAAAAAGATAGTGTTTGCAATGCAATGAGATTAGTTACTCAAATATGATTTTTTTTACTATTTAAATTATATTTTTTCCTTCTTTATAGTAATAAAAAACTTTTTTTTGTCAAGACTATACCTAATTATAAATAACTATCATAATTATAAAGCAATTAGCTAATTTACAAAAAAAAAAAATACAAATTTTTACCGTGGATTAAGTCAATCATAATCACTTACTTCTTACAAAATAAATAATATATTTTTCTTATTCAGGAAACAATGCACCTTTTGAGTTATAATTGTACAATAATGTAGTGAATAATATAGTTAGTTAAGTTATTAAATAATAAAATAATTTATTATGATATAATAAATGAATAAAAATATTTAATAATTTATAACTTAAATTTCCTATACCTGTAATGCCTTCAAACAATCATAGAACTTGTCTATTATATTTAAGATTAGGAGATGCAATTGAACAAATAAAAACAAAGATAGACTGAAAAAGGTGGGGATCCCTCCTTCTCATGGTCTCTTTGCTTTTGATGTGAGTTTTGAAGTTTATTATCTCTTTTCTAGCTAAGATGTTAGGATTCCATGCCAACTTTAAAGTTTTAAAAATCTAAGTGTTAATTTAAGAGGTAAACCATGCGATGCACCCGTAAAAAGCATAGATAAAAATATTTATAGTTATTTTTAAAAGTGCTTTTCATTCAAAAATACATTAAAATAATATATTTTTTATTTTTTTAAAATGATTTTTAAAATTAGCATATCAAAATGCTCTAAAAACACCAAAAACTATTAATTTAAAGGAATTTTTTTTAATTTTTTAAATATTTTTAAAATATAAAAACAAATAGGAATGAGATATATCATGAGATATATTTTATAAACAAAAATATTTTAATTTTGTTTTTGTTATAATAACTATTTTACAATGATATCTCTTTAAAAATTTATAATTCCACTCTTATTAATAATAACACCTTTTCTTCATCAATCAATGTCTTTTTTTTTTTTAAAAAAAAACTTAAAATAAGAAACCATAAAAACACACCTTAATAAATTTATTTCAAAACCACTAACGTTCTTTCCATTTTAACAATTTGCCCAAAATCACTTCCCTTTTTTACCCCACCATCCCCTCTCCCCAAACAACCGTCACCGCCCCAATCCCCTTCCCTCAACACGTGCATTCAACTCCCCACACCGCGCGTCGAAAAACCTCCCCAAATTCAAAAACGTACATCTCAAAATAGCCCTCTCACTCTCATGATTTTTGATTTAGCAACATTAAATA
>Ga0325411_1001762_pt1 | contig 24188 bp, 7 predicted proteins | sample PopdelMetagenome_13_FD_206181 | JGI IMG/M metagenome (GOLD analysis project Ga0325411, IMG submission 206181) | Populus deltoides microbial communities from Bellville, Georgia, United States - Xylem-PdIQD-R4 | ecosystem: Host-associated > Plants > Phyllosphere > Stem > Wood/Secondary xylem... | reverse complement strand
TCACATAGTGGAGATGCCTGTCGTAATTTATATCAAAATCTAACACAAGGGTGAATAAACAGGGCACGTCACTCTCGCAGCCAAATATTTAATTACAAATAACTTGCTGGGAAATATGCTAATTGAGTAGAAAAATAAAGACAAAAACGAAAATAAAAGAATCATCAGGACAAAAGTTTAGCCACTTCGTGTTTAATTAGTGTATTCTCAAATTTAAGCTACATTAGCTCGTGCTAGTGTCCTCCATGTCCATACGGCAGCTCACATGTACATAATACATGTATAGAAACAATTCACTTGGCTGAAAAGTCTGAATCGATCCTCCAATTAAAATCAGATTAATTACTCTGTTAAATAACATATATCTGTTATAGCTACATGTTAAGAATTACAAAAAAAAAAAGGGGTGAAAATAAATATTGCACAGACAGACAACAAGAAGAAAGAATATGATCTTCTCCCCTGCCTATCCAAAAAAGAAAAGATTGAAAATCTCCATCCCTCTGGCCATGTACGTACAATGTTGTTACGGTTTATTAACATTAGTAACTTGCCTGTGTCCCTCACCAGGACTAGGACCAGACTTCGAAGCCTCGCCTAGAGATTGGAAGTTTTTGTATTTGTGCCCTATTCCAGGGCTTGGCCCTGAGTTCTTCACTGCTCGGGCAGAAAATCCTCCAATAAGACCTTCGATTTCTCCAACATTAACATCTTTACTCAGCCTTGAACTGCTCAAAGGCCGAGCTTCTGTCCCATAAACCAAGCTGCTTAACAAGAGCGAGAGAAGAAGAAGAAGAACAGAAAAGACAGAAACAGATTTTAGTTCTCTGCCCATGTTAGATATGTTTATGAACCTTGTGGTTTATATGACTTCGAAATATGTTACTCTGACTATGTGTTGTTTGCTTGGACAATGAATGGCAGGGTGTATTTGGAGTTTTATTTATAGGGCTTGAAAAATAGAATTTCGAAGTCTTAAGCAAGTTTGGGAGCTGGTTTGACTAAGATGTGCTCCACTATTCAAAAGCATGTGAAGATTTGGAATTATTGGTATGCCGCCAAGCCACCATCTGGTTCATAGTATAGGGTACCATCTTTGGCGGATTCTTTGGAAAGCGAAATCTCTAATTAGCTTTCAAAAATCCAACAAGTAAAGAGTTTGATTTCTAAAGAGGGACAAGTGGTGCAACTAAGGCGAGTCAAAATAGAGAATTGATCACGAGCTCAAAGGAAGTGTTACTTAAGTCTTGGCTGGAGAAAACGATAGGGCGATATGCCACTTATATTTGAACCTAGCTGAAGTTTTGGATGGAATTTTGTGATCTGATCAGGAGTTATCAACAGTGAAAATCTGGCAACTACTCGACAGTGATTTATACAAGCAACCTGTCAAGTATAAGTAGTGGCATGGATAAACTTGGATCATGCAAGTCAGGTGGTGGACCACGATAATCTAAAAGCTTGTATAACTATTCACCTTCAATAACGACAGGAAAATCAGAGATCAAAACTTGTGGAACTAGCTAAGTTCTTTTGTTTTCATTCTCGTTTTCTACCGACTTTCAGGGGCTCGCTCGTGAACATCGAAGTGCGAAAGCATCAACCATCTATCTTCTTTTGAAAACTCGCTCCAGGTTTACCCGAATTTCTGTGTTTATTCAAACTCTAAGTTAGCTAGACTGTTTGTTGCTTGCTATCTGAATTAGCCGCTATATAGCTGATGATGGAGAAATTTGTATAATTACTTGCTTGATTGATTGATTAGATGGGTTCCTATTGGGTTTTGAATCGCTCAATATTCACGTTCTAGCCAGCACGATTTCGTCATTGTTTACGAATGCGGCGAGAGTTGTTTTTAAAAATTATTTTTATTTAAAAATATATTAAAATAATATTTTTATTATTATTTAAAATTTATTTTTAATATCACTACTATAAAATAATTTAAAAAACACCAAAAAATAAAATTAAAATAATTTTAAAAAAAAATTAAGTATGGTTGGACTGCAATCCCAACAGCACCTTAATCAAATTGCTTAAGATAATAACGAAAATTAATTATTAATCATCTGTAATTAATTTAACTGATATTGATATTATTTTTTAAGACAAAATCTTGAATTTAAAAACTCGACGTTAACCGGCACCACAAACACTTGTTCATTGAAAAATTGACAAATTTGAGGACTGAGATAAGAAAATGGAGGGTTGAAATCCTAATTAGAAGAATATATCAAGAACTCAGTGCTATTTTTTTGTGTTAAGTTATTGTGACAATTATCCAAGCAAATATTGATGGAAGTTCCTGAAAAAGAAGTAATCTTGAGACTAAATAAGCGCATACTTTTCCTGAGAAGTAGAGTGTATTTCCAAGCCGAAAACGAAATGTTCGGAACACTTCCATATCATATAAAATATCCAAGTAAAAGATTTAGACGGTGGACTTCAATTCTTTTATACTATGAAAGGCATGTACAATAAAGCTAGCTAACCCGCCATGATATTTCTTTTGTGCCCTCATTCGTGTTCCTGTTGCGTGGCTTTTCAACCGTCCAATTTGGAACTATTTGAACTGCCTATAACGGTCACAAAATTAAGACTGATTAATGGGTTCATATTGGTCGCCAATCATGACCAGAAAGTTTGGACTTCGGACTTCAGCTCCTTTGCAAACAAAGGGGAGGGATGTTCCTGGCCTTGTAAATATACGCGCTAAGGAGATGAATGTTTAATAAATGTTTTGGCAGCAAACCTATCACATGTCGGATACTAATCTTGAAAATAAAACAAATGTGCATTAGCCGTGGTTATGAAATCTCACCCGGGAATTAATCTGGTAAACTCGTGATTCAAACTTAATTTATGTAGATTTTAATTTATAGTAGTTTTGATATTGAGTAGATCAAATTAAATTATGGTCTGATAAACTTGATTAAATTCAGTTTAGATTTAGTCAGGTCAACACTAAAAAACTTTTAAAAAATAAACTATAATAATATTGTTGTGAATAAAAATAATAAACTCAGGTTGATCTAGTGAACATGATGTAATATGACGACTCACAAGTTTACCGAATGATCTAGTGACCTGGTTTCTTAACCAAGTCAAATCTAGATCTCATCCAATAAAATTAGACAAACTTATCTCAAACAAGTCAAGATTTGGTTCTGCTTTTTCTTTTACAGCCCAAAGGCGGGCTCGTTTGATAATTACATGATATTTGGGGACTAACATGTCCTTTGCTCAGAATAATTGATCAACCGGATTCGGGTCCGAAGAATGAAACTGCCCAAAAAACACAACTGGGAGTTAATTTCACTTTCTAAATTAAAGCTCCAAGTCGCCGGTCCCCCCTTCTTTTTTCTCTAGCGGGGGCAGGAAGTTCAAGAAATATGCCAAATTGCCAATAATGGCTTTAAAATAAACGGATATTCCTATTTTAAATTTTAAAGATTTCCCGGGGCACCTGTAGCTTGTTGCACCGGGATATTGATGGGGTTGTTGTCAACCGTGGCAGTAACGAAAACGGAAAAGAATTACCATATCCAAACATGCACTAAAAAGCAGAAAAGTTTCTTTCTTTGTTTTTGTTTTTTTCAAGTAAGAAAAAGATGGTAAGACCCTGCAACAGGAGTGGCAAATTGACAGACGAGTTTTTTTCGTTCATCACAGAAAAAAAAACAAAAAAAGAAAAGTGTGGTCATTGTAAAATAGAATAATCCTATATAGTGGGAAAGGGAATGCAATAGATCATGAATAGACCAGCAGAGATTAACTGGGTTCTTAATTTCTCGTCTCTCCTGTTCTTTAAATCTTTCAAACTAAGACTTGCAACTTCAACTACTGGCCTGCTAGCTGTGCCTTTTAATGTTGCCTTGTCACTTTCCTAGGTATGAGCCCGCCCCATCAAATTTTGAGCTCAATAGGATTTTGCATGATCTAACCAATGGCGCGCCTCGTGACCTAACTTAGATTCGAATTTCAATAAATTGGGTGAGGATCCATTATATATAATTTCTTACAATGGGAATCAAGATATCAAGCATTCACCGGCCCCTGGTATAGCTACATTAGATCTTCTTCCCCTTCCAACACTGCAATGAAAAACTACCATTTCCACATCTTGTGTAATGGAATTAGAGATTTTCTTCTCATCATGCAATCTTCTTCAGGCCAAAATTATGATATAGAATTCTAAGATCTTGTCACTTAGCACGAGAAAAAGGAAAATAATTAGTTTCTAATTAATGCCCTTAATCCGCGGCGTTTGATAGCAAAAACCAAGGAATGATAGTGCTGTGTTTTTCGTAATGGTAAAGAAAATGTTACCAATGGAGGTCACATGCAGCTTAAAACAAGAAAATTGTTGCGTGGATAGTCAAAAAGGGGTTGATTATCCCAATAGGGCTATAAACACGGTGCCGCTTCATTTTAGAATTGGCGCATGAAACAACGAAAAAAAAATTATATTAATCATGGAAACAATGGGGATTTTGTTACACAAATCTTGGTGTGTAGGCTGTAAGAAATGATACCCGGTCAAAAACCAACAAAACTTGTTTTCTCATGAAGAGCAAGGACATAATATATATATATATATATATATATATATATATATATATAGTCAAATCCAGCTCGTGATGGAAGTAAGTTGTGCTTTATGAAAATTATTTTAGGGTAAGTTTGAAATTACGTTTCAAACAATATTTTTAAAATATTTAGATTTTTTTATATAAAATTATATTTTTTTATATGTTTTTTTATCATTTTGATGTGTCTATGTTGGAAATAGTTTTAAAAAATAAAAAATATTATGTTGATGTATTTTCAAGAATAAAAACACTTTAAAAAATAATTGTTATCACAATTACAAACATCTTTTTATAGAAAAAATTATTAAAAAATACAGACGAATTGGAGAATTCATGAACCAAAGAAAGCTGAGAAAGGAACTAGTCGTCAAGATTTAATTTTGAATGGGTTTGGTCCCCACCCGAAGGCTTAAAATTGCAAACATGTTAAAATTTGAGGATCGTCGGCCAGCCAAGAAAATTAGCATTGCCTTTGCTTTATATTGGAAATCGGCAATTCAGAAGTCAGAAGACAACTTTTCAGCTGGACTAACTACATTCTTTCTTGTGTCCTCCTAGATTCACGACCCTCTTGGATTCTTCAAGCTTCTTTAATTTGTTTTTACTGACAATTGAAAGAAAGAGAGAACATTCACATGGGATCCTACTCTAGAGCAAGGAAGGACGTAACTTACCTTCGGTGCTATAAAAGCACCCTACTTTCAGTTTTCTATATAGTGCTCGACTCCAAGTTTCATTGCAAACACTTCCGCAAGCATTATTAACATTTGAAACTTTAGTTTTGTCGTATCACTTAAAAATGTCTAGAAAACTAAGATCTCTATGTTTTCTATACCTCTGGTTTAGCACTGTTCTTTTCCAATCCGAAGCTCGGCATTTGAATGGCTTGAGGGTGGCTAGTTCTTCCAAGAATATGGAGTATTCCTTCACTAGATTAGTCCTTCGAGGTATAAAGCAATCTGGGCCAAGCCAAGGCGGTCCAGGCCACAGATCAGGAAATGCTCAGCTTCTTGGACAGCCTACAAACTCCGGTCCGAGCCCTGGCGTGGGACACAAATACTCTGTGGGCATGCACTACTAGCAACGTTGCTGTTTCTAATGCCATTATTATTATTATTATTCCAGTTTTTTTGCCATTATCAATCTTCTTACATGTTTAGAAATTCTGATCCTTGTAAAATTGGATGCTGGTTTTTTTCACTTCGTGGCAGAAGTGAACAGCTATTACTTGAGCGCTGTATGATTTTTTTTCCGGTTCAAATAATCTTACATAGAGCGATATTATGGTGTGTTATCCTGTTACTTTTTAAGGGAAATAATGTTTTTAAGAGATCATATTTACGTACTGTCTTTTTTTATCTTTTATTGGTCAATGCATTCCTTGCTATATCAACATGTAATTTCAGCATCAGAAAATGACAAAGCAAGCTAGAGCAAGTCAGCAAGTGGATGTTTTCCATGCCACCTTAGGCTTCAATAGGCTTATCATGAAGTTTCGTTGATAATCCTGGTGTATGGACAGAGACCATCAATCTATCCAAGTACATCGACTCTCCTTTTTTTAACTTGAGATTAGATTGTTTCCTCTTTTCACTTTTGGATGCACAGTGAAGCTTCTTAATTACCCATGAAAGCAGGGTTTCTTAAACTTGGAATTAAGGTTTTATTTTTCTATTTCATCATGATTTTTAGTTATAATTAAATCACGTCACGGATAATTTAATATTTTAATAAATATAAAAATTATTTTAAAAAAAATATTCACTAACATGTAAAGAGGCTATATACACGTTAAGTGATGCATGCGAAGGCATATAATATTAGAAATTGATCATCAAGAGCAACATTGGAATCATCATGGTGTCCCCTTCTTGATGAAGTGGTGTGTGTGGTGTTAATTTGATGCAATAGAGTCTCTTTTTTTTTTTTCTTTTCTCTCTTTTATCCTTAAAAAACAAGCTGGCTAATCAAAAAATTTATGTTGTCCTCTTATTTTGTTTAAGTTTTTGATTTATTCCTTTTCTCTTGATTGTTTGATTTTTGTTTGGATTCCATTCATAAACTTTAAATTTGTTTTTGATTTCTCTCATCATTGAAATGTTAATTTTCCTCTTATTTTATTTTTATTTCAAATTTGATCTTCTTCCTTTTGATTTTTGTTTTTATTCCTTTTGTAAAATGTATGATTTTTTTCAATTTTACTCTTAAATCAAACAATGTTATTTTTGTCTTATTAAATTTTTGTTTAACATTTGGTTCTCATTCTTTTAAATAGCTAATAATTTTTAGGCGGCCTTTTATCAATTTGATTTTTTCTTTCAATTTTGTCCTCCAAAACTAGATTGGTTAAGAATTAAGGGTCATGATTTTTTCTAGTTGGTGTACACTGGGCTCATGACCTAGGTTCAGGTTTGAAAGGTTAACTCAGATGATATTGACCTTTTTGTACACCGATTTTCTTTGTCAATGTTATCCTTCAACACTTTAAATTTATAAAGTGTTATTCCTGCTATCTTTGGTTTCATTTTTATGGAGTTATTGTAACACCCCACCTCACTAGCAAGATATTGTCCGCTTTGGGCCTCCCAGTCCACCCATGTCCAGGGCTTCCACCCAGGTCCCCCTCACGGGTTTGTTCTTGGCAGCCACGCATGGCCCCAAAACGCGTCTTACTAGTCAAGGTGAGCATGCACTTATAAGGCCCTGGCTCTGGACGTTCGCTTCTGATGTGGGATCTTACAGTTATTATGCTCTCTTGATGTTAATCGTGGATTTATCAGTTTAGTCAGGGTTTATTCTAGACTTTTTTTGGGTTGGTTCTTTTTAAAATGGGATTTTTTTTCCGGTTTCATCGTTCATTTTTTTTCCTTTTTTTCATTTAGCTTCATAAATTTTCCTAGCTTGCCTTTTATTGTGATGTCTCATTCGCACAATCCGAGTCGTGGGATTTGGTAAGCTTACTTAGATTTGCTGGCTTTTTTTTCCTTTTTGTTAATTGATTTGTTTTTTTTTTCAAATTCGTCTTTCTACATTACGTTTGTTAGGAATTAGAGCTCGCTTATTTTTTCAATTTGCTTTTTGATTTGTTATCATGACCTCATGAACGGGTTGTGGGTTTGGGAGGCGCATTCGAGATGACTAGGGTTTTTTTTTGTCGATTTTCTTCCTAACATGCTCGATTAGATTGAAATTTATCTTTGCTGTTTTTTTTTTCCTTTTATAAACATTTTTTTATCATGATCACTCTTATTTTCTTAGTTTGATCCATCTAATATTATTTTATATTTTTATTATTATTTTATTAGGTAAGACAAGTTTATTCCACCCCACTAAGAGCCCATTTGGGAACGCGGTGCAAACCGTATACCCTTAAATTTTGAAATTTTTTTGCTAAAAATTATTTTTATATATTTTCAGATCATTTTGATATGCTAATCTCAAAAATAATTTTTAAAAAGTAAAAAATTATTTTGATGCATTTCTAAGTGAAAAACACTTTTAATTTCAACCGCTACCACAATTCCAAATAGACCCTAAATCAATGACTCAATCGCAACTTTTTCTTACCTTTTTAAAACACATATATGGTCTTGACATTTAACCACTAAAAGAAAAAAAAATTCATGTTGCGGGCCACGAGACCAGTAACCATAAATTAAAATGCAAACATATATAAAAATATTGTTAGATAGGGTGTGGTTTTGATAATGCAATTACAATTTGATTTCACAAATCAATTTTTATTTGAAATACCTTTTCTTGCATTTTGTTCAATCATTTTGACATCGTTCTATTAAAATTATTTAAAAGCATAAGAAAATAAATTTTTTAGCCAAAACATAATACTTTGCATGAACACTTACAAATGCATCGCCAAAAACACAATTCTAAAATAATTTTGGGGATTAAGCTCTCTAATTGAAGTTTTACATGAGCATAAGCAAATAGTTTGATTGATTTTTTACTGTTATAAGCCTCTAGAAATATTTGTACCTTTTAGAAACAAACTGTGTATGAAACAATACTTCTTTTCAAAAAGGAGTCTTCATGTTTTGGGAGGATGAAGTTTTTATAAATCACTAATTGAAATCATGTCACAAACCTCCCTATTATTCGTGGTTTCTTTATAAAACCTTATGAGCTTTGCAGTTTTTTAAAATATGAGTTATGTACAAAGTCTTCTTCTTCAAAGCTTATCTCTTGGGATGCAAGGCAGGCAGAGAAATATCAATTAAAGATTGAAATTTGGAGAAAGCCCTAATTCATTGCGATTAAAGGAAGGAATAGGGGGCATGAAGGGATTTGGTATGTACAATTGATTTTTGAAAGAAAACAATTATGCTTAGCAACACAACACAACACAAGATTTGTTAAAGAATATGGATGATAGAAAGTTGTTGGAAGAGAAAGGATAATTATTTTACGGTTTTATTCTTTATTGTATTTCCATTATTTCAGCTAGAATTAGTTAGGAATTCTTTATCCTTTCCTTTAGCTTTCCAACCTGTCATATAGTTGGTTACATATAACATTCTTTTGTGTGGGATAGAATTAGTTAGTAGTCTTGATGTATATATATGACATTTTCTTTCTCTTTATAATTTAATCAAACAGTTGGAATGAGAATGATGTCAGAAAAGAAAACTTAATAGCCTAAACTCCCTTGTTTCTGACTATTCCTTTCCCATTCTTCTTCTGCAACCTCTAACATTTCTTTCATGGTATCATAGCTTATGGTTGCTTAGCTAACTATGGAGAAAGAAACCAAAAATCAATGAACATTAACTATTGCTATGAAATCAACCTTATGCTTTCCCAACTTAACAGATCAAAATAACTCATACCGCCTCAACAATGGTGATACCTCAGTTTTCAGTTTGGTCACTGACCTCCTAACCACAGAGAACTATGTCAGTTTGGTCACATGAAAAAGGCTCTTAAAGCCAAAAACAAGCTTTGTTTTGTTGATGGCAGTATCACAAGACCCTCATATCTTAACGATCTTTTTTTGGAAACTTGGAAGAGATGCAATGATATAATTTTTTCTTGGATTCATAACTTTGTAAGTCCTTTTGTGAAATCCTATTTTGTCCTTATAGATAAAGCATATGAGATTTGGAATGAACTCTATGAGAGACTTACTTAGCAAAATAGGCCACGAACCTTTCAACTAAAAAGGGCTCCAGCTAACTTGAGTCAAGGGAATGATTTTGTCAATATCTACTATGAAAAATTGAAATCGATTTGGGATGAGTTAGCATTGCACTATCCTATGCCAGAATGCTCTTATGGACAGATATAGGTTTTGGTTGATCGCTATCAACTAGATTGTGTAATTCAGTTTATGATGGGTTTGAAAGAAACATACTCCAATGTACAAGATTAAATTATGTTAATGGATCTCATACCACAACTTAGTAAGGTTTTCTCCCTCATTCAACAGGAAGAGAAACAGCATTAGATGCTACATTGCACACCTACCCCCAAATTGATGGCCCTTCTTACCGAAAATGCATTCATAACTTTCAGGCCATTTAATAGACCTTATTGCCTTCATTACAAGATTTAAGGGCATCTCTTGAAGGACTATTTCAATACAGGAAATGTGAAACCTCCCACTTATAGTCATTGTCCTATAAGTGGTCATTTAGGAGAGAAGTGTTATAAGCTGGTGGGATAGTATCCTAGGCACAAGTTACATAACAAGTGAAATAGATCAAATATGCATAGTAGTCAGTCCAACATGATTATAACTGAGGATTTTTCAAAGAATCACATTAACAAGATGACTCTGATTTGGAATTAGTATCAGAAAATCTTACAGTTACTTCATAAGAAACACAATCCAACATATACTTATTTTCATATGCCTCACAATTCGACCACCCTTTTTGCCAACTTCACAAGTCTTCCATCTATGTCTGGTATCGCAACTTGTCTTTCCATTTACACACACAAACCTTTTGATATTAACAATGTTCCTTAGATCATAGATACATGAGTTACATATCATATGATTTGTAGCACCTTTTTTTTAACAAAAATCACAACCATTGTTTCTTATAATGTCAAACTTTCCAATGGTTAGAAGGTCCCAGTCACACGCATAAGCATTATTAAGCTCTCTAAATTGATCACTCTTGAAAATGTTTTATGTGTTCTTTCATTTGCTTTCAACCTCATTGGTGCACCAACACTAGCTAAAAATGTCTATTATTGTTTTGTTTTCCTATCCAATGTTTACTTCTGTAGGACCTCACGTCATGGATAACAATTGGATTAAGTGCAATAAAGAATGGTCTCTACCACCTCCAGAACATTGAAGTATCTCCTACTCTTTAATATGTAAATTATTCAAGTATTTTGATACCTATCATCTGTCTTCTGCTTGTGTTACAAATATTAGTCATGTTTCTAATCTATGACATTATCATCTAGGCCATATATCCAACTCTAAAGTATAGTTAATTAGAGATCCAGTTGTAATAAAAAAAAAACTTATGCTCTACTATCAATGAAACTTCTTGCTTTGTTTTCCCCATAGCAAGACAACATAGACTTTTTTTTTATCAAAACATGCACAAATCTTTTTTCAATTTTAAACTTATACATTGTGACTTATGAGAGCTATATTTTATGGCTGCTTATGATGGGAGTAGATATTTCTTTACCATTGTCGATGATCTATCCTGTAGTACTTAGGTTTATTTACTCAAAAACAAGTCAGACGCATGAAAATATATAAAGTCATTCTATAATCTGGTTAATACTCAATTTGGAGCTAAGGTTAAGTACCTAAGAAGTGATAATGGAACAAAGTTCTAAATAGGAGATTTCTTCCATAAAAATGGCATCAAAAGGACTTGTGTAAAAACCTCACAACAAAGTGAGATCGTTGAGAGAAAACATCAACACATCTTAAATGTTGCTAAAGCTCTTAGATTTTAAGCTAACTTACCATTTGAATTCTGGAATAATTATATCCACACTGTAACTTATACTGTAAATTGTATCCCTACACCTTTACTACAAAACAAGACACCTTATGAAGCCATATTCAATTCTAGTCCCTCTTATCATTAATTGAGAGTTTTTGAGTGCCTCTGTTTTGCCACCACTATAAGTCATGGAAGGAAGAAATTTAACTCTAGGGCAAGAAGGTGTATATTTCTTAGTTATCATTTCGGTGTGAATGGTTATAAGTTATTAAAATTAGAAACAAATGACACTTTTTCATCTAGAGATGTAACCTTTCATGAGCATTTTTCCTTTTAAAACATTTGTATCCAAAACTTCTTTTTCTGATACAACACTTTCTGGAAAAATGGTATAGCAACAACTTAATTCTCATTATTCTTTTACTTCAGATCCTATATATGATACTCGCACTTCTTCTAGTCTAATATTTGATAACCCTTGCTCACACTCCAATTCAAATGCTTCATATTCAAATGAAAGCATTCCTCCTGATACAATTGACACAAATATTCAGCCCAACTCATCAACATTCTCTTATTTCCAAAACTTCACCCCCTACACACATTCACCTACTTCTTCTCTTCCTGTTCGTAAGTCCGCTAGGATGAAACAAGCTCTCAAGTACTTGCAAGACTTTCATTATCACCTAACTTCCATCAATTCTCCCAATCCAACAGGTCGCGACAACTAAAGCTCTTCTACGTAAACAATTTCATTTGAGTAATTTTCTTTCATACAATAAATTCTCTTTACATTTCAAGTATTCTCTAATTCCATTACCTCACACACTGAGCCAAAAATATATGCCCAAGCTGTTAAAGAACCTCATTGACGCACAACCATGGAGAATGAGTTGAAAGCTTTGGAGTCTAACTAGACATAGATAATGACTGATCTACTTTTTAGAAAAGGCCTCTTGACTATATATATATATATATATATATATATATATATATATATAAAGTACAATTCATATGGCAACATTAAAAGATTCAAGGTGAAATTAGTTGCAAAGGGGTACACATAATAAAAGGGTATTAACTATCAAGAAACTTTCTCTCGATTGCAAAGCTAGTCATATTGAGATGTATTTTGTATTAGTTTGACGTTAATAACGCCTTCTTCCATTGACACTTACAGGAGAAATATACATGAAGCGACCTCCTAGATATACCTAAGGTCAACACCATCAAGTTTCTAAACTACTTAAAAGTCTTTATGGGTTAAATAAAGTGTCAAGTTAATGGTACTTAAAATTCTACACCTCTCTGCTTGAATTTGGTCTATGTCAGTCTAAATTTAATTATAGCTTGTTTATCAAACAAGATAATCATTCATTCTTTCATAACACCACTAGTGTATGTAGATGATATCATAGTAGCAAGTGACTCTCTTGTTATTGTCGAGGATATCAAGGTTTTCCTCAACAACAAGTTCAAGATCAAAGATTTAGGAAAATTAAGGTATTTCCTTAGGATCAAAGTCATCAGAACAAAATAAAGGATATAAATATATTAAAGGAAATATGCTCTAAACATTCTAGCAAGTTACAGCACTCTAGGATCCTGGCCTTTTAACCTTCAGATAGATCAAAATTTAAAGCTTAGTATAGAAGAGGGTACACTCTTATCTGATCGTACTTACTATAGACAATTAATTATGAGACTTTTATACCTGACAATCACGAAACCAGATATATCTTATAGTGTGCAAATCTTAAGTCAATTAATGGATCACCCTATTGATTTACATTCGACAGCAGCATTTAAAATCCTCAAATACATCAAAAGGATCTAGGGCAGGGGCTTTTCTTTCCCTCTTCAAGCAACTTGGACATTATAGCCTATTATGATTTGACTAGGCATCTTATCCTAACACCAGGTATTTTATTTTTGGATTTTAAATCTTTCTTGGTTCATCTTTGGTCTCTTAAAAATCTAAGAAGCAATCAATGATGTCTCACTCTTCAACGGAGGCTTAATAACATACCATGGCTACCACTAGTTTAGAGATTACTTGGTTTTATTTTCTTCTAACCGATCTTCAAGTCTCTCATCCTTATGCTGTTGTGTTGCATTACAATAACAAAGTTGCTTTGCACATTGCTTCGAACCTCGTATTTCATGAAAAGACCAAGCACATTGAATTAGATTGTCACCTTAACCCTAATAAAATTCAAAAAGGGATTTTAAAGATTACACACATCTCTACAAAGTCTCAACTGGCTAATGTTTTTACAAAAGGTCTGTTTGCATACTTATTGTCTTCTCACATGTCCAAGATAGGCATAGTCAACTAATATGCTCCATCTTATAGAGGGATGTTAAAGAATATGGAAGATAAAAAGTTGTTGGAAGAGAAAGGATAATTGTTTTACCATTTTATTATTATATTTCCATTATTTCAGTCGAAATTAGTTAGGAATTCTTTGTTTTTTCCTTTAGCTTTCATGCCTGTCATATAACTAGTTGCATGTAACATTCTTTTTGTGTGGGATAGACTTAATTAGTAGTCTTGATATATATATACATACCTCTTCTTTTTGTTGGTAATTTAATCAAACAGTTGGAAAGAGGATGATATTAGAAAAGGAAAACTTGATGGCTTGAACTCTCTCATTTCTAACTATTCATTTCCCCTTCTCCTTCTGCAACCTTTAGCATTTCCTTCAACCTTTGTCTTTGCCTTCCTTTTCATGAAAAAATAATATGCATATCGAGGGTTTTAAAAACATCTTTCATTTCACTCTGTTTCCATCTTTTCAAAGAAATGAATGATCTTCATAATTTTAGGTCTCTTTTTCTTTATGTTGAATTATGTATTGAGAGAATGTTCTTTAAAGATATTGTTGAAGACAATTGTTTATGGTTTTATAGGCATGTTCAAAGGTAGGTACACCTTCTATTTGATTATTTTTATTTATGGTTTCTTCATTTACCTTCACACCCTCTTTCTCTCTCATTATAAGTTTCATCGAATGAACTATTTTTCCTTCCTTTTAACTATAGGTAAATCAAAATTTATTCTTGTAAACAAATACATCATGCAAAAATCAAACAAGAATATGATATAAGAAAGTTATATGTACTAATTACAAACGAAAAGCTTACCTATATTAATATTGCATTTTCTAAAGCTTACATTAAAATTCCTGAAGTTATCTATATTGTGCCCAAAATGCATTTTTATAACTAATAGTATACTAAATAATTAGCTCACGCTATATTGCAGGTCAAATTAATTTTTCTTAATATAAAAAAAATCAAATGTCGGTGTTGTTAACGTGTTTTCTTGTAAAAAAATTAAATCCTGTGAAGGTTGACCCGATATAACCCAATCAACTTGACGGGTCCAAAGACAACCTGGACATATGTTAAAAACATTGTTTGATTAAAAAGAATTTCAAGATAACTTTATTTAAAATTTTAAGACAGAAACATATTGGATCAACCTATGTCAACCTGGATTAACCTGTAAAATCCGTGACTTGTGTTATAAAACTGGGATAACCCCCCATAAAAGCAAATCAAAATAGATTATGAAACTCAATTTCTAATTAATCCAAATTTGAAGAATTAAATTAAAAATAAATCAATTAAAAAAACACAAAAACAAACAACTTGAGTCAACCTAGATTAACTTGTCAAACCTACAACCAGGGTTATGTGATCAGAATAACCTCATAGAAAGAAAATTAAAATAAATTATGAAGCCTAATTCTCAATCAACCTAATGTTAAGGATGAAATTGAAAAAACAAATCAATTAAAAAAGGACCAAAAAAAGACTCAATTCAACTCGGGTTAAATTGCCAACTCGTGACCAAGATAATGAGACTGAGATAACCTCATAGAAAGTAAAATGAAATACAATTATGAAGCCTAATTGCAAATGAACCAATTATTGAAGTATAAATTTGGAGAAAAAAAAGGAGGGGAAATCCCGAATAAATCCGCTAAACTCGTTGCTTGAGTCATGAGACTATGATAAGAAAACTCGATGTTAAATAATGAAATTAATAATAAAAAAACAATAAAAAAACCCGAGCTAATCCACTTAATCTGTAACTTGAATCATAAGATTAGGATTAAAAAATTCAATGTTAGAAGATAAAATTGAAAAGAAAAACTAATCTAAAAAAACACAAACACTGTACAAGTGAATACAATAATTTTGGTTTTTGTTAATGTATATTAAAAACCGACAATTGGGTGCTCTTAAAACATTGTAATGGCATAAAATAGTCTCCGCTCTTCTTTTGCGTGTTTCCTCGACTGATATTCAGCAGGATTGGGCTGCTCTATCAGAATTCTTTCTTTTGGCTTCATTTTTTCTCTTAATATAATCTTCTTTTGTCTGAAAAGAGAAGCTAACATTCGCCGTACTAATCTTCATTTTAGTTTAACTTTACAATGACTTCTAAGTTGGTTAAGCCTTTTGGCTCGACATGCCAAACCTTATATAGAAGATCCTCTCTCTGCATCAATATTAATATTAATATAATGCCATTTGCAATAGAAATATATAGTAATTAACCCGTTGTCTGGTGCATCCAGCATGGTTTCTACATACATACATATCTATAACATTATATAGTAATTAACCCGTTGTCTGGTGCATTCAGCATGGTTTCTACATACATACATATCTATAACATGTTGCTGTTATATATGTATTTATGAAAGACTTCTCTTAACCTCTTAAAAATAAAATAAAACTGCTTCGTGTTCAATACTATGAATTGGCATTGTTTATCTTGCTTGAAGCCAACTGTCTGCTTGTTGATCACTCTAATCACCTTACTAATTCGACCACTTCCTGTAATATTTTAATTTCTATTTTTACTTTTGTAGAAGTTATAATACCATTAAGACCTGAATATTGTGCACGTTTTTGACATATTCACAGCCTTGGCATGCTTGTCGGTCAGTATATTGGCTACTGAATTGGAGAAGCAGAGTTATCTTATGGGGCGGTAGAGATTCAAGAACTGTGAGTTTAATAAAATAAGAAAGGGGAGTTGATTTTCAAGGTCCTGCCTTAATGAAGTCGTTTAGTGGCACTATATTGAGTCCTTTTCTGCTTAGTTGACATGAACCGGTCATGATTTAGATGGGCGATGTAAAATAATGGAGTGGTGGCCTCAGCCATCTTGAGCAATTGGCGTTGATGGCTTTGCTGGAAGCATGCAATGACGACGATTATGATGATGATGATGCAGGAGATGGCTTCTTACGCAGACAAGGATATAAATGACTGAATCTTTTTAATCTTTTCCTGATACGGCTTTCCTCCTTTCCTTTTCATTCCTTGTTGACAAGTCTTGGGTTTTTTTCTCACTTAACCTTGTCAGTTGATTTGCTTTCCGCGTGTTTTTTTCATGTTAGAATAAAATAAGATTTTCATTGAATATCAATTTAGATATAGATGATTTGTGTCCACTGAAAAAGATTTGGTTTCAATGTGTAAAAGTCTTTGAAGAATACTGTGAGAAATTGAAATCTAAAAAGAAAGTTGACAGAAAAATATAGTTTGCGTCGCGAAAGTCAAGTGGGGTTTAATGAATTGCTTGTATGTTATCTCCATCACACCTTTTTTAAGCAGAAGATTATCCCTAATTTCCCACAATTTCTCATCTTGGAAGTTGGAACTTGAATTTCCTCATGTGAATGCTTCCATTTTTCTTCCTTCTACAGAACGAACAAATCAAACCGTGTGAGATAATTAGGAAGGTGGTGGCAAGTTGGAGCTCCAATAAAGCGAAAGGAAACCAAGTCTCGATCTCTGCAGAAAGTAGTGGGTGTGTGGAACTTTTTAGAAATATTCGAAGCAAGTCGAGGAATGAAGTTGGGGCATTCCTTTTAGTGATCCTGAAATTCCAAGCATGAAAATGCTGGTGGCGGAGTTCTAGGGCTGATGACCTTTTGATGCCTCAGTCTACTCTAAATTTGGATTAAAAGAATACTTCCTTGAGATCCTGTGATCCTTGCAGAGAATTCCACAAAAACAAATGTAGATAACTAAACAACAATTCTGAGTGCAATTTTCATGGTGGAACATGATAAACAGTGTCGCTTACACTTAACTACCAAAATTTAAATTTGAAGATCAAGATTATAAGATTTTAATCCAAAAAGAAACATTTAAAATAATAAAAATAAGTAAAGATCTGAGATGAGGAGATCTTAATTAGTTAAGTTGTGATATTTCTTTGATAACCTATGAACAAGCAACATGGTTTGTGACATATGGGATAAAATTTTAAGATTTTAAATTTGCAACGAGCTCCCTTTTAACACTAGTTTAAAAAATAAAAATGTTTATTTTGTATTTTCTTGAGCACGGGAAAAGATACTAAGTCCTCGTTAGTCGGTAGTATTTAATTAATATCTTGGCAAAATTGTTAAAATACCCGATACAGCTTGGTTTGTAGCTAGTTTACTGTCTCAGCTATGTTACTGGTGGAATAAAAAAATAGATCATGAAAAAAAAAAAGTTAGACTAGATGATCGATGAAAACTATGTTTTGATTTTAATAAAAAATTCAAGATAATATTTTTTTAATATTAAAATAGTAATATATTAAATTAACCCAGTCTAACTTGTTTAATTTATTATCTAAATGTAAATTCCATTAAATTTCTGGATTTAACAACTTTGTTTTTTAATTATTTTTTATTAAATATACAATAATTACAAGAAATAATTTTAAAATTAAATATTAATCAAATATTATAATATTTATTTGAAACTGTAATAATTTTATAATTAACTGAGCTAAATTGATGGATTAAGCAAAACCTGTGCTTGTTTCGATAAAATTCGATATTTTCCTTAGATTTGTGGAGAAAATTCCCAACAGGATGCCACCAGAACAAGCAGCACCGCTATTGTGCGCTGGACTGGAACAGAGTGAGCTAAGAGGAGGGATTTTAGGACTTGGAGGAGTAGGACACATGGGAGTGAAGATAGCAAAGGCAATGGGATACCATGTAACTGTGATTAGTTCTTCTGATAAGAAGAGGGAGGAGGCTTCGGAACATCTTGGTGCTGATGAATACTTGGTCAGCTCGGATGGGGAAGGCATGCAAAAGGCAGCTGATTCACTCGACTATATATCATCGATACTGTGCCTGTGGTTCATCCTCTTGAGCCTTACCTTTCTTTATTGAAACTTGATGGCAAGTTGATCTTGATGGGTATTATTAATGCCCCATGGCAGTTTGTTACACCTATGGTTATGCATGGTGAGTCTCTTTCCATTTACTTTAAAGATTAGTTATCTGTTTTCTACTTAATTTTCATTTAAGAAGATATCAGGAAAAGATTTGTTATAATCCATAATCCCTGATAAGGTGCTTTCTCTTCTTATGCAATTTTTTGTGTAGGGAGAAAGTCAATCACTGGGAGCTTCATAGGGAGCACGAAGGAAACAGAGGAGATGATTGAGTTCTGCAAGGAAAAGGGATTGACCTCCATGATTGAAGTGATCAAAATGGATTATATCAACATGGCATTCGAGAGGCTCGAGAAAAATGATGCGAGAAACAGATTTGCTGTCGATGTTGCTGGCAGCAAGCTTAGTCCTTGAACAAAAATATTATTCATATTACAAAAACAAATAAAAAAAAAACTAAAGGCCCTCAGTCAATTACTATAGCTACTGGGTATATACACTATGAATTGAAGCAATTCTTCTCGCGTGAAGAGCTGGATTCGTTTTGTGTTCTCGAGCGAAGTTGGGGTTGCTGGGGATCTGATTGCATGTTAATTTCTTTCCGTGAGATGGGAGTTTTTGGGATGTTAGTTCTCGGCTGAGTGCATCTTTGGGTTTGGGAGAGGCTTCAGGGTTAGGTTTGCTGATGGCTCTGTCGAAGAGGGGCACCGTCTTGACTTCATGGATCTAGTTGGTTTGTGGGGTTTTGACTTGGCTTGAGTTGATGAGTTGTGGCTGGTCAATAGGTGTTAGGTTGGTGCAATGGGATTAGATTTTAGTTAATTTTGCATGAAATGACTCTGATTTCTTTCAGTCTTATAACATTAATGGGTTGTTTCTTTCAATTATTTCTTTTAGATCTTATTGGATTCAAGGGATTTTGATTAGATTTCACATCTAAAATTACAAAAATTAGATTTAGCATTCTTCATGAATACGTGATCTAATGTTATTTATGTTCAGACAAACAGGAATAATACATGTAAAATATGCAATAACACATAAATAAGATTATAATAATATAATCAATTATTAAATAATTGATTATGTTTGAATAATCAAACAGCCAGCTAAAATCATTACAGTTCCGCAGCGCAAGGATTTCAAACTTTACCTTATTACGGATGAAACATAATGACAGCATTGACATTTTGTAGCCTTTTTTTTCTTCATTGGGAAAACACGAACTGGTTAAGAACAACCACTACACGCAACCCTTTACATATTTGACCCCATCCACCTAAGCGACCAAATTTGTCAACCTCGCGATGTGATGGAAATGGCGAATAGGCAGCACGACAACCATTATGAATCCTTGGGTGATCATTAACGAGTTTATAGTGCTATTTTTTAGTGCTTACGAACAACGAAGAACACTCTTACGCGCGCCAAAAACTCTTGAGAATTATTGGAATGGAGGGCACAAAGAATATCCACCGCAGCTACTTACTACCCAGTAACGTTTATCAAATACGGCCATCACATTATGGATTTCATTTTGATGATAACATCCAGCTACTCGGCCCCAGTTGGAGGGTGCAGAAGATGCATACAATTTACATCGTGAAAAGGGATCTTATCATATTCACGTTCCCAAATAAAAGACATCTGCAAATCATTACATTCAATAATAGATCCGCTTGAACAATGATATTGACTGTCAAAAAAAGAACGATTCTACCCTGCCTTCAATCGGTTTGATTTCCACTTGCAATGGGAAAAAGGCCTACAAGAAAGCTACAAAGATCTTCATTTTGCAATCCTCCGTCACTTTTACTACATGTATGTGAAGAAATTATGGCCAGCCCGTTGTTGATGCAGTCTCTGAACTATCTCCCATCACATAGATGTGCCCTCCGAGGTGTTAGCTTAGTAAATCACACCCTTTGACTAAAGTACACATTCATTAAATATCTTGAAGGATTGAAGCCACTTAAAATCACTGCAATGTTGAAAGAACTGAGAGGTTGAGATACAAAACAACCTGATACCAAGGTCCGGTGAGAAATTGCACTCAAGTACTTACAAATAGGAGATAGGACAATGACAAGACCGATTGGATAGAGGAAAAACGTTGTTCTCTCCAGGAAGGGCAACACTGCAAAATAATTTAAAGACATGTTATCAGTACCTTAATTGATTAAGGTTATCAGCAGCTGTATCATTACTGCAAAAAAAAAAAAAATTAATAGCCATCCAAGTTTGGAACCCATATCCAGGCAAAACCTTCAACTGAACATGTTTAGCAACCCTTCAGCAAGGACTTTCTTTTGTTTTCTGGAAGCGGAAAAGAATCACTGGATTTCTGGCAGTGAGCTCCTGCCACCAAGACCCAGTGTTTCAAAAACCGATCCAGTGATTGAACCAGAAAGAACAGGAGGCAAGGTGTCAGAACCTCATCCAGGATCATACTGGAGTAGATATATACTACGGATCTTTTGGTGTCAACTTACTCAACTAAACCTATATCCTAAATGCCATTCATGGGCGCCTAAAACCTATCTTTCATGCAAAAAAGTTGAGCAACTGCAATTTTTATTTTCTATCATTTAACTCTTTTATTATTTATGTACAGCATTTGTGCGGTTTATTACACTATTACAAGTGATAAGAACATCTCATAGGTCATTTATTTCATAAAAAAACACATGATGTGATTACATCGAAACATCCTTGGCAATAGTGTCATCATGTTTAATACCAGTGTTTGTGCACTTTAATTTCCACAGCCTTGGATCAAGGCTCCAAGAGAATATGCAATGATGAATCTTGAAAACAACAAGGTGAAATTCCAGCAGTTCAACAAGGGTTTCCAACTGGGTAATCAGTCTGACCAAGTCAATACAGTCCAACTCAGGCATACATCAAGAACAGGTAGAAGCTCTAACTCAGACTAGGAAAAGGTGATGCTTTAATGAAACAAGTTTAGCATTCCAGTTCAATCTAGGTCCAAAATGCTGCTTGAAACACTTAATTGAGGTAATGACATGGATACCAAGTCATCCAAGACCTTGAGTTATCTCTAAATAATTTGCATGCTAGTGATCTTTTGTAGGAAAAAACCTGTTCAGAAAAGCATTAAATCAGATACTATGAAAATTTAGCTCACCATAATAGCCTAAAAAGTTGAGGTAATGATAGTACGAGGCTGCCACCATGAACAGCAGGTTCGACAGCAATACAGGTATGAAACCATGGGCCACTAGAAGGGGTGACAGGAAATAATGTATAACTGCAACAAAACCATGACATTAGTAATACTGTGGTAGCATAAACTAAGATTCAAGAAGTAAAAGCTGAAACACATATTAACATAACACTTACCATAAAGCATGACAAACATTGGGAAGAAAGAATTGCAGTGCACATCAAACGCATATAGCCTTCAACCAGACAGCAAAATGACAAAAGGGGTCAGCACCAAGTGTTATTAATGAGGAATATACAAGCGAGATAAATAGCATCTGTAAAACATCAGAGACAGAAATGGGCAAATCTATAATAATTTGCAAAAATTTCACATGCATACACCTGTTAAGAACATATTTCTAAAACAACCAAGAGAAGGAAGTTCTAGACTTGCCATTCAACCCGTTGCTCAACAACATGGCTATTTGGAGCCTCCTCCCGAAGGTAAGCATTAGTTAGGAACCTGTATGGAATTGAGAAATGGAATCACTATTAGGCAAGCATGCTATGTTCAAGATCTAATCACACAAGCAGAGGAAGGAAATCAAGAAGTGAAAGATCTAATTATGAATGAAGAGAGAGAAAAAAGCATCAATGAAAGAAATCCAGAATTAGTTTCTTTATCTAGGATTAAATTCTTACAAAAAGGGAAAGCATCACCAAGGCAATTAATGTCAACTCCAGGTGGTAAAACAATATTTTGATGAGTTGAAGACTTTACAAGTTTCAGATTTCAGAACAAGTACTCAATTATCTAATTATACACAAAGCATTATATTACTAATGGTACAAAATATCTTCTCTCTCCATTGTAGTTTCACACATGTAAAAGTCAATTCTTTCATTGGCTTCAATTGACAAGATATAATTCACCAACTAAATATCATGTGCAAGGCCTGTGGCATTGGCTGCAACATAGGAAGTGCCGGTTATTAAAGACAAAAAAGATATATTTATTAAAATGCCAAATTTGCATTTACACAGTCATTTAATTTATTAATAAGGGCAATCAAATAATGGGAGAGCTGAAAAATATGATAAGCACATATTTACTATCAGGTGGAGAGTGGTCTTACCAACAACATGTAGCCAGACCAGCTCCAGTAATTAAAAAATGAAAAAGTAATACAGAAATAACTACAAAAACAGCATGTCCAGCACTGTGGTCATACCTGAAATGAAAATAAGTGACAAACAAAGATTTAATCAGGAGGGAACATTCAAATAACTCATTGAATGCAGCAATAGAAAACAAAATAATCTATAAGTAACTAGGGCTAGAAAAACGAAATGCACTAAGTTTTTTCCATAACATTGCTAACTTGGACGTTTGAAATTCAAAATGTAGCCTAATCAAGTATGTGCAGCATTACCAAAATTGGAAGAAGTTAGACATCCAAGAGCATTGTCTCAGCATGCATGCTCATAATTAACAACTGCAGGCTTAAATTTCAATATAATCCAAACAAAGGAGGTCCTGGAAGGTCTCTCGTTAAAAAAAGGATGAGAGCTTGAAAGTCATTTATTATTTTTACCATCAGTATAACAGTCAATCAGGAGAGGTTCCTAAAGACAGGAAACTTACGCAGCACAATAAGCCAAAGCTGCGACTGCCAGAAGGAGGCTGGAGATAACAACAAAAGCAGGGTCATCACGTGCCCATTGATTCTTAGTTTCTGGAGAGGAAAAAAAAAAGCAAAGTAAATTTTTTTCAAAGTGCATGTAATTTTCAACAGAAAATTTCAAAGTTCTAGACCTCCAATGAGTGCTCAATAAAATTCAACCAGAAAGACAATCAAATATAACATCCAAGGCATCAGATTATCATGCAATATTGCATTTAAAACTTTTGGTGCATAAAATACAACCAGTGGTTTTCAACCAAAACACAGGGCATAAACTACAAAAAAAATATTAAAAAACGGTCAATAAGATTTTCTGATTTCCAAATAACCACGTACCACAGGAAAATAACAGTTTCTAATCGCCAACCATCAAGTGAAAAAATAAAAGATTGTTTACTTGGAGATGAACTTACGTTTGTGAAACTTAGTATGCTGATAGCTGCATGTAAAACATAATAACTCAATTAGAAACTTCCCAACTAGAAAGTAACAAAATAGTTATAAACAACTTAATCCAAAGTTTGAGCCAATGTTAAAAGTAAAGGTTTTCCCCTTCTACATGCCAGTTTTGCAGAAAATTAAAAAGAAA
>Ga0325411_1001761_pt1 | contig 24195 bp, 10 predicted proteins | sample PopdelMetagenome_13_FD_206181 | JGI IMG/M metagenome (GOLD analysis project Ga0325411, IMG submission 206181) | Populus deltoides microbial communities from Bellville, Georgia, United States - Xylem-PdIQD-R4 | ecosystem: Host-associated > Plants > Phyllosphere > Stem > Wood/Secondary xylem... | reverse complement strand
AGTTGGTTGTTAAGTCATATCAAATTAAATCTTATTTAATTTAATTTGAACTAAGTTAAAGAGTTACCGAGTCAACCGTGTAGGGCAAGACCCGCTTTAATACCTGCTATAAATAAACTGCCGACGATACGCAAAAAAGTTGCCCGAAAAAATTGCCATGTCACATGTGAAAGGCCTGGTTCGTTTAACCGATGACGGCTTGCAAGTCGAGTCAGCTTTGATTTTTGCGGCCGAGCGGCGCCTGTGCCCACTTGTAATATATTTCGCTTTGACATTATAGTACTACTGTGAGTAATAGTAGATAGGTGAAGAAAAAACAGGCCTTTATGCATTACGCCACTTGTTAGGACCAAAATGTGAAAAGAAATAAAACATAACGACCAAGCAAGCAGCATATCAGAAGCACTTGCAAACGTGCTCGTGTACACACACGTGCAGAAGATCCAAGCAAGTTCAATGGGTGTGGGTCCATTTTATTAAAATATTATTTTAATATATTTTCAATTAAAAAAACATTTTGCACTTTATGTATTATGAGATAAAAAAAATAAAAATCAAACAATATAGTATATTAACCTGATTCAATTTCACCGACACCCATGAATAAAAAAGATGAAATCTTACTGTAATTGGAACGCTACACAACTCATTTCTCACAGTAAAAATCGATGTTTCTCACCAAAACAAAGAATTTCATCAACTGATACAACATGTCCCTAATTATGAATATCGAGTCGGATCTCAAGAGAAATTAATTCGACATAGTGATGGACATGTCAGACATTTAAATAATTAAGTAATATATAAATGTTAATTAAAATGGAGAGGTATTAGATGGAGTGACGTCATTCTCAATTACCCTTCTCAATAATACTAAATTTCATCGGTAATATGGGATTTTTTTTCTTCTCATTAATTAAGGGGTCGCAGCCGAAACTACACAGAGCTGGAAACATAAATCAAATGGAGAGAATCAATCCCAACGCTGTCAGCATATAGTAAGGATTCCATGCCTTCGGGTAGCTTGTCAAGAATATATATGAAACTCTAGCGATTTGGAATAGTGAAGATTTATTAATCAGGTAGCACATATATTACCTTCGGGAAAAGTGTGACTAATTAAAAATTCTTAATCGTATTTTTTTTCTTTCAATATTCAAATAATTCTGGATTAGCTTTTGCTTAAAACCCAATTTGTTTCCCAATTAAAAGTAAGAAATAAACCATTAATACTGGGCAGGTGAATTCACAGATGCGCTTTCTTCTCGTTGCTCAGAATCGCTATGGGTACAATCAATGATGATCATAGTACCAATGTACACATCAAAATTAAAGACACTTTGGTACGACAATTGTAGTGATTTTCTTTGCTTTTGGACAGGCATTAAGTGTAGTGCATGCCTGCAATTATTCAAAGTCTTACTTATGGATAGGAAATCTCACTTGCCCATCTTCTGTACAGGAGAATTTCAAAGGCTAATAGCTCTAAACGTCTCATAGCTGATCTCCACACAAGTGTGTGCTATTCAATCATTCTGATTATTATTATTATTATTATTATTATTATTATTATGAGAATTAGATAATAAAGATGTCCCTTGTGCCAGTTACATAACACACAGGCAGGCAACGTTAGCTTTCAACTCACCTACTTCTCAACTAAACTGTCCTTTCCGAGTAATACTAGTATATTGGTCATTTCTAGGGGCGTATCTCTTGGGCATTCGGATCTGGTCCTGAGAATAGAAACATTTTCTGTGGAGTAAAATGACCTGGCTACTTATGACAACGTTTTAGTCTTCTTAACGGTATTCATTTCATTCATAAAGGAGGTAGCAGAAGGAGCTGGTGGGCCTTTTGCAAAGAAAACGATCATCCATAACTATTTTTGTTCTTCCTCTTTTATTTTATAACGCCATAGATCACTGTTCTCGAAGATATTTAAACTATATACCATCATGACAGCATTACTATCATGCATGATATCAGACAGATAGAAAAGGAGAGAGACCAAGTGTATGGTTTTATAGATCATTGATTTAACATATATAATATAATATTTATTAATTACGTGGTTTCCTTTTTTTTCTTTTCTAACGTTGATGCATACCAAAAGTATCATTTGTCCATTCTTTAAAATCCTTATTTGATTGGACGTATAAAGTAGTGTTTTTATAAAAGAATATTATATCTTTATCATTGAGATTTTAATTATCTCTAGAGAGTGAAATCAAGAATTATCTATAAAAGGTAATCGTTTGGCTAATGACTTTGTCTAATTTACCAACACCCTAATATAAAATACATTCATTCTTCCATACACACATATATCAACCTAAAAATTACAATAAAGCTATAAGATATGATTTTTATAATTTTTCAATACACTCCTTTAAATGAAACTATTTTAAATTTAAAACTTGTATAAACTCATACAATTTAATTCTTATCAAATAAAATGAGAATAATAACATTCCAACTAGCTTGTGATCACTTGATCAACAAGATTCTGATACCATGTCAAAGAACCTTACCTAATAATTAAAAAATCAAATATTAATTGAACTCTTAAATTATTATCATTGTTTTAAGCCAAATTAAGCTATAATTGAACTATGTTTTCATACGGAAACAAATTTAAAATAAATAAAGAAGAAGATGAAAGAAAGAAATTAGCAAACCGTGCTTCTTAATTAGGTATGATCAAAGTATCAACTAAATCCAAAAAAATAGATTATTAAGTTATTAAGTGTTCCAATAATAATTTATATTAATTTATTAACATATTCTCTCAATCTGATAATTAAAAAAATATACATTTACTTAAATAAAAACTATTTATGTTGATTTTTTAATTAGAAAATAATAAAGTTGTAGCGTTTCATAACTATTCGGTTCTCTAAAGAATAAATTCAATCAAACAAAAATTAAATATTAAATGAGATTTAAAAATTAATTTTATATTAAGTCACTAATATACATACACAGTGCTAGAGTTTAACCACACGGAATTGAATATGTGCTGTAAAGGCACTTCTACATTGCATTAACTTTATACTAAAAAAAGTGATGGAGAGTAAGTCATTAATAAAAAAACTTGTATAATCTTTAAATATCAATACTTTTAGATATATGAATGAATATGTCATTCCAAAAAATAAATATAGAAAAAACATACATAACACTCTCCACAGCTAAAGAAATTATTGTTAGAGATCAATTAAGTTCAATAATTCACATACAATTTTATGGACTTTAACACTATCAATTATTTTTTTAAAAAAATTGATTTATTGTATGCAATTTAGACCACCAATTTAAAATCACAATGCCTAATTAAATTAATAGCAACATTTTATTTTAAATTTGATAAACAAACAACCCTGGCATTTTGACACTAGCTCCATGTTGTGAGGAACTTACCTTATTATTATTTTCGGTCTATGATCAATAAAGTTTTATTTTTTATTTTTTATTTAGAACTGAAGGGTTTTATTCAGATTTGGCCTCTTTATTCTTCTAGTATTTCCTTTTCTTTTCTAAAGTACTATATATTTTTTATAATTGTAGAAAACTTTCGAGACGATGTGTTAGCTTTACTATATAAAATAAAAGATAGATAAGGATGGATTATAGCTTAGTCTTTATAGTTTATTGTGATTAATTATTAAGGACTATCAAAAGTAAATTAAATATTCTCTTTTCTAGCACTGATGAAAGTTCCCTTTTCTTTCTAATTCACTTTTGCTTTCTCTATTGCTCAAAAAGGGAAAAAAAAATTAAAAAATATCATAAACTTGATAATGGAATTGAGTGATGATGTTAGGATCAGTTTGATCTTTGCTAGGAGGCTGAACAGAATATTTGAATATAGTTTGGTAACTTGTCTATATTCACAGAGCAATCAATATTATTCAGTATAGAGAAAGCTACGTACAAATACACAATAATGGAAGAGAAAGAAACTCAACTCAACTCAACTCAACTCAACTCAACCCCCATCTCTTTCACCCAGTTTGTCACTACAAGCTGCTTGCCAAGACAGCTTTTTCTATCTCTTTTTTTGGATTTCTTCGAAAACGATAGCTTTGAACATGCTAGAAGATTTAGAGCTGATCTAATTTGTTATTATCTGCTAATTGTTTTTGCCACAACCAAATCCAAAATGTTTGGCCTGAATCCAATAATAAGATGAGTCATCTTCAAAAGTCTATATACAAAGCAAAGCCAGTATCTCAAATTCATAGCACGCAACTAAAAACCCACCAAATCAGGCAGGATTACATGAATGGACTTTCAGCTGGCTATATTGACAATACAACACATGCATCTGTACTCTTTTTTTCTTTATCTTTGATCATCAATGCATATCAATGTTGAAGGGATTTTCTTCATATATCAGAATTCATTGAAAAGAAAAACACACACACAAAAAAAGGTGTCGACAAAATAAGGATTTGTATAAGAAAACACATGAAACCAGGAAAGAAAAGATAGTTGCATGTGTTGTGGCGCGCGCACACACATGAAAACACGATTCGGCTATATGCATGTTGTGGTACTCACACACTTACTTTTTCAGCTATTGGATTTAAAAATCGAATTAATGGTTATGATTTATTTATTTTTTTTTTTTTGGGGGGGGGGGGGGGGTGGGGGGTGGGGCGAAGACGAACAAATTTATGGAATAAAAAGCGAAATGACGAAAACCAATTACAGATAAAGAAAGCCCAAAAGGCCAAATTTCTTGCAATCATGTTTGGAGATAATCCATAAATAAATAATGATTTCCAAAAAAAAAAAAAAACAAAGTAGAAGGGAATTTACAGATAGATCTGAACATGAATCATTCGGGAAAAAATTTAAACGTTCACGAGGAGGATTGAAGATTTGAAAGATGGAATCAACGTGTGAAACTGCGAGACGTGCACTAATATTTGAGATTTTTTCACGTAAACTAACAAAGCAGATTTAAAGAAGAGAACTGTTATGCTACCTTGTTTGCACCAAACAACTGTCGTGACCACATGGGAAGGAAAGTGTTCATACAATAATCACAATCTAATAATACCAAGCACGTCATTATCTCCTTCCCTGCGTTATAACACATGGCATACGCTGCTTTCATTTGAAACGGCTAAAGCCGAGCCCCTCTAGCGGGGGCTCGTTCAAGTTAGCTTCGATAATAGTCATAAGTGCTTGCTTGGAATCTTACCGAGGGGTTAACCTATTCTATTTTTTTTTTAATTTTTGAAAAGATATTTATTTTTAAGAAAATATTTTTTTCACTCAACTTGTCTATACTGATCGGTCATCGAGTTAATTATCTGTCGGATCTAATAACTAAAGCTACAATATCATTGATTAATTGTAATTTTAATCCTATTTTCAATTATGTTTTTTTTTTTCCGTAACTACATTTCTTCATATTGTCATCCTAACTCTACCCTTTTTTTTCCTTTTCTTTTGGGTAATTTTATAGTTCTTCCATCGGCAGACAATCTTTTTCAGAGAACTATTGTCACATCAAATAAATAAACAAAAAATAGTATATAAGTTTGAGAATTAACCATCAATTCTATTATTTTAAACAAAATTCAAATTCAATTATCGAATTTAATAATAACAAACATTAATGATTGAAGTAAAATTATACCAGTAAATAATAAAATAAAGAAGGGTGAAGATATGGGGGGAAAAAGGATTTTATTTTTATTTTTATTTTTAGTTAAGAGGAAATTAATTATGGTTTGATTTGACACTGCCTTAAATAGCAAAAGAAAACAGATGGAAGACTCATCAGATTGGTAGTACAAAATAGAGAATGGGTGAATGATAAGACAAGAAATACTAGCAGAGGGTCAACATAAGATAAAACTAAAAAAATAGAGAGGCCGATCATACACACTACTGATCCACAATATTACAGCAGGATTTCTCATTACTGTGCATATAAGACTCGCTCGCCTGGTAGGTCAACTTAATATTAAAATTACCTCCTAAGTCAACTTAATAAAATTATTGATGGGAATTGGCCCCGGTCAACAAATGGAAAAACCTGGATTTTTTCCCCAGACAGATTTTGTTTTTTAAATATTAAAATCTGAGTTGAGTTATTAACTCATAAATCAACTCGCTTAAGTTGAGATTTAAGTCTTAAACCGGATCGAGAGGTACTCTTTGGGCTCAGTAAATCCTTTCAAGCTTGATTGAAGGTGGACCCTTGGATTTGATTCGAGCCCATATTTGGTAATCATCACCTCGGTCGTCGCTTCCTTGGGATCCTAACGTAGTTTTACCAGTTAGGACGGCTTCTCTCCTTTTAACTCGTTGCCTCTCCCCAGAATAAAATAACTCGTTGCCTCTCCCCACCAATTACAGTGACGCTCTTATATTTGACAGTTGACACCATACATTATACTCCAGTTGTCATGAAAAAATATTTTTCTAAAATCTCCTATTTCCAATTGTTGGTCTCTGCTCTAATAAAAATTAAAATACACCATTCACAATTATAGGCTTACTACAATTAGGCTTTAATTAGAGGTATAATTGTATGGAAGCATATGGTTTGATGGTTTGCAAGACAATCATTCTGACACGCGTGAGAATAGAAAACAAGACGGTTTTTTTATAACTTAATAATATTCTACATGATGTTCTAATTGCTCTCGGTTATTGCTTTAAAATTCAACTAGATTCGATGAAGAAAATAGCAAATATTTCAATTTTTAATATATATTGAAATCATATATGGTATATTTATTTTGAATTCAATATTTTAAATTAACTGAACATAATAATATCCCAAACTTTATGTATTTATCATGTATATAAAAGAACCTAGTTCTACAGAAAAAGCTCAAATAATATAAATAAAAGTTAAGTAGACCAAAGCTGTCTTTGTAAAAATTCCCCTCCTCTCGTTCGTGTGTTTTTTTTTTAAGTTCAAAACTAAACGCAAGAACCCCTCTCTGTCAACATTTTCTCTTTCTTCCATGCCTCCTGTTTCTCTTCATTAAATTCCATGCCTCCTGTTTCTCTTTCTCCCTATAAAAACGACCCTCCAAAACACCTTGAAGGCAACAATCACCAACATCGAGAACTTCCTTCATCGCCATTCTTTGCCTCTTTCTCTCCTTTTCTCTCCTTTTCACATCTGAAAGAAGAAGAAAAATCAAGTTCCTCTCTTCCATATAATACAAAGAAACCAAAATCATGAGGTCTTCTGTTGGACTTGCAAAGCCATGCACAGTCCCACCCACTAGAGACATGACATTGGAGTGCTGCACTCTCACTCAACCCATAAAACTCAACAAAAAGTTCTTACAAAATCAACCTCTAAAAAATTGGGAAGGCTTGCTTGACCCGGTTCGCCATGAATCGGCGACTGCATCCCGGCCGGTTAAACTAAGACGGAAATGGATGGAGTATCAAGGTATTCGAAACTGGGAAGGTTTGCTTGACCCTCTTGATGATAATTTACGTGGAGAAATTCTTCGGTATGGACACTTTGTCGATGCTGCATATAAGTCTTTTGACTTCGATCCTTCATCACCCACCTATGCAACCTGCCGGTTCCCAAAGAGCACATTGTTTGAACGGTCCGGTAAACTGGATACTGGTTACCGGCTAACCAAACATCTACGTGCAACATCGGGAATCCAAATCCCACGTTGGATTGAAAAGGCACCTAGTTGGGTGTTTACCCAGTCCAGTTGGATTGGATACGTAGCCGTTTCTCTAAACAAGGCAGAAATTGCGAGGCTAGGACGCAGAGACGTGGTGATTGCCTTTAGAGGTACTGCCACTTGCCTTGAATGGCTGGAGAATCTTAGAGCAACCCTGACTCAACTGCCAAATTCAGATTGTGGCAAAAAAGGCTCGGACGATTCTGGACCCATGGTAGAAAGCGGATTTTTGAGCCTTTACACTTCAGGAACACCAATGGGTCCTAGTTTACAAGAAATGGTGCGTCAAGAGATCAAAAGGCTACTCCATACTTATGGTGATGAACCTCTTAGCTTAACCATTACAGGACACAGTCTTGGAGCTGCACTTGCTACTCTTGCTGCTTATGACATCAAGACTACATTCAACTGTGCGCCACTGGTGACTGTCATTTCTTTCGGAGGTCCGCGTGTCGGCAACAGGAGTTTCAGACGACACCTGGAAAAACAAGGAACGAAAGTCCTGCGTATTGTAAATTCAGATGATGTAATAACAAAAGTACCTGGATTTGTAATTGATGGGGAGAACAATGTGCCAAATAATGGAGACCTCACTATGGCAAGCTTGCCTAGTTGGATCCAAAAAAAGGTGGAGGACACACAGTGGGTCTATGCAGAAGTTGGCAGGGAGCTAAGACTTAGTAGCAAGGATTCTCCATATCTTAATAGCATCAATGTAGCAGCATGTCATGATTTGAAGACTTACCTGCATCTGGTGAATGGATTTGTAAGCTCCTCCTGTCCTTTTAGAGCAAAAGCAAAGCGTTTTTTTCTTAGCAACCACCGTAGATAAAATAAACAACGACGACGGCAATAATAATAATAAAAGAACAAGAGGCCTGTGGAAGCTAGGGTTTAGGATATCCGTACATAAATTAAATAATACTTTGTTATGGGCAGGTAGAATGAAATATTCATTTTTCCCCCATAGTTGGCATTACCCGCCATACGCGGGGGTGGGCATTGCCATTCTTTGTTAACAGAAGTTGAAAATTGAATCACCATTGATTTTCCTTCCCTGAAACTAAAATGCATATTTCATCAAGTTTCTTGCCTCCGTTTAATCGGGCTTGGTGGATCATTTCTTCCCCTTTTCTTTCTCTTTAGTTTGTATATTATAGAAAAGACAAGAACGTATTTTATATAAAAGATAAGAAAAAACATTAAATAAAATATTTTTTAAATAAATATTTACATTTTTAAAACATGATGAAAACTTGTCCTCAATATCTTTGTCATTTCGATCTCAAAACAATAACTAAAAACTACTAATAAATTTATAACCTTGTCAATTCATACTGTCTTTAAATGATGAATACACCCTTTTTTTTTTTTTTTTACTGCTAAGGAAATTCGGTCCCCCAGCAGTAACTATACAGTCGAGAGCAATTAGTTTATAACTACCAAATTACCCCTACATCCAACAATATCTTGAAAATTGCCCGTCAAAGACACCGACCCAGAGCTGCCCTACCAAATGCAAGAGCCGTCCATTCCGATCACGCAGAACCGTTAATGTGGAAATTAGTGACAGTCCTTCACTATACAATGGCATTAATGGAAGTTCCTTCAAGTTTACCACTGTAAAGCTTAAAGAGTCATTGTACAAGTATGTGCTTAATTATTTCCAACTATAATTGGACTGACGTAGAAGTTTGATCATTTCATGTTTCTCGTTTCTGGGTAGGTCTGTGTGCAACACAATTTGTCCTTGCTGGCAATCGATCCTCTTCTCCATAATGTAAGAGGATTCAATCAAGTATAGTTCTATATATAATCCATTTTAGTACTGTGTGGTCTATATAGCAGTTTGTTTCCGTACAATAATAAATGCAAGAACGTAAAACATCAGCATGGGATATATTCAACATAGTTAGTGATGATAGACTAAGAGCATAATTACCTCAAAATTTTTGGAGAATCTCCTAATTCTGCGCAAAATCCAATGCCTTGTAACCCAAAGTTGGTCTATATGACTGGGTAATATATAAGAACAATGCAAGTCAACGTCTTGGTTTAAGGTGCCATACATATATGGAGGATACCGACAGCATTTTAAAATTCAAGAAAAAAAAAAAAAAAAGGTCAGAGACTGGGGGCCCTCTCCTCTCTGAAGGTATTAATTTATAATTTGTTTTTGGAGATGCTATCATCAAACATATTTAGTGTGATAATATTTTATTCAAACTTCATATGACTAAAAAAAAAATCCTAACTCTTGTAATTTTTGTTAACATAGGAAGTCTGCCTATCGATTGTGGGCAGCAATATTCCTATCTTTCAAGGTAGATAAGTACGGCAAAATTTATCATCCAAAAGTGATTCTGCTAAATTCGAAATTTACACAACTCAATCATGCATATGTACACTAATTGTGGAGCTATCCTATTTTCCAAGCTAGGGATGTAGGACTAAAAAGTATAGTCTAAATGATAATGCAATGATAGCAAGGATGTGCTTTGAATGATATACAGAGATAAATATAGCTTATCAATTAATATTTTTTTTATTAATATGGGTATCCAATCCGGGTTAACTTGTGTCTTTACAAATCTCACAAAACTCAAAATTAATGACTATATAAGTTTCAAGTTGTTATCATATTAATAATAATAGAGTTTAAACTTGAAATTATAAAAACATAATCATTTTAGTCTCGAGTTGTGAACACTGATACCTAATAGATAGTTACCAATTAATATCTTTTAATAAATGGAGAGATAATTAAAACATAATAATTATAATTTCATAATTAGATTTCAAATTCTACGTAACGCGGCATGTAAACATTTTAATTTATTCTAACTTTTCAGCCTTGAAAGTCTCTGCGCACGAAGCAATCACACCTTTAAAGTTAGGTATGTAGTTATTAAAAAGCCTAGTCTAGATTGAAGAAAGCAATCATAATAAGTACTTGCTGCGAGTGGTGTCAAAATAAAAATAAAAATGGAGTACTGAATAATAAATATGGTTTTACTAAACGATTTGTGTTCCATCCAAGAGACACGTCTCCTGGCTAGACTTTCCTTGCTAGGAGTAGCATCCTTTCGTGCAGTGGCTTCAGAAAGTATCCCACCGTCCAAATGTATTGCATAGAACAAAGCTCTCATACTCGGCGTTGTGTCCACCAGGATGAGACTTTATAGGTATATTTGGAAATGAAGATTATTTCTTATTTATAAATATATTAAAATAATATTTTTTATTTTTAAAATCAGTGTATCTAAATAATCTAAAAACATAAAAAAATATTAATTTAAAATATAAAATAAAATTTAAATTTTTTCAAAAACCATGAAAAGAAATTGAAAATTAAAGCAAGAAAAAAAAGAAAAAGCAAGTCTCTCTTCAATATAGCTACCTCTCAACAACCACCTTGGAATGAAGACACAAATTAACGTGATCTTAGGCTTCAAAAAACGATGACATTTTTAGGTTTCTCTTGCAAAATTAATTCACAAGAAAGGACAAGCACGCCCACACAAGAAAGAATGGAAGTCAAAAGCGATTTGACAGTCTAAATGGTTGACCTAACCATTTCTTTTGCCTATTGGTCCAGCAAAAGGGAATGCCACGTCTGTGGCCATGAGGTTTTGGCGTGAATTTTATTGACGGCAAGGAAATGAACATGGGATGATTAGCCTCCATTTGTCGGTGTTGTATTGGTTGTTTTTTAAATAGCTTTTTGTGCTGAAATATGTGTTAATAATATTTTTTTATTTTTTAAAAATTATTTTTAACATCAGCACATCAAAACGATCCAAAAAATACAAACCGCATTCAATTTTAGCAAAAAAAATCAAAATTTAACAAAACACAAGTTGAAACGCACAGCCAAACACTCTCGAGGTGGTCAAATTTTAAATTTTAAATTTATTTAAATTAATTTGTTTTAATATTTTAATCCATGAACACAAGATTTAGTTGTGCTTTGAGATATAATGATCACGAAGGAAATGCCAGCTTAATACAGCACAAACGGTGTACGAAATCTGTTAAAATAAGAACGATGCCACGCTAGGTAAAAGGTAAATCTTCAATAAATATTAGAGTGAATAATTCAGTCTGTTTTTAATTTTATAATTGAACAGATTTTATTATGTTCTTGTGCTTTCAATGACTTTTTATAATATCCATTTTCTTCAATATATCTTATCATAAAAAATATATATTTAAACTGACATGGTTATATTAATTTTTATTTCAAAAATACTACTTGTTTGAAAAAAAATATTTCTTTTAATTTTAATGATCAAGTAGGTTTAATTTTTTTTTAAAAAAAAAAGCATTTTGAGAGAATTTTTAGTTATATCCTTGAATAATTCAAGGATATTTTCTAAATAGAAAATATAATTTTATATTTTTTTATAAAAAAACATATAACATATAATTAGTGAACTTTGTCAATCCAATTATTTATTTATATATAAATATTTCTAGTAATCAAACTTCTTCATCAAAGACCCTATAATTCAAAATTCAATTCTGCATTATTACAATATTCTGACTAATTTATACAAGTGCCCCATAACCATAGGCTTAATTTTTTTTACCCTATAACATATACAAGATCTTTTGTTTAACTTTCGGTTCCATATGTTCTAAAAATATATTAAAAGATTAGAAAATTTTGATTAGAAACTCTTAAGAATTGTATCTCAGAAAATATTACAACAAATTATTTTTAAAAAAAACCACATGATGAGTTGTAATATGAGTGTCAACTGGAATACCACAAAGTAAATTAAGGCGGAGTTTGCATCCTTACAAGTTATTTAAAACCAATTATGTATTGTAATTGAACTTAATTTGAATTCAATTGATAAATAAATTAAATTCACATGTTTAGAAAAAATAAAATTTAATTCATAGTGTTTTTTATATTATCCTCGTTATCTTTATTTTATTTCTTTAAATTTTTTAAATAAAAGAGTGCTCGTCGACGAGTATTTTAAAAAAGTTAATTTTAATATTAAATTTCTCTCTTTAAAATTGTAAATCAAAGGGGTTAGCCCTCTTATTTACTTTTATAACATTTTTAGAGACTAAATTATATTTGAAATTTAATTTTTAACACTCATGAGAATTTTAAATATATTTTTTTAAAAAAAACCTCTCAATTGAATTCAATTCAATTCATAGTGTTTCAAACTTTAAAGTTTTTTTTTTTTGACACACCTGATACAAAGGGAAATTAACTAGCATTGTGTAGACTCTTTTGTTTTTTTTTTTTTTGTTAAAAAAACATGTAAAACAGGGTTTTTTTATTTTTTATTCTTACAAGAGAGCAAAAGAGAAACATGAGCTGCGTTGCAAAGGATTAATATCCGTGCACTTAATTTCGACTGATAAACATGGAAATTACGACAAGATATGCGCACGACAGCGCATACACACAATATGTAATTAAACTCTTGTATAAATCCTTATTGTGAAAAATAATATAACATAACGACTATATTTTCTTTAGCACAGTTCATCGGAAAAAACTTGAAATTTCAATTCTCTTTACCTTTAAAATTCAATCATCTAAGAGATTGTGTAATCTAACCGCTTGATATCTTCCAAGAGTTAATTATATGACCAGATTATATATGTTCAATTTCTGTCACATTAATTCCACCATTTAAGCAGCTTTTTTTTTTTTTGGATTCGAGGAAACCTCACCTCCCCGGAAAGCGTATTTTGTGGGCCCAGGTGAGGGAGTAAAACCCCGGCTGTCCCAGGCTCTTACAAGAGGTGCATGCCCTGACTCGAACTCGAGACCTGCTTTGCAGATCTCAAACCCTTTGCCATCACACTATACCCTTTAGGGACACCATTTAAGCAGCCGCTCAAGTAAGAAACCCTAATTACATTTAAAATTTGCACAAAGCTACTACTATATTGTATGAATACTTTTGTGATATATTAGAAAAAAATATGACAAAATATGAAACTTAATTGAAACTCTTTACCTGCTAATTATAAAAGATAATATAATATCAAAAAAACAATACACACAGCTTAACTTATTTAGTGAGCGTTTAATTGGAAGTGAAGTACCTTCATGTTTTAAATATATTTAAAAAATACGTTTAACTTGAAAAAATCATTAAATTTATTTATTTTTAATGTTTTTTAATGGTTTTAAAGTTATGATAAAAAAATTATTTTAATGTAGTTTTAAATAATTTTTTTTACACAATACTAATTCATAAGTTTTAATTCTATAATTTACACAATTAATTTGTTTATATGAATCCCACACATACAAGGGGAATACAAATTTGTTAAAAGTAAAGGATAATCTCTCTACCATCCTAATTTTTCACGTGATCTCTTGCACATTGCAAGAAAAAAATCATTTGGCGCTATCAAGCAAGAAAAGGAGAAGGGAAGTAAGATGCTATCAGCAATTAAGCACATAAAAGTGGCAATGGCTCGCAAACCAATATGATCGCCCGCTATAGGAAGTCATGTCACAAGCAGTAAACATCATTTCTTATTCGAAAATGATAGGATACGGCAATAGGATATTGTCATATGATAATTTTGTTGGCGCAGAAAAAAAAAAGAAGAGGCACGTCCTAGTTTCTAGATGGTCCCATAGATGTCAGTCCTCGTGTTCTTCAATCTATCCAAGGAAAACGTTGGTCTCGTCAAAAAAATAAGAGCGTAGCATATTCCAAAACGTGACTAAATATCTTGTGGTAACGTTCATTCATATTAAAATACATCTTTCATTTCAACCCATAAAAAAACTTGAGCAATAAATACTTCTTGAAAACGGCCACCGCAACTAGGTCATGAAAAAACATGCTCGCGGCCTTGGACAAATTTAGAGAACATTGGTATTTTTATGAAGATTGTCCTTTCAAGTTACCACCCTTGAATTTGCAAGTGTTAAAGGCCGGCGCCTCTATTCGTGGCCTTGAAGGGGAAACCGTGTGTGCAACGACTACCTCATAAAAACTCAATTGCCGGTGGATTTCAAATGATATGTGTGGTACTATCTTGTCTGCAGGTGCGGACCTATAGCATGTGATTTAGGTGTATTGGCACCCCGAAATTCTAAGTTTTCTTAACAAATCGAATACCTTACACCCCCATAAAATTTTAGTTAGCCCTCCCAAACTCCCAAAAATGATATATTATTTGACTGTCACATCCAATCCTAAATTTCTGGTTCCGCCCCTGCTTATCTGGATAATCATGCAATACTGGATTTTCAACATAGGGTAAAATTATTACATTATGCTTTGAAGATGGGTGGACATGGCCCTTTTAAAGTTTAAATATAATTCGAGAAAAAAACATTATATGAATGCATTTATTAAATATTTAAACAAACATTGTTTTATTTGGTAATATTTTAAGTGTTTAAAATAAAAAAAATAAACATTATAATTACTTATAAGTATTGATTAAATGACTCTTGAAAATTACTTCAAGGACACCATTAGCCGACCTTTTAATATTGATATATAGTTAACGCACTTGCCCTCCCCCCTCGCCAAATCAAGCTACATAACTGTTCTCCAATCTTTTTTCACTTTGATTCATTTTCAAGTCTGTCTTTATAATTTTTATGCGACAACCCCACTTCAGATTTTCTAATTCCACTCCCTAATCCAGATGGGACAATGCCAACCCTGACCTACCACTAGCCAAATTCTTACATCAAGTAATTAAACTCAACACGGTTTATTAATTTTACGTTAATTGTGGAACCCTCCATCCATTTAACTTTGTATATAAGAACGAAAGGGACTTACCTTGTTGCATAAACTTCACAAATAGAAGAGTTCGGTCAATGAGCTCCACTTGGCAGAGCATCCCTCGATCGATGTGCTAAGAAATCAAAACTGATAAGTCTGCTTCCTGCATCAAAACAAAGCAGAGATCTGCGGCTTCAAAGCATATAACAAATCTATAGTCTGAAGAATCAACCCACCAAACTTGGCCCATGAAAGAGAAATAATTCAAAATCAAATCGTATATGAGATAACCTATGAAGATAGTGGCAATGCTAGAAGAAGACACAAAAAAAAACGGCGTTCATACTGTAACAGTAATGAAATCATGCCTAACGCTCCCCCTCCCATTCTGTCTCACTTTCATCCAAGATTTTATAAAAAATGTACCATTTGTAATTCTGTACAGATCTCCTCTCTTTTTCCTTGTAAAAGTATGTCTTTTGCAAGGGTAAAACAAGTGCATCATGATGTGTATACGAGATCTCCAGCGAAATCGAGCCAATAAATAAATTAATGCAGCATGCCATATATAATATGGTTCACCTGAGGCAAATAACATCTCAAATAGAGTAAAATATCAAGCCAACAGCGCAAATCTCTCCAATCCAAAATTCATAAGATTGACCTCTAAAGCGTCATAAGAATGGAAAATACATACAATTAGGTGAGAGCCTGAGAAGTAACACAACAGCCAGGCAATATCAAAGAAGATAGCATACCTTCTACGAAAAGGAAGTGATGGATATTATTTACCAAAGGTGTGATACCCGTGAACCAAAAATCCATGATTTTGGATGAAAACAACATCCATAACTATCATCTTTATGCACAATATTTGGAGAAAGCTTTACAAGGATCCTCTAGATAAAGGGAAAAGGAAGGTTCATGTGACACAACATCACAGTCTTGAATTCACCTAGTAGAAACTGGCAAAAGAGTCAGGCTGAACTGAAAAGGACATTGATTTTTATTTGATGGGAAAGCTACTTTCAAGGTCCCTGATACGATAGTCTGCTCAGCTTTTGAATTTTTGAACAAAAGTCGGTGGCAAATTATTAGTCAGAGTATGGCTGTAATGCAAACTGATGAGTAGGTGGTTCCTAAGAAGAAAGATATCTGTCTAACAATGAATATATCAATAGTAAAACTGTAAGGAGATTCAAAGAAGACCAGCACAAATTAAAGAATGCAAGAAGTTTGGTCCCATTATTGAGGCCTGTTCTTGTGACAATGAAAAGGGATCAAATCAGAACCTTGAGAACTTAGAAACCATCTTCTCCCTCAATTTCTCTCTTTCTCTCTCTCTTTTTTTTCTACCTTTCTTTTCTTATAGTTAAAATGTATTCCATCAACCTCCTTTTGGTTCATTTTAGATCTATATAGTTACATTGTTGTGATTATCTCCCTACTCATAAATACAGTAAAAAATCTTGTGTTTGAAGATGAACTATCAAAACTTAAGCATATTTGATGAAGAAGAAAATATTAGATGAATTTATAAAATCTCGACCTCTTCTCTTAACTTAAGAAAGTATTAGTTCAGACCACATATTTATCATGGGACTTCATTTGGGCCGTACAAATATGGTTCAAATGGTTCTATGACCCTTTGTTGTCATATCTTTGCAATTAATATTTTAATCACTTAAATCACACAAATTCGTCATACGTTGTTGCTCTCGAATTTTAATAATATATTTGATTGGAAGGCTATCCCAAGATAGAAACCAAAACATAATCCTAGGTCAGAATGGGTTAGGAGTAGTACTTAGCAAAACAACAAAACTATATATATGATCAATTAAATATAAGGTAACATCATTATATTATATTATCAATTTAGTACAAAATTATTACTATTCCATACCAGCTATATTGCATAAGAGGGTCTATATATCTTACAAAATTAAACTCCAGAATTCTAGAAATTAATCATGACTAGTGTTAGTTTAGGTCAGTTCCGAAGCTTTAAAGGATAGGAATGATTAAAAACATAATTGTATGAATAAAATTTACTAGAAATGTTAACTAAGAAATATTGGGATTTAAATAGCCAATGCCACTCAAGGCATTTGAGTGCTCAAAACCAGGTACGATCGAGATTGGATTTTATTTTGTTTCCTCTGTTTTTCACGGTCCACTTACTAGAAACCATGACCATTTTAAGCCCAGATACACAAACTACTGTATCCCTCCCTCGGAAATCAAATATTATCCCACCTACGCTTTCTAGCTAAATTGACCCAATGTAGTATTTACCTTTGTTTTACCACCATTAACCGGTTTGTTACTGCAATTGCTAAGAAGCTATCACTATTACAATGGTGTTGTGCAAGACTTTTCTGTAAAATAAATACTCAAGTTAAAAGATGTGTCCATAAGAAATTTATATTTTTAGGCTAGATAGTTTACCAAAAAGTAGTTTTCTTTTAGAAAATAGTTTTATGAAAAGTAGATTTTTTAAAAATAAATTATTTTTTCATGAAAAATAAATTGAAAAACACTTTCAGTGTTTAGTTATGCTATGGAAAATAAGTTGAAAAATAACTTTTAAAGTTTTTTTCAAGTTTATTAAAATAATAAGTACTAAATCTGACAAATTAAAAAGTTGAAGGGTGATGAAATTGAAAAATAAATTTTAATTTTATAAATTATTTTAAATAAAATAAATAGTAATAAAAAAATGAGGACAAAATATGACAAATAAGAAAAAATTTAAATTAGGAAAAGGATTAGAGAAATAAATAACAATCAAAAGAATAAAAATAAAAGTTGATATAAAAATCAAATCAAATCAAATTTTAAAAGATAAAACTGACAAAAAAAACAAAAAAACAATTCAAAAAAAAATATATAGCAATAAAAAAATTAAAAACTATATAATTAATAAATAATATAACATATGTGAATTTTTTGCAACTTCTAAAAAGTATAATCCGTTCAAAATAAAAGAAAAAAATATTTTTAAGAACCAAACTAAATTTTGCTTAGACTATTTTTTATTTATTAACTTTTTTAATAATAAAAAAACATAAAGAAATTTAGAAAATCATTTTCTGTATATATATATATATATATATATATAAAAGCGTGATCTTTTACTTTTTAAGATTATTATTTTTTTAACACCGCGACATGATGTCCTTCGAAATCCGACAAATTTAAAACAATATTTTAAATAATGAAACAAAATGGATGCCAGCAAGCAAATAATTAATATTCATTTGGTAATCACGCCTGCAATACGAGACTCTAACAAATTCATGTACTGTTATGACGGTGCTACGTACCTGCATGTATTTGCAACGTGTTCGCAGCCTAAAAAGAAGGCTAAAAGTGTATGCTTTGCTTTCTTCTGCCATTGTAAGAAGAAGGGAGGAGGATACAGATTCAATGGAGGAGTTAAGACAGATAGGAACAAAAATACGTAGGGATGGGCCAAGCAAGATAAGATAGTGTTTGAAAATGTGGTTGAAATCTTTTAATATATACTAGATTACATTTAAAAACAAAACAAATAAATAATTATTATAGAAATATTTAGTAATTTTATTAGAAGAAAAATTAAAAAGGATGCCAGGATTATTTTTTAAACTAGACCTAATGAGCGGTTACCATCAGATTCGTGTAAGGCCTGGAGATGAGTGGAAGATAATCTTCAAAATTAACAAAAGATAGGTTGTATGGATGACTTGTGATGCCCTTTAGCCTAAGAAATGAACCAAGCACCTTTATAAGGGTGATGATTCAGACTTTGAAATCTTTTCTAGGTATGTGTACGTTGTAGTATATTTTAATGACGTATTTATTTTCAGTCAGAATGTAGAGGAGCATTTAGAACACTTAAAGCAAATTTTGAAGTACGTTGCCATGACATGAAAAGTTTTAAGCTAATTATAACAAATTTTCTTTCCTTCAATCCAAAGTGAATTTTCTGGGATTTATCATATCTCAGCAAGGATTTGAAGCCGATCATGAGAAGGTTCGGGCAATCATGAAGTGGCCAAAACCACAATCATTTTTTGAGATCAGAAGCTTTTACTGTCTATCCAACTTTTACTGTCGATTAATTCAAGCTTTTAGTACCATTATGGCTCCAATCACAGTGTCTGTAAGCCAAATTCTTTAAGTGGTCTTCCACAACAACATGGGCCTTTAAAGTCATTAAGCAAAAGATGGCAGAGGCTCTTATTCCCAAACTTCCTGACTTTTCTCGAGTTTTTAAAATTTCCTGTGATGCATCCCCCATTAGCATTAGGGGTGTGCAAAGTCAGGCAGGACATCCTATTGCAAATTACAATGAAAAATTGAATGATACTAGCTAGGAGGAGTACTCGGCATATGATCTATAATTTTATGCACTTGTTCAAACTTTGAAACACTAGAGACCTTACCTTATCCATCGCGAGTTCATTCTATTTACAGACCATGACTCATTGAAGTACTTACATTCTCAGAACAAGTTGAATACTAAGTTTATTATTTAGGAGTTGCATGGAGAATGAATGACAAGTCACTGGGCGCGACAAAACATCATTCTTGGTTGTTGATCGCTTTTATTAGCTAAACATGAGGACGATCAACACCATTATGAACAGGTGTAGAGTTTGCCAACTAGACAAGGGAAACAAACACAATACTGGCCTATATATTCCATTACCAATTCCACAAAGACCCTAAATTATTTTGAGTATAGACTTTGTGCTTAGACTCCCAAGGACAATTCGTGGTAATTATTTTATCATGATGTTGGTGGATTAATTTTCTGAGATGATTTATTTTGTTCCTTAATGAAAGACCTTTGATGCTTCCCATACTGCTTTTTTTTTCTTAAAAAAAATCATGCGACCGCATGGCATTCCGGTTTTAATTATCTCTAACAGGGATGTCAAGTTTGTTAGTTACTTTTGGAAGACAGTACTATGGGGTAAACTAGGAATGAAACTTCTTTTCTCTAGTGGCATCCACCCATAAACCGATGACTAAACTAAAGTCACTAGCAGAAATCTTGGCAATCTGCTCAGAAGTTTAACAAATGATCATGTTGTGAGTTGAGACTTAATCACACCATTTGAACTGGTATATGAGTTGTGTCCTAAGATTCCTACAGATGTTTCTTCCTTGCCTTTACATGAGAGTGTCAAGTACAAGATGAAACATCAGGTTGTCAAATGTACTGTAGAAGCTAATAAACATATGAGGGAGCTGTATTTTTAGGAAGGGGACTTGGTTTTAATCAGATTATGACCTGAAAGGTTTCCCTTATAACATATAACAAATTGCATGCTATGAAGAGTGGTCCATTCAAGATCCTCGAGAACTCAGGAACTAATACCTATTTGATTGATCTGCCAACAAAATTCCAATTTAGCCTAGTTTTAAATGTGGAAGATCTCACAGTTTATCATAGTTTTGCATCCACTCATGAACTAGAGAATCCTCCTTCAACAATCCCTCGAGTTTAGCCAACTCCAGAAATTATAGATTCAATATTAAGACATAAATATGTGCCTACCAGAAGAGAGGGTTATAACAAGTTCTTGGTGCAAGGGGCATCCAAACCCAAACTAGAAGAAGTGTGGTTACAAGACAGTTAAGCCCATCACCTTAATCCTCAATTGCTTCAAGATTATATCAAACATTAATTGCCCGAGGCAAGTTGCTTGGGGAGAGAGGAAATTGGTGCAAGTTCTAATTATCAAGACAAGGACATTAGAAGTAGAGTTAAGGGAAATAGATAGATTGAGTCTAGCGAAGGAAAGAATAGTGATAAAAATAAGGATTATGTTGATGTAGGTTCCAATGGGTTGAAGTATATATTATATGAAAGCTAAAGTTCCAGCAATATATATTGGCAGGAAAGAGCAGTTGATTTCCCTTAAGTGATGTCAGCCTTGTTATCATCCAAGTGACAGTAAAGGCTAATATTAATAGTGTGAGACTACTTGTTAATTACTTATCCATGTATTTTTGTATTTGCAATAAAATTTTGAGATTTCCTTTCTTTCTTGTCTTCTTAATCTTTTTTTGTATATATTATTGAGATTGCTTTTGTTTGCTAGCGATTATTAAAAGAGTCCATAGTGTTGCTGACATTAAAAAACCTATCCATAGTTAGAGAACTACGTACAAATAAGAACACTGTTTTTGTTTTCAGCAAAATGTAATTAACCATAACACAAAGCTAAAGAAGCCATCAAGATGGATAGATAATATGTGTCGTATAGACTCAACGCATCCAAGTTTCATGTGAGATGTAGTAATTTGCAACTCCATTAATTTCTTTATTAATCTAAGAAACAAAGAAATAAACATAAACAATCTGAAAGAGATTAGCAAGAAAAAACTGAGAGCTGTCTGAATTTGTCATTACACATCACCTGTTCTTTCTAATATTCTGTTAGGTTAGCCCTCGTTGGTGCTCCTTTATCGGACCTCCACACGGTCCATGTCTCGTTATTGTCACCTCACCTCGTCTGTATTGTGCCTGCATGTGTTTTGAGAAGAAATTATACGACACGAACTTGATACATCACATCAAACTAATCATATTATCTTAGTTTAGTATTATTTCTATCCTAATAAATAGGGAACCCAATACATCAATCATTAATGAGATTGAGCTCCGTCACGGGTTCATGTAAAAATTTGACATTTCTATTTCAGTGACTTAATTAATATATAGTACAAGAGAATATCTAAACCACAAGTTTTAGTAAACTTAATTTCTATAACCCAAGGCAAATGGATTAGTTTGGAAATCATTAATTATATATCTAATCAATGAACAGAATATATACTAATGTAAAGAACTTGTGCCTCAACACCGGCATATTAGAAGCAATTGATTAGAGGTGTAGCATTTACCTTAGCTGAAAGGTGTGTTGCAGCTTCAAGTGCTGTGGAGACGGTGAATCAAAATCACGGTGAATTATTGCGATTTGCCAACAGAGACAGAACATGGGACGGTAAGTAAGTACTACCTTTATTTGTACATCAGAGAACGAGAGGCCAACATTTTATTTTTCCAAATTTTGGTTGGTTGACGGTTTCAAACTCCGAAGCCTACGAAGAAAAAAATTACTTGAAAAGTAGATAGCTGTCAAGAGAAGACAGGTTTCACACAACAGCCCCGTTTAAGATCAAAACGAGCGATAGAATAGAATAGAATAGAATAGCTAGCCATCTATTTCATCACACTGCTTTCAGGGTTTCAGGGTTCTAGTTGTTGATTACAATCACTTTTGCACTTTTTGTAATTACTGTTCCTAAAAAAATCAGAGAATCTTGACGACTTAACATACAACATACATATCGTCACAAGTTACAAGATTTGAAAGGTTGAAGTTGATGGAAAGAGGCCACTAGCCGTCAGATCTACTTGTTTTCATAACACGAGAGCGAGAGGGAGAGAGAGACAGAGAGAGAGAGAGAGATGACCCTCGATCCAAGTCCTAAAACCTAACCACAAAACCATCATTTGGCACAATCCCACATGTATTTTAGAGTGATTTACTAATTAGCCCTAGCCCTAATACACAAATTAAGCATATACTTTTGTGTGGATCACAATCATCTGACAGAGCGAAAAAATAAATTTGAAAAGAAGAGATTTGTGAAAAAAAAATAAAAATACCTCTTTGCTCAAGTTTTTCCACTGTCTCCCTGCCTCGTCTTGTGTTTTTCTTGAGAGACTCCATTAGGGTTCGAAAAAGATGGGTGATACTTGATAGTAATGAGAAAGCACAAATATCGTCAAGTACCATGATCCGCTATTAGCTTAAAAGGGTTGTGTAAGGTACGACCCATTGTATGTTTTTATGCAACCGGGACCAAATCCGTCTGATCAGGTCACTAAAACTGCATGTATCTTAGCTTCCTCTCTGCCTCTGGTGACGTATATTACCACCTGTCTAAGGAGGGTGCCACCCGGTAAGTGTGATCTGGCCATCAACTGTAGATAAACAATTTACTATTTATCGCTATACAAGATTTAAGACCTAAAAGAACACTCCACATAATTACAACACCAACCCACTACCTGTTAAATCTTGTCCTTTTTTTGGGTGATTAAATGCCCACTAAATGAGATTTGAAAGTACACTGCAAACAGAGCAAATCCACATATTTATGGTGCAAGATATTGTCTTATATTGCTTTGGATTCGAGAAAAGACTAGCTTTTAACTGCAAAAACATGGAGGAATGCTAGTCTTTTCCCACATCAACACGGTGAAAAAAACTTACTTTTTAAATTAACATATTAAAAATAATAATTTTCATTGTAACACAAAAACAATAATCGTGTATATTCTATATGCATAACCTGTAGATTACGCGTATATCCCATGCACAACATATAGTAAAACAATAACTGTGACTCTTTCTTTACTTTCAACAAAAAAAACTTATTCGCCTTACTTATTTTTATTCCAATAAATTCTCTATAGTAGACCTTATAATATTTGGTGACCAACTTGATATATATATATATATATATATATATATATATATATATATATATATATATTATTTGTCTATGCAATGATGATGAGTTCTCTGGTATAAAAGGTTTTGCTCGTCTTGCAAAGAAAATTGTAAAAAAAAAAAATGACAATTTGGAGAGAGTTTTTCAAATTGATATATATATGCTTGGTATATATGTTTATCAAATTGTCATTACTTCTACAAGTTGAAAATGTTATAGTGAAGAGAGTTTTTTTTTTT
>Ga0325411_1001760_pt1 | contig 24203 bp, 19 predicted proteins | sample PopdelMetagenome_13_FD_206181 | JGI IMG/M metagenome (GOLD analysis project Ga0325411, IMG submission 206181) | Populus deltoides microbial communities from Bellville, Georgia, United States - Xylem-PdIQD-R4 | ecosystem: Host-associated > Plants > Phyllosphere > Stem > Wood/Secondary xylem... | reverse complement strand
ATATCTGAGCCTTGCAATTCAGCTTCATTTAAAAATTCTGTTGTGATTTGTGATTCCTGAAGGTTGGACCGGGTGGGTTAAAAAACTTTATTTTTTATTAAAATAATATTTTTTGAGTTATTATTTTTAAGTTAAGGATCGGATTGACTAGATTTAACAAATAATTTGGGTCCACTTTTGATTTTTTGTTTTGAAATATCTTTGTAAAAATTATCACATCGAAGAGAAAGATCAGAGGAAATTTTGGCATTAGCTAGCTACTTGCAGGTTATTAAACCTCCATAGTAATTTGGATTTTTTATTTTTATTTTTGAGGAGGGATTTTATATTTGTTATAAAATCACAACATCTGTATAATTGGATTGATATATAGCTTCATGGATTCTTCACACGATTATGAAAACATGATAAGTTTTATTCAAACATACCCGCTGCCAAGCACGGGCAAAAATCTAGTAAATACATGACGAGAAAACATTCCCAGACACCCGGATTAGTAAACAAAGATTAGCATAACACACATGCTTAATTGCAAAGTTTAATTCATTGAAGAAACCTAGGAAGGGGGCTTCATTTCTGTCTTGATAGCAGCAACTAGCTGATCATAAGCTTCTCCCCATGCTTTCTTCATTTCTGGTGACCACATTTCAGGTACAGCTTCCTTAATTGTCTCCAATAAGGCAAACTTTGTTACCTGTGCAAACATTTACATAGGCAAAGTTGAATAAAACAGGGTGCATGCACACTAGTTTAGTTCTTAAAATGGACAGATTTGTTCCCATAACAAAAATAAAGTGTTTTTTGTTTTATTTCATAGCTCTAGATCAATGAATTGTATTGCTAATTAGTTTTAATTTGAGCACTGGTTGATTATTAACAGTTATACCTCATAATGTTCATCAACTACACCATTTTTGAAGTGGACAGCTCCTAATTTTTTCAAGCTGGACTCTCTTACTGTTACTTTCCCAGCTTTCCTTAGCTGCACAGCTGATTCACAAGTCTGCAATATCACACGGTACAAGATATTTTAGTGTAAGATTTTGGAGGCAATGAACCCATGGAACTTGGTGATGGACAAAGAATCAACGTTATATAAAAGGTGGGTTATTACCATGATAAAGACAGACATGGCATGGGGCTTGAGTTTTGGATTCTGCTCGACAGGAACGCTTGAGTCTCTCAAGAATGGGAACAATTTCTGTGCTGATGGAGCAATTTCAAATATCCTGCAAACATCAATTAATGCAACAGTAAACAACTTGTACTACAACATATGGAAAATGCAGTGTTGAACCTGAACTTGTTGGTGCACGGGAGGATATTAAAAGGACAAGATTGGCTTACTTCAAGAAGAATTTAAGACCCAATTCTGAAGCATTCTTCTTCATTGCACTCCATGACTTCACAACAAGAGCTTCTTGTTCTTCTGTGAAACCCTTGAACTCCGAGGTACTCATAGTGGCCCGGTGTTTTAGAATTTGACAGGTTGGTGATTTTATGAAAATGGGATTGGTGTTCTGAGCCCATCTTGGATAGCTTTTCATTTATATAGCCAAATTCAGAGAAGATGAGATTAACTCTTCGCGGCTTTGGAAAGCCATTTTGTTGGGAATATAATAATAATTTACAAAAGTTACCAGCAACCAAATGTCCAAAAACCAGGGGCCAGGCCAGGTTGTTTGTGGCGTCAAGTACGTGGTTTTAATTATCAATTTGGATTGGCATTGTAATGGGATTGACCAATGGCTAGTATATCTTCGACAGGCTACAACTATTCAATTTGAAATTTTCTTCAATTGTTAATGGAGATCCTAGAAGTAAATTCTCCACAGACACTCGTTCAACAGCTTTTCCACTTGATTTTTCAGTTTTTTCCCCTCTTTTTTCTTCAGTTTTGAAGGCTGATTTTAATAAACAGGGTTATGATTCTGTGTAAATACAGTGCACAAAACTACTGAACCTGGTTCTTCAGAGTTTGCTAGCTTCATAGATATGTGAAGGGTGTTGATAGTGAAAGTTAACTTTCAAATTAGAATAATTAGTATATCAATCTCTCTTTAGGATTTGAACCATTTGTAAATTCCGTTCAAATTTGGGGAGCATATATTGATGTGAAATCCAATGGTTACATTTTCTCACACTTTCTTTTTTGGATTTTGGTTACAAGGTAGAGGGGACATGGATGCCGGACGGTTGAGCTACATGCTCATTGGCAACATTTTCAAATACTGTAACAGTGTAGTCGGCATTACTTCTATGGCAGTGTCATCAGCAACCATGGAATTTGGAAGAAGAACAAGCTACAACGGGGTTTGAGACAGGAAAAACATCACGAAAAAATGACCTATTCTGATAGCTTCTTCGCTCACCATGTTATTCAAAGAAAACAGAACAGCAGAATTAGATATGCAGAGTGAAAAATGACCTCTTCTGATAGCTAAAACATTAACAGAAACGAATGACCAATTCTGATACATTCTTGGTTCACCGTTTTATTCAACAACTAATACAGGATGATCAAAGAACCCTACTTGAACATTTTTATGACAAAATTTCAAGCTTAATTCATCAGATATAATGTCTCCCTCCCAAGGTCTTGCTCAAGGAGTCTGTGAAGGGGGCTTCATTTCATTTTTTATACCAGCAACCAGCAGGTCATAAGCTTCTCCCCATGAATTCTGTGGATAATTAGTTAAGCAAATCATGTTCTGCTGCCTAAGTAAAAAAGATGTTACTGATTTTATTAGGGTTGGTTAATGAATAGATTGATAACTTAATTTAAACATAAGAGTTAATTAGTAATTGCATTGTTACCTCAAAATGTTCATCGACAACCCCGTATTTCAAACAAATAGCTCCTGGACTCTTTGACAGTGACTTTGCCAGCCTTCCGGAGTTGCACTGCTGATTCACAGGTCTGCAAGGGGCATGCTTAAATCTTAGTTATTCTAACACTTGCAATAAAAAAATTCATCCATTGGCTATTTCAAAGATAGCTCGAGAAGAAATAAGCACTTAAATGCAGCTTGTTTCCTATTTCATACTGCATTTGACTTAGCCTTGGGATTCTCCTTTCATGAATTGTGACTTCCTTGTCTACAGGATAAAACTGCGTTCATTGTTCAAGTCCCAAACCAAATACGGAATTTCTTTATTCCTTCTGGCATTTAGGTCTTCTAATTTATGTTCCAAGGAATTATCTAAAGACATTGTTAACAATCAGGATTGCACATGGTTTAAGTCAGAGTACTTAAACAGGACACAGTAAGAGAATGATCACACTTACACAAGACATGGTTTATATCGGAGATTGATTGCTTTCAAGTTATTTCTAGCAATGTTCATTCTGTTTTGAAATAATTTTTGAGAAGTTAGCACTCTTTCTTTAGGCAGGTTTGAGAAAACGAAAAACCCAACTCACATAATTGTCATGCCTCCATAGCCTGCCTAGTTCTCGTTGTCAGAATCTTCATCATCCAAGTTATCTATATGAGTTATTTCAAACTATCTATCCAGATCCTAATCAAGCCAGGTGTTGTGTTTCTCTACCTTCAACTTAAGCTTAATCCAACAGAAATTTTATTTTTAACTTTTTTTCCTTTTGTGATATATCCCATAGTTTGTTAAGACATCAAATCTGAGCTCTTCACAAGCTGTGATTCCTTTAAAAACCTAGCAGTGCCTATTTTGCTTACCAGACTACTATATTTCTAGTAAGTATATAGTACGGAAGTAATTGAAATAGTTATGTAGATAGGATAAACAAATAGACTGACCATAACAAAGACAGTCACGGCATGAGGTTTAAGCTTTGGATTCTGCTCCAAAGGAACTTCTGAATCTTTCAAAAATGAGAACAGCTTCTTTGCAGTGGTGCAATCTCAAAGATTCTGCAAATCAAAACAATCACGTTCAACGTATACTCAAGATTAAATCCCAAACCCACTTCGTATTAAAGTAAGTTAGCAGAAGAACTTCAACAAAAAATTCTTAATAGTATAGTTAGTTCTATGATCAAGAATAATAATATTCACCTCAAGAAAAACTTCAGGCCCAATTCTCCAGCATTCTTCTTCATGGAATTCCATGATTTGACCATCAGAGCTTCTTGCTCTTCACCAAATGCACTAACTTCTAATCTTACACAGTTACATCCTTTCCAAATCTTTGTATATAGCCAGATCATACAATGAATACCAAAAACAAAGAAAATATAACAAGCGAAAAGGAAAAAATGAAAAAGGAAGCTACTTCTGGAATATTTTGGAGTTCTGCATACAAGCCCATGTAGTGCTGCCTCTCTCCTGACCCATGATAACTCAATGGATTGCTGATGCAAGAATCTTGGACCAGATTTTTGTATTACATAATGCTTAGAGACATCTCTTATGTCACATTTCTTGATGCCTGTATCTGTAAGTTATAGTTTCAGTTTTTCCCAAAATAAATTAGGTAAAGAAGTCAAAAAAGAGAGAGATGGAAGGCAAAAGATACTAACCATAAGAGAGGATCGTAGTAGCCCTTGAAGTAGGAGTGCTGATAGTGAGACTCATCATCTGGTGAACACTTAGTAACAGAGACAAAGAAGAACTTGGGAGGAAATGATAAACAGCTGAAATCGGTTAGCTTTGAAGCACTCACATAGATCAATAGAAAGCAGCTTCATCAGTTAGGTTCTGTTATTAAAAAAAAAAAACCCTGGCTTTGGCTGAAACCAAAGAAATTTAAATATTAACCTTTCAGGTTGTGGTGGAGCCAAGATTATTTTTCTAATCTGGTGGCGTCATTTTAGTACAGTGCATCATGACCTGGGACAGTGTATTTCAAGGTGGCAACCATGATTTGGACTTGGTGACTGAAGAAGCGACTCTTACATAGTTACATGCTTTATTTTGGACATGTCCCATGCCGGCACAGGAATCTGGATTCAGAGAAAAAGCCTGGACGTGTATAATATGAGGGTTAAAATTTGAAGCATCTGTAACTGCTCAACAAGAGCTTCAGCCCCTTCGGAAGATGGTTGAAAAAGTTTGGGCTGATATTAAACTTAGTACCTCACCAGATGCGCAGAACCAATTCAAGTCTGGCCCCTGTGAAAGGCCTTCAAAGAGAAACCATAGTTCATACAGTCGCCAAAACTTTCCGCTGTTCACGTTTCCAGGGCTCATTCAAGGAGACACTGGCATTCAAAGAGAAACCATAACCGATACTGTCAACTGTCGCCAGCAAGCCCTCCTGATAATCACAATTAATTTCGACATGAAGAAAAAGCCAAGGACTGCAACGAATGGAATTTTTGTATAATTTGTGAAGCAACCAATTTTATTTAGAATCTAACGTGGCTTCTCAGATTTGGAAAACAGGATTTCCAATTATCAACTGCAATAAAGATCATGCATATGCACACCACTTGCGAGTATCGTGAATACTACAGGTCATTGAAGCAAACTCTTCATTCACTATAATGAAGAATGAAAGTGTAAAAAAGATAGACAATAAATCTACCAAAACTTTCGAAAAGAGAGAATAAAGATAAGACACCAATTATGAAACTATCCACTCCCATAATTTACATCAGGCTTTCCAGCCACTGAATTAAAAGGAACTGCCACCCTTTCTTTCACGACACAGCGAACTTCCCCATCTTCCTGTACCAGGATTCTCCCAGGTGGGCATTGAACAATTTGTTTCCTCTCATTAGCTGCTGGTTGCCGACACAAGCCTAAAACCTTGAGAGGAACATTTTTCTTTCCAATGCCAGGTCCAAAACCAGCCAGGCTTAACATTGATATTACACCAACAAGGGTAATCACAGTCTTGGCTGCTGCACTGATGATGTGTCCCAACCCTTTTCTTGAGTTGGATGCAGTTTGCACCTGATTGCTTTCTGACTCGTCCTGATACCTCTTTGCTTCACCAGTTATTATCCCATTGGACTTGTGTGTGGAATGAAAGTGGGAAAGATGGCGATTGTTTAAAATCAAGGACTGTGGAAGGCGGCTAGGATATGGAGGAAGCAAGAGATCATTGTTATGCTCCACAGTTTCCCCAGCAAATGCAGAGGCTTCCTTTATTACTTCCAAGTCTTCCCCTTTGTACTCCTTAAGCTTATCCAGTAATATCTTGCGGCTATGTTCAATCTCACCAAGGGCTACTTCTTTTTCATAACGTTGCTGCTGCTGCAAAGCCTGGCCACCAGAGGGAAACAATTAAAGAGCTCCTAACCATTATGTATTGCATCTCAAAGAAGTTTGTTTCTATACATGTCCTTTCATTGGATAAAGAAAGGTATTACCTATTGATTTTGGATAATTCCCATATGCATAAATCATACAAATAAACTTTGAACTGAAAAAGTTTACTACCTCATTCTCTTCATTGTCAATCACAAGTTATTTATACTACCAATATTCTCCATGCCACCACAATATCTCCACCCGCACTAGCACACAAGTGCATGCACACATGACGAAGGAAATTACATTAAAGAAACAAAAAGAAGAGAATGTATGTATGCTGAAAAGTCAAAGAGTGCAAAAAATGATTGGAATATCCCACTTCAAAGCAAGATGAAGAGAAGATTTATAGGATGTCAAGTGAGACCAGTTCATGAAACAAAAGATTTTCTTAGGCTCACAGAACAGAAATGAACAAAACTGATTTATCAGATCATACAAGTATTCTACAACATCATTGTTCGTGCGAGCCTGACACCCCCTTCAAAATTTTATACCCTGTCCTTTTACTAGTTTGTAATATGCACAGCAAAAACCCTGTGAAGATAGAGCACATTCTAGTGAAGGACTAACACCACCACATAATTCACACCCCTGTCCATGTTTACAAGTCACTACATCAAATTAGACGCAAGGCATCCACGACTGAGTAGATTTGAAATCAAATACTCATCAAGACCTGGCAGAAATTATTCAAGTAGTAACTAAAGTTTTCTTTACAGCCAACAAAATCAGTTTTAAAACAAATCCATCTCCTTGTCATTGGTAAGGAAATCCACTACAAACATACAGGAACAATGAAATCATTGTGGTTAGTGTGTGATATGTCACAGTCCTTGTCATTGGCAAGGAAATCCACTACAAACATACAGGAACAATGAAATCATTGTGGTTAGTGTGTGATATTTCACAGCTGTAGCAACTTGTAAACACTAGTAAGAATTCAGAAAGTAATCTTTAGCATTTTACAATCTTGAATAGTAGGTGCTGGTCAAATGATTTACATCAGGAATATAGTAAAGACAAGCTCAAGTACTTACAACATGGTATCAAGAGAACTAGGGCATTCAAACAATTAGTTCCATTAAATGGAATAGCTTTTTTCAGTCTCAGTAAAGCATAATTTGTATGATAAAGTTGGAAAAAATTGAAAATGTTAACATCAATCCAAGATGATAAAAATAATTCTATCTGTGCTTTCATGTACACAAAAATTCCCAGCTTCCAATTGATGAGTAACAATCACATGAATAAGTTCGTTACAGCAATTTTGCAAGAAAAGCTGATTCCAAAGCCAAAAGATATGAAAAATACAATAAATCAGCCCAAACCTTAGAAACCAAATCCTCTCACTCAATCACTCCCTTTCATGCTCAAGCTTTTGCCTTTGGGCACAAAACATAAACTTCAAAACATGGTCTCCACAATGAACCTAAAACCCAATTTATACGTCTCATTCATTATTTATCAAAAACAAACAAATGGGTACTGTATACTCTTCTTAAAAACACTCTTATTGTCAACAAAGTTAGGGTTTTTGGCGTAAAAACCCTAACTTTAACAAGAACAGAGAAATTGGAATCACAGAAAATGAAAAGAAACCTGCAAGTTAGAGAGCTGGTTCTCAAGGGACTCGAGAGCATCACGGATACGCAAAAGCCTCTCAGTCTCATCATCATCTCCTTCCTCTGCTTCACTCAATAAAACCCCATCAAGAAACTCCAAATTCTTAGGACTCTTTCTCTTCTCTCCTTTCTCTTCAAGACCGTCACTCTCTTGCTTCTCTTCTTCAAAAGATTGATTCTTTATGTTGTTGGAAATGTTGTTGGTGGTTGCTTTACGGATGCAATTACTGATTTTGAATCTCAAGTCTGTAGCTTTAGCCAACACTGCTTCAATTCCCTCATCTTCCATTTTTGTTTTTCTCTACGTGGGTTTTGTTGGCACTGAAAAGAGTAGAGAACCTCGGGGTTTGTAGGTGATATTTTATTTTTCAAGGGTTTTGTTATATGTGGCAGAAGCGCCAAAAAGGGGTGCTGGGTTTGGTCCATTCTGCGTTGCGCAAGTGATCCTGGTGCTTTCTGAAGAGATAGATCACTGTTGCCCTTTCTTTTCTTTTGCTTTCCACCGGTGCAAGACAAGACCTAAGTAAACAAATTTCATGTTATGAAAATCTTCATATATATATATATATATATATATATATATATATATAATTTTATTCAGAAACAATTTTTATATATGGTTCATACAGCTTATATTTTACCATTCATAAATTAACACTTCAATTTGTATAAGAATTTAACGTGAAGAATTTGTTTTCTCAAGATCCATATATATATAACCATGCATTTCATTCACGAAAAAAAAAATCCTCGACTTTATAATAGTAATAAAAAGTCTTAGAAAGTTTTTAACATGATTTGTGAGGTTCAAATCTTACCATAGATCTATGTATTGACTTTTCTTTTAACTAGCTATTTTTGGCCAACTCCCCCATATGAAAATTGAGTTTTATAGATCTGTGTATTGACTTTTCTTTTAACTAGCTATTTTTGGCCAACTCCCTCATATGAAAATTGAGTTTTCTTAGGTTTTAAATAAATTATTTATATATAAATTGGTATATTTATATAAAAAATTACAATTTTTTTTTAAAACTAATCTATTTTTTGCCAACTCTTCCGTATGAAAACTGAGTTTTCTTAGTTAGGTTTTAAATAAATTGTTTACATTTAAATTGATATATTTATTAAAAAAAATAACAAATTGTTATTTGGAGAAAGCAAAGGAAAGGATATGTAGAGCATTTAGCATCAAAGAAAAGGGAGCAAGAAACGATGCTTTGTGTGGCTGAGGGAAGAGGTGTCACTGCCATGGACCTGTGGTGCACCGTGCACATGTGACACGGGAGCAAGGATTTTGTGCCCTCTTTGTTTTTTCAATTTATTTAACTCACAAAAAAAAAATCTTATAGTTCTGTTTCCATCATGTTTGATTCTGTTGATATCCTAGGGCAAGTACTGGAAGCAGTGCATTCGTCGTTCTGACCATGAATTTGGAAAATCCCACCCGCCCACCCATATTTTCTCACTTTTGAAACCTTTCCTTCATATTTGTTGGGAGGTAGCCTTTCTCTCTCAGATAAGGCTAGCAAGAAAGGTGAGATTGTGTTCAATTTTTCTTCCCTCTTTTTGTTTCTTTTCCACTTGGTCAAAAAGAGGAGAGACACTGGTTGCTGGGGTTCAGCCACCGTTTGAAGCAGAGATTGATCCACTATCAAAAATAAAATTTTAAAAAATAAAATAAAAATATTATTTTAATACATTTTTAAATATAAAATATTTTAAAAAATTAATATACATGTGACACGCTGCATAGAACATGTCAAGTTGTAAAAGAAAAAAAGAAATCGATAAAAGATGGTGAAGTTATTATGTGAAATACTATCAAGATACTTCCTGTTGATAATATTAAATTTTGCTGAGACATTCCTTTTACAAAATGTTACGCAATATGGATAAATATTACACAAAGTAGTAACAACCATTCTATCAACTTTTGCTTCTCTTGCATCATCATGGATTTTGTAGACAACAGAAGTGGAATGACAGCCAAATCACAACAATGCTGATCTAAGAAGATTGCTGATCATATAAGCTCAAGCAGTTAGAGTGTTTTCTGATCATAAAGCCATTTGATCATCATTCTTCTAAGATAGACACTTCAATATGGTGTCTAAATCAACTTGGTACTGCCTAGTTGACCATGAATTTCAGTTATGATTCTTCTGTCGTTTCCACATTATATTGCAAACATAAGTTGAAAAATAAAACTGCTGCTTAGCTCCAGCACATGTAATCCCACCCATGCTGATGGAAATGAGGTAACTAGGCTAATTCCTTGGAAAGCAGATAGCGAAACGCGAAGTTGTGAGGAATCCACTCGATGTTCTTGCCAAGTTTTCTGTGCCGACACTCCTGAATTCTTTTCCGCAAACAATGAGGCAGTAAATGCTCTATCATTTCCATCAAACCGGCAGGGCAAAGTTCCAAATCCTTGGCAAAAGACTCCACAATCTTTGGTATGTGGAGTTTCTTTTCTTTATGTACAATGAATGTTGATTGGATGTATTCTTCCTTTGCAGCCTCCAGATCCTCAAACACTCGCTTAGGAGTATATACTCGAACCTGAACAATCGCAATTCATTGCTTCAATGAGGAGCATAAGCAGGCATACAAATCATGAATAATGGAACATACCGCAGGATCAGAATAGCTTCCTGCACAAAGTGCAAAATACAAGCGAGGTTCAGGATGATCAATAGAATAAGCTTTCCTTCCATCTCCGACCTTGAATTTTGTCTTGGAAGAAAATAGCTGCCACAGCCACTGCATCCAGATATATGCCATCATTATTCGGAAACTTTTGTTAAAACTGAAACTAAACCACACTAGCAGGCAATGTTGTTAAATAGAAGTTTCAGAGAAGCATATTTACCTGTCCTGGACGGAGAAGCCGACATCCCAGAATATAACTCTGTATCATGTCTACATTAACTGTATGACCCCCAACATTGTATGCTGCCTGAAACATACAACAGCTTTTAAATGGTGTTATACATGCTTTCTTCTTGAAGATGAGCGGTAAAGTTTTTCTCACCTTGAGTATTAAGGACATCCTTTTCATATTATTTTGTGGAATTCCATATACTAAATATGCCTGTTGGGCAACATAATGCAATGGAATGCATTAGTTCAGAGACTAGAAGTAAAACTGCAAAAAGGAACAAAACAGAGTAGAATCTTGAGGATATATAATGAGCTTTAGAACCTCACATGCATCACAAGTGCATTGTGCACATTGATCCAAAACGCTAATTTTTCCTCGTGTTTCATCTTCCTAGGATTAACCCCTTCTAGCTGAGAGACAAGTGACCTGAAACAGGATTAACCAACAGTAGCATTAGACCATATGGTGCAAAGTGCATTTTGTCAGCTATGGTCACTGAACTCACTTAAAATCTTGCAGCTTATGTTGAATATCTCCCAGCTTTTGACTATCTCTACAAATGTGTTGGACCTTGGCCATTGAGCAGTATGGTCCACTGACTTCCTTGGAGGCTCCAATGTGGAAAGGATTGTCAATTGATGAGTTGAAGGATGAAAAGTTCCCGTACTGGGGGCTCCATATGTCACCATGGCCTTGTGATGGAAACTCGTTTGGTGATGAAGAGACTGAAATACGTGAGGAAGCATAATCAGGATTGATCAAAGGTGGGTCTGCAAGTTCACAATATATGGCTGAGATCCTCCTGATCATCTCCTCAGAAAGCCAGTTCGGCGTCTCTACTACACCATAGCGAATAGAGGTTCCAAGATGATCTGCTAGACTGGTTGCATTTGAAGTATCATTCCAAGCTTGCTGAAAAGAAAACGAAAGAGAACAGAATTTACAAAAAGTTACTAGTTTTTACCAAAGTTTAGTTGTTTAAGGAACTTTGCAGGAATGATTGCTAGGAACACTTCAAATCAATCAAGTTACCTCCAGCATTGACAGTGGGAGAGAATGGTATGAGTCTATGGCTCTGACTATAGATCGCGTTGGAGGAGAAGTTCCAATAGACCGCTGAGATATTGAGGAATGACATCGATGTATGCTGGAATCTAACAGTTTTTCCAGTCCCCAAGTGCCATTGCATTCCTTGGTTAGTGAAGTAAGATGACTTGCATTATCAGTGGAATTGTCCTTAACTGACACGATATCATTTCTAGGAACTGCTGGAAACATTCCTCTATGTGTGTCTGAACTCATTTTGAATCTCTCATCCTCCCTTTCATCCTTGGTTGACAGAGATGATGCTTGTTGGTCAAATGTTTGTCTATACAGTGAGAGAAGATATCGTTCCATATACACTACTTCCAGTTCCAATACTGCAATTTCCTTCATCAGATCCTTAGCGGGCTGCAATTTCAGTAAAATGAATGTCGCATTGCTGTTAGAAGCAGTTTCACTCAGCCTATTGCTAAGGTGAGAAAGGGAAACAGCTAGGCAAAGCATTTAAATCAACAATTAGTAAATTACAGTGCATAGCAGCAGATATGTATGCATTGGCAAAATGTAACTTACCATGTGATTTACAACAAGAAACCTTACCTTGGGGATTGACTTATCAGTCATGATATCATGGGAAAAAGACCTACTACTTAATGCCTTCTCCAAGGCACGGCGTACCAAAACTTGGCCCTGCAATCGGTCTTGAAGATCTAAAATCTGCATGAGGAAACAACTTGCAGTAAGTGAAAAGATTGTTGCATTCTAGAATATAAAACATAACAAAGACTCTTCTCTGTTTGTCTTTTTTCTTCTCAGCTGTGGACTGTTGGATAGTTTTTCTCAAGCACTGGTGAATTATATAAATTACAAGTGTTCATAGCTTCCTCTGCAGATTGACCAAATTTCTGGTCTAAACTTGCAATGGGTAGCAAAAAGTTAAGAGCAAAGCATCTAGAGAGACTTCCTTGAAAGGAACTAACTTATACAGAGGAGAAATAAGGAGAAATAAACAGGATTTCTTGAGCAAGTACTGATATTAGCAATCTTAATGAATTTCTTAAAGCTTTTACACAGTTATCACAGAAATAAGTCAAGAAATATATCCACCTCCTGCTTTAATGAATTTTGAACCTCTGTGTTAGGAAATTGCCTCTTCTTGACTTCAACACAGTCCTCAAGCTGTCCCATTTTGTTCTGTGAAACAAAATTAACAATCAAGCAAAGTTAACCTTAACAGAAGCAGAAATACTTGTAAACTGACTACAGAGAGTTTATTGCTAAAAATCAACCAGTAAAGGCTTACCGATTTAAGGTGGCAAAAATCTTCAAAGATGCTGTTTGGTTCTTGTTTAGCAACATCAAATTTTCTTTGAAACGGATCACTGTCAATGAAAAGAACAGAACTGATCATGATAGATAGCAAAAGACATCGAAGAAGCATAAGTTCTTCTGTTTTTTACCCTAAAACATGGTCCATCAGCAGCTAAACATGAACAACCAGAACAAGTGTGTGAGACTTCGATGATTATTCGCTGACTAGAAAGAAAAATGGAGGCAAAAGAAAAAATGAGTTCATGGTTTCTATTAATAGAGATCTATTTCTAAGATCACATGCAGAAGAGCCATATATCTAACAGCTGCTAGTATCTGCTGGGCCAAAAAAAGTATAGAGTATGGGCATGAAGCTACACCAATAGTATTATGAAGTTACAACAAGTAAAGGCTACCAACTGATAGCCATAACCAGAAACCATCATATACTATAACTTCTACTTCTAGGCTTCTACCGTAGCAGAAATTTAAAACCGAAAAATAATTGTAAAACATAGACTCAGCAAGAAAAGTGTTCCTAGTCGTACCTAAGAAAGAAAGCTACTTATTTGTTAGCCTAAAAATGTTAAAGGTATGGACATGGAGCTGCACCAATATTAATGTTTAGATACAGAATATTTCAGCTCTATCTCTTCCCAGAAACCGTCTTTTTTATGATTTCCAGTCCTAGCACGCCTTCAGAAGGATAAAATAAGATTAGCAGCAATAATGATTATTTTACTACTAAAGAAAACTGTGAAGCTACCTATTAGAATGCTTGTGCCTTGAAACTCTTACCTCCATGGACTTGAACTGTTTAAAAGTGGAACCAGCCCGACACTTCACTACATGCATTGAGGCAAATAATTGTCTTTAGACCCCACAGCTGAGGATTTTCTGAGAGAGCATTAAATGGATGGCAAATACTACCAGAAAGTATTGGCACTAAGCAATGATAAATACACTTCATGAAGGAAACGTCCAAAAAACATTAAATGATAACAGAATAAACTCTGTTTATAAACAAAAGAACCACCTTGTATGGAGAGAGACTAGTCATGCAAATGGGCTCCTTTTCTTTTTTTTTCTTTTTTTCAAAAGCTGAGCAGAAACTAGTGGTTCAAAAAACCAAAGTCGGGTTTTAGCTATATCTATGCGTGCCCCCAAAAATGCAGTTGTTTTATTGACATGTAGCATAAAACTATAGCAAGTAGGATCCAAATATAACATGCCTGTGGATAAGTGCTATACATATAATGTCTCAAATAGATAGTGCTTAAAGGGGTTGTCGGTTTTTGACTAGTCGCTTTGTCTTAGAAAGCAATGCCACCTTTGAAGCTTTTGCTATGGTGGGCTTTTAGCATTGCATGAAAAGAAGCAAATGATCAGTTCATGGCTTTACCTTGTAAGATCTTAGAGGTGATGCTTAAAAGTGATTCAAAAGGAAGAAAGAGACAAGAAACAAAGAGGTTACTGACTTGTGCTGTATATATAGCAATTAGAGTTCATGGGATTTGAGCTTTAACGAAATTTAAACTTTGCACTTCATTTGGCTTGTATGCCATTTAACTTTGAAGAAAGCATGAATACAATAACAATATATATAGAGATCAAGCTACTAACCTAACCAAAGGATTATCAAATATTCAAATTAATTATATATTGTGTCATATCTGCCATGCCACAGGACCATGTTTATCGACTAATTATAGTGATTTAATGATTTTGATACTGAAAATAATTGAAGTATAATGTTTATTTCATTCATAACAGTTGGGTTTTCAATCTCATGATTCTCCTGTTCAAGTACTTGCAACACGTGCAAAGAATATACTTTTTGAAAAGCTGGGAATTGTATCAAATATGGATGCAAAGTGATCCTCCTTTGATACTCATCAGCTATATTGTCTTTATTTTTCCAATCATAAAACGAAAGGGCTCGTAGCCAGCGCTAGCTAGCACATTCTGCACTAGAGAAGACATTAACAGTGGCGTTGGTGGTCTGTTAGAACTAAAAAGAGAGAAGCATTTAGAAAAGGTGAAGGGACCTTAAAGTGGCTGAAAGGTAGAGGTCAAAGGAAAGGAAAAAATACAATAAGATTGGTTTGATATGAAATGACTGGTTTGGTGGGCTAACCATGGCCTAACCATGCAAAGCTCCTTTTTTCTAGTCAAAAAAACAATACTTGCTGGGGATAGCCTCTTGCCTTTATTTTGGGTAGAGTGCCATATGCATGGTAAAAAACAATTAATTAATTAATTAATTAAAAATAACAACATTGAAGGTCATACCCCCCCACCCAGAGAAGAAGAAAAGAAAAAAGATTCTAACGGTTGCTCTAGCGGGAATTGTTTTGAAGGGGCACGTTTAACTAGAGTTCCAGGACCTTGCTCCGATTAGAGGCGGAGCGAAAGACACAAAAATAAACAAAGCATTTGGGTAAAAAATTGACTGATGTCCTATAGGCTACAGTATCAACAGAAATTTTGATAGTGTTTAAAAATTTCATTTTTTTTAATTTTTAAATCATTTTAATATATTAATATTAAAAATAAATTTTTAAATACAAAAAATTACTGTAATACATTTTCAACAAGTAAAAAATATTCTAAAAAGTAATTATTACCGACAAACTCAAACACTTTGAAAATGTCCTTTTGCTGCCAAAAATAGGGAGGGAATTACTGATGATTTCAAGATTTTTTTTTCTTTTATTTATTTTTGGACCAAAGCATATCCACACCGACTGGTTCTATGAGGAGATAAATGGTACTGATCCAATAATGCTGGGATAGGAATTTTTTTTTTTTTTTTCTGGCTTTTCCTTTGCCTTCGGCTTACCAAATCCAATCCAGCGACAGAAAATATGGAGTCGTCGACAGAATGAGCAGGAGCAATACACCTGTCAAAATGTTAGCCCTACGCTGCTACACAAGCCTAACCACATGGGATGATGCCGCTGCTCTTCTGGTCTTTGACGACTCCCAGGTCCTCTGTAAGTACATGTCTGAAATGCCCTTAAACTCTTTTAAGCTTGGGATACATGTCGTTTGATGCAAAGGAGAAAACCTCTGGCCACAGACGACAAACTATCATAGGCTGACAGGCTACATGTCGTTGATGCGTTCGCATATCCCATAGGTTTTTTTTTTTTTTAATCACATCCCTTCATATTAATTAATTTTATTTTTGAATGGACTGTAGATAAGTTTTGACCACAGATCGTATCTCAAGAAGTTTCTAATTTGGATCGAGGTGATGGGTCAACTTGGAAAATCCAATCATATAATCATAGATTATAAAGATGTTTAACTTTTTAAACAGGCCATCGATTTCATAAACTTATATAAAACCAATAACAGACAAAAATCCAATCCAAAATCCAAGAGCAATTTGACTTGATGGAGAGCAAGATACTCGAGATTTGCAGAGCAACGTGACACGGAGAAGTTTCCGATTTGGTGGTATGAGGTGCGGCAACTCTGGCAGTACCATAGTAAAGATTGAATCAAATTATAGTTTTTAGTTTCTATCTACCAATAAAACTTGATACAGACAAAATGACAGACAAGAGTCTCGTTCTTGAACAAGACAAGCATCAGTTTTCAAAGGAAACTGACAGACATGCTCCCTGGTGTTTATTTAAAATGTTGGCACTTGCATTTATTGTTTTTGTTTAACCCAAAAACAAACAAAAATCTCTACGAACTACGAAACCCATTTGATTTAGTGCAAAATGTAGACATTAATTAGCATCTCTAAATGGCGGTGTTGGAAGGCAAGTCCACATCTCTTTAATTTTTTTCAACCATCTGTTGGACCAGTTTCATTCACTATTCATATTAAAAACCAGGAGAATCGTGGGAGTCTCTCTCTGTAACTTACAGTCTTGAATTTAAACCCTAACGACATGAGAAGAATTATACCTCGAAGCCATTCAAACCCCTCATGCCACATCTCTATAGCTAATAGAATAGAAAGAACAGGATCTGATTAAAGGAAAATGTTCTCATTGGGAGGTCACCTGGCTAGTGATAATGGGTTTCAAACAATTAACTTAACGTCAGGTTACAATTTTTTAACATCGAATTTCATGCCGAGACTAGTGTGTTCTTGACACCCGTCATACAGGAAGAGCCTCGTGGAATGGTATTATAGAAACCCAGGAGAACAGACACATGAAGAAAGTGAAGTTTCCAATAGCAGCTTAGTCAATGCCAATGATGAAAGATAGAACAACCAAAGGCATCTTCTGTTGGTTTTTGAGCTCTCTCATTTCCTGTTGCCTGCGAGTCTGATGACAGATTAAAAATTTTCCTTTCTTCAAAAAAAGAGGAGAGAAGCTTAAATTGTTAATCATTTCATGTACAGATGTCAGGCTGTGCAATCACTAACACCAAAGTAAAAAATTTGAGCTTCTCAGACAAAACCTAGAATCTAAGATCCTAGGGTTTGTCCAACCCCATCAAACACACAAGTTGTTGCTCTGGTGGATATGGCAAACCCACAACCAAAAAGGCGGTTGTGGGACAAAAACCAGGCCCTTCTAAATACTCCTAAGCCCAAGTGTAACTATCTAAATAAATTTTTATTTATTTATTTATTGTATATAATAACTATTTTGATTTCTGCATCTGCATGTTTATTTGCACAAAGGAAGGTGAAAAAGAATACGAGGAGCTAACCTGCCACCAGTAAGACTATCATCATTTGTAAAATTACGACAGATTTGTTTCAAGTCCAGCTCAAATCTCTCAGGGAGAGAGTATTACCAATCTATCACCAACCAGTGTCCTGATAAAAGGCTATGTACAATAAAAAAAAAAAACAATAGGTAGACATCGAAAATCAGATTTGACTTCCAGAATATCCTAGGGTAACAGGCAAGCACTTTGATGCTTAATCCACCAATTATCAATTCCATAGCAAAAAAAAGAGGGTCCTGAGTTAGAGCTGTACAGCAGTATATATGGAGTCTGCAGTCTCTGGGTTCAGTTCCTGTCTACAATTTCTGCTGGCAAGTTCAGATCAAAAAACCCACCACCCTCCTTTTTAGCACGCTTCCGATAAGAGCATCCACTATCATCTGAACTCCCAGAGCCAGAAGGTCTGTCATGTTCTGATGTCCCACCTACAATGCAAATTTGTCAGTGCACCTTTTAAAAAATACACGAGCCTCAATTAGCTTTCTAACCTTGCATAGTCTTATTGGCACACACGCTATAACCCAAGATCTAATACATAAAAAGAGAGCATACTCTATAAGAACCGCAATGGCTCCCTACTCCACGTTGTAGACAAAGTATAGCAATAAGAATACAAGACCTCATTCTGCATGTCACAAGATATGGTTGAATGAATAAAAGGTTTGAGATGTATACTTTCCCAAAATCAAGGATTTTGGGAAAAAGAAGAAGATTGCTTATAAATAACTTCTGGCAGCATTATAGTAAGCATTATGTGATTCACAAAATTGGACATTCATTTAGAATGGAATAATGCTTTTCTTTTCAAAGGTATGAACAGTCTTTCCATCCTCCAAACAGACAGCCCTTGCAGTTGAAAATCTGACAAACAAAAATCAACTGAAAGATTTTACAAAACAATAAAGGGCCCAACTCAAAAAAAAAAATGCCGACAAAAATGAGCACCACAGATGCAAAATCACCTGACAATTTACATATAGTAGAATATAGACATGCAATAATTACCTACAACTTCCACATGATTCTAAAGAAGAAATAGATAGTTAAAATTGTTTTTGATGCAACACTACTGTATGGCTATTAAATGGCGGACAGAAAAAAAAGTAGTTTTTCTCCTCTACTACTATGAAGCGTCATTGTAAGAACAGATTCAAACTCAAATTACCACTTGGTAGATATTCATCTGTAGAACCAAGTTTGGTGTTCCAACAAGAGGAAAGTTCTGATGCCCTTTCAATGCCCTTCGACTTGTAAGGAGCTATATGATGGGTGCCTAGATGAAGAGAACCCAACAAATCGCTCTCAATGCATTCATACCTGCAAATCCCTTTGTTAGTTTATGAGTTACAGTTTTTTAAAGATATTCAAAGCCATTGTAATCAGACTCACATTTTCTGACAGAGGGTATCAATGGTCACAGACAGATTGATGACGCGCATCCTTATATCCATAACTTTATCCTGGCTGAACTGCTGAAAGGGCTCCTCCAGAGACATGGAGAGTTTCTCAACATTCGACTCAAGCTGCTGTTGCTGATCCTCAAATAGATTCTTTTTTATTTCCCTTTCCTCATCTGTCATCTCGTCCTTAAAAAACTCTTCACCAAACATGTAAAATGCAAACGGGTACGAATAAGAAAGAACCCGTCTTGATCTGAAAAGTCTGTTGAGTCCATTAGTTACCCAGCTGAAATCTTTGAGTCTCAATTCCCTCTCTTCTGCAACAGACACCTTGTCTAGGATTGATTCCTTCAGTTTACTTTCAAGCTTAAAGGAATCTGTATGAGCCTTGAAGCGGTTATGATAATGCATATATCGATAGAGATCCCGTTTCGCCCTTTCGGTTTGTTTCTCTCGGTCTTCTTTGTAGCGACCACAACTGTGACCTGCTATTCTTGACCAAGTGTGGTCTCTACCAGTAGCTCCACCACACACCCAACTGTGACAAGTGAAAAGGAGAAGGACAAAGTTTTAATGTCAGCCAACTTCACTAAAAGATATTATCAAAAGAATAAACATGTTGCAGCAATGCAGTAAATCAGTAAAATGAATCCACAAGAGATTGGTAGTGATGTAGGAAGAAAAAGGCAAAAAATAGCTAACACAGCCTTTGGCTGGTTGTCTGGGCTGAACAACCAGAAAAAAGAGATTATTTTTTATAGTAGCAGCACTTTAAATGCTAGCACAATCACAAGTAAAATCTTAGCCCTTAAAATAACTAAATCTTATCTGTCCAAACTAACATATATTATGTAAATAAGCTATTCAAAGAAAGACCCTAATTATATGAAAGTCACTGCAGTTCTAGCTCCTGCTTCAGGTAGTCAGCCACACTAAGTCAAACCCAACAATCCCAGCAGAAAAGGAGGCAGTCAAGTCATGCTAGACCATTCTGACAGGGCTGTATGAGTATGGAGGCATATCACCATGACTAATATTCAAGAAATGGAGAACAAATTTTTAAAATCCACAAACCTATGTTACAACCATACGCATCTAATTCCTTTCCTTTTGGTCAAACAAGCATCAAGTTGCAAATTTACACATCAATGAGAGAGAGACAGGAAAGTATGCTGACCAAAATGACTGTCCACAGATGCAGCTAACAAGGTTGCAGCCACCATTTTTCTCGACAGGTTTGTAGCACTTTGGACAAGGCTTTGTATGAACCGTGATCCAGTTAACAGTTTCAGATTCATCGTGGCATTTCTTGCTCCAGCGCTCCCACATTAAGCATGAACAAGGCGAGTGTGCTTCTGATAAGCAACTGAAACAAAACTGCAGACCACATGAACATTCTACCTCGCAAAATTCATCCTCCTCAACTCGTATAGCTTTCCCACAGTGAGGAATGCTCGGACACCATTTGACCATTTTATTGTCCTCAATATACGACTCAAGAAGAAAGCGATCAAATTTCTCTGCCAAATTAGGATGCCTTCTACTAACTAAATTCCTGACAATAGCTTCATCACAAATAGCACTACATCTGTGTGCCATGCACTGGATGCGCCTGCTCTGGCCCTCATTTATTTTTATAATGAAGTGTTCTGTCCAGCCTTCAAACAGCAAAATCAGCAAAAGAGATATAGTTAGAAACAAGGTGTTTAAAAGAAAGGGAAGCTATGAAGAGGTTAATCATGATTGAAACATCAGCATTAGGTATATCCCCATATAGCATATCAATACCACCAATACATTCATGTATCATCATCAGCTGCTAAAGCTCCAAATATCAGTTCAAAATGGCTCTACAACTGGCAAGCACAATTCAAGGATCTTGAATTGGAATTCAACAGGCTTAGGTACAAGTATCTAAAATAAAACTGTAGACAACCATGCTAACTTTGACCAACTGAATAAGTCAAAATTAACCATATTTATAAAATTATGCATGTCAGAAAAGATATAACCACGGCTGTAAGAAGAAAATCAATCATTAAGAATGGGTGAAGTGCTTACAATTGTTGCAGAAACAATGGCCACATTCCATTCTAGTGGCGGTATCAGCAGAGGCATCCTCTATGCATATATCACAAGTTATTGTAGAAGATGAGCTCAGTGGCGCATCATCATCAACATTTTCAACCACAGTAACACCTGCTTCAGTAAACAAACAAGATTTCCCTTTCTCCACAAGCACTGCAAGTAGCTTTTCAACATCCCATCGATAATGGATCAATAAAGTCCGTGCATGGTGTTCTTTTAGTGATAGCAACTCCATGACTCTCCGCAAATCTTCCCTCTAAATCAACAAATCCCAAATCAAAATATCAATAACTGGAACTATAAAGTACATATACAAGAAGACAGTTCAAAAGGATTGATTTTTTTTTCTCGCTTTTAGAAGAATACCTGTGCAGCCAAGAGGGACTCTTTAGTGATCACCTGCAAGAAATCCAAAAAGGGTCACCAAATACAGAAACCACACTACGAACCCAGCAACTATCCACACATAATCTTCGATTTAACCACCGATTCAAGCTCCATAAAGCTACCAATCACCATATTTTACTTCTAGCAGATATAACTGCCAACACACAATCTTCAATTTACAGCTTGATTAAGCTACTAATCACCAAATTTTACTTCTTTCAGGGCTTTTTTCTCAAAATGGAGATTAAAAAAAAACTAATAAACCAAAAAGCTCAACAACTTACGCACAAAACACCCATTAACTCAAAACAATCACCAGCTACACACACAACATTAACAATTCCTCGTTCAAATACCTCAAATCGCCCCAATTAAATAAATCACAACCAAATTAAACACAGAAACCTCGTAGATAAAACACAAAAAAATCGCCACCAAAAACACATAAAAGTTCAATCTTTTTCACGCTGAAAATCAAACAAACACAACAACCACAGAAAACAAGCATACCTTAGTAGTTGAGCCCTTAGGTGGAGCCCACTGTAAAGCAGAATCGTCATTGTCGGCAAGGCCGTCATGCGAGTCACCATCATCGGCGTAATAGTAGTCCTCCTCTTCACTAAATCCATAATCCTCCTCACCCTCCATCTCTAATCAATTAAAACTAAAATTATTCAAAATTGAATCCAAAATAATATGATTATCTTTTATGTGTCTCTCGTATATGTAACAAAAGCTGCTGAAATTGTGTTAATTTGACGGTGGGGACTCAATTGTTGAGTCGAAATCGGTGATCGACGGTATTTTCCGGCGAGATCGAGGTGGCCGGCGAGGGAGATGTGTGTGTGGGTGTGTGTGTTGAGAGAGAGAGAGAAAGCGAGCGAGATGTATAGAGAGAAGAGGCTTACAGCAGAAGCATTTTGTAGAGAGAGAAGCTCATTGGGACGCACTTGTAATAGAAATGAAATTTAATTATTTACTTTTTTTTAGTAATTTAATTTAATTTAATTTCTTGCCATGTAAATATGTCGGTTTTTTTAGATATACATTTTAGGTAGGAAATAATGGTTGTAACGGTGCCGTTGTAGGAGTTTTTGAGAAAAAAAGCAGTGCCGCTTTTGGCGTCGCTGAAAAAGTCTTGGTTGTGGTTTGTTGTGAAGGTTTCATATATATATATATATATATATATATATATATATATACAGAGAGAGAGAGAGAGAGAGAGAGAGAGAGTTATTTAATTGCAGGTACAACTAAGTTTTTTTCTTGGATTTTTTTGGCTTAATGATGTTGCCTTTTATGACCATATTTATCGGATACTTTAGTCTTTGTGTGAAGTGGATATCGTTCGGTATTGTATTTTAAAAACAATTTAAAAAAAAATTTATTTTTTATATTTTATTAAGTTAATATATTTTTTTATGTTTTTAGATTATTTTGATGTGCTGATATTAAAAATAATTTTTAAAAAATAAAAAAAATATATATCATTTTAAAAATCACTTTGAAAAGTATTTTGAAAAGTAACCGCAACCACACTTTAAAACAATAATGAATTAATGATGATTTTTAAAAAATTTAAATTATTTTATGTTTAAATTATTTTTAAAAATATTTTTATTATTATTTTGATGTTAAAAATAAATTTTAAAAAATATTTTAATATATTTTTAAATAAAAAGTATTTTACAAAATAATATATATGCTGCTCCATATGAGCTCCATGCGAGTAGAAGAATAATTATAGATGAAAATTTTGTTCTATAATAAATTAATAATGGTTTTGTACTGTGATTGTGAAAGATAACAAAATAACAATTTATTGGTCTGTTAAGATATCGGAGGAAACACACCAAGCACAAGTGTCATTGAAAAAAAAATAGTTTTTTTTCTCTTGAACTAGTTTTCTTTTTTCTTTTTTTTTTCTTTCCTTCTTCTTGCTATTTATTCATTACATTTGGAGTTGCACTGAATTTGACGCAAATATAAACTCGAGTTCTTAAGAGTCTTATCTTAGCTAATAATAAAATAAATAAATAAATAAAGAGGTCACGTCTTATATGGTGACTAGTCAATTTGGCACGAACCAGCATGGTTTTCATTTTCAAAACTCTTCAACTTTTTTTATTAAAAAAAAACAGAAAAATTATGTCTTGTATGATACGTGATAATCCATTGATTTAAATAAATATATTTTTATTTAGAAATATATTAAAATAATAGATATTTTTAAAAAATATATTTTTAATATCAATACTATAAAACAATAAAAAAAACATAAAAATATTAATATAAAGCAAAATAAATTGAAAATGATATTCTCGTCCCAGCATGATTCAAATAAATCCACTCCATTTATCTTGAATTCTTTTATTTTCTAGTATAGTAAATATGTCACTTGAGCGAACTCAATGATAAAACTAATGGAATCAGAATATGGTAAAAATGATGTAAGAAAAATCTCTCTGAAAATGAAAAGGGCATAACTGTCTTTCAATAAAGCAAAGCCATGTCC
>Ga0325411_1001759_pt1 | contig 24206 bp, 17 predicted proteins | sample PopdelMetagenome_13_FD_206181 | JGI IMG/M metagenome (GOLD analysis project Ga0325411, IMG submission 206181) | Populus deltoides microbial communities from Bellville, Georgia, United States - Xylem-PdIQD-R4 | ecosystem: Host-associated > Plants > Phyllosphere > Stem > Wood/Secondary xylem... | reverse complement strand
TGCATTGGCTGCTTTCTCCTTTCTCCTATAATTCATGCAATATCCGTTGTGATTATGATAATGTCTTTCAATAAATGCTTTCTTATATTGCTTGCAAGTTGCAACTCATAGAGTAGTTTTTTGTTTTTAAACAAATATATGTAGAACTCAACATTTATTGAGAACACAAGTATCGTGGACTGTGATTTTTTATAATTTTTTTAAGCAGATGGTTTAAGTCTTCTTTTCAGAGAATAATTTGACTGTTTCTAGGTGTCGAGGTTCAATGCTTGTAGGTATTTAAGTCAAGAAGCTCATGGTTGCAGGCTCATATTTGTAGGCATTTAAGTCAAGAAGCTCGTGGTTGCAATCATTTGGTATTGTGGTTGGACTGTGATCGTGAAGGAGAAAATATATGCTTTGAAGGTAACTTTATAGCTTTTGAATGTTTTGATGCAACTCTCATCGTTATATAGCACTTGATTTTTTTTTATATGGAAATCTAGTAAATTTGAATTCTAATACTTTATAAAAAAATGAGGGTCTGAACAAGAGTGGTTAATCAGCCTTGAGAAGTGGGGAAGACTCGAAATATTTGTGTCTTTGTGGACCTGATTGTGCAAAAGTTGATTATACATAGCTGGTTATTTGTCTAGGAGGAAGAAGAGAAACCATCATCTGGACCACTACAACAGACTGCCATCAAAAACCCTAAAAACACTAAATCATAACCGAGAAAACAGCAAATCACAACCACTGGATTCAAACCTTAATTGAAGAACCCAAACAATTATGCTATGCTACTTGAACTCACTGCCAAAAGTGAGATTTGACTTAATGTGGTAAATAGGAAATTTGCAATGAATAGACTTGAAGAACCTAATTAAATCTGAAATGGCAGTTGGACTCTTGCAGACCAAAAACGTCTTGTTTTTCATGCCTCCCATAGCTTGAGTTTTGGATTTCCACCACAGGCAGGTGTTGTATTCATTACTGTCATGGACTAAAAAAACAAAGATACATTGCTGTCCTCACCAAGAGGGAACCATCATATGTAATATAGCTATTTAGATATGCAATTGAGAAATGGAAAGGAAGCCTACTTAGAAGGACTGCATGATGTATAATTGGAGACTGATCTTCACACATGCAAATGAGTGCATGTACGTTATAATGTGTCTTAAGTTTGGGTAACATATTAGTAGATTTTATTCTATCAGAATTCAGCTTACCTACACACTTTTTTTGTTCTGGAAAATCGATGGAGCAACCATTTGCTGGACTTACTAACAAAAATGTTGCATTTGCATATTAATAAATTTTTCACCTGCTAAAATTTATGTTAACTGTATCAACTCCCAAGAGCTTGGATGCACGTGCTTTCTTCACAAAATTGGCTTTCATAATTTTCTCCAAATATTTGACCTCAAAATTAGAATTTGTTGGAATTTAGTCAAGACTATGTTAGCTACATAAAACAAGTATAAAACAGTTATAATTTTTCACTATCTATCCACCATAATAAGTGAAAGTTCATTGTTTATACAGTTATTCAGTGTACTGGTTTTCAAGCAAATGATGATAGAAGAAAGGTTTATCGCGCACGATTTTCTTCAGTTACTGAGAAAGACATTTTGAAGGCCATGAACTGCCTGGTTGAACCCAATGAATATGAGGCACTAGCTGTGGATGCTCGGCAAGAGATAGATTTGAAAGTTGGCGTTGCATTCACACGATTTCAAACTAGTTTTTTCCAGGGAAAATATGGCAATCTTGATTCCAGAGTTATCTCGTAGGTTCTTTCTTCTCTTATTATAGTTTATCATGCAGTTGTCTTTAGCATTGTAATGCTTTGTTTTCTTGATGCATTCCAGTTCCATGCATCAATAGGAATTCTATTCCGTAGTCTAGAATCTCTGAACTCAGAGAAGGTTAGGGAAAATTAAAGATCATTTTGATGAATCTTTTCATTTTCTTCCAAGTGCCCATCATTGGATTAAATTATACAATTTGTTGATTTGGTAGCTTTGACCATTAAAAGAAAAAGTAACTGATGTTTGGATGTGGATGATTCACATAGTAGTATGATGTCATTTGACAGATCATCTGGAATATTGGTCCTATCTGAAGTTCTGTTCTCCTTCATTTAGCCACCATACTTAACATTCTAGGAACAATCTTAAAGTCCATGACAAGGAAGAGAGTATATGTCTGCTCCACTCGCCCCTCCTAACTCTCTCTCTCTCTCTCTCTCTCTCTCTCCTGTGAAAAGAAAGCAATGGGTTTGAAGAACAATCCAGACATTGGGTTTTTTTTTCTTTGCTGTGAGGGAGATGTTGGGCTGATGCTGCTTCAGGAGTTTTGAGTCAATTCAAAGCATCCCAGCCATTGACTGGGATGCTTTGAGTTTGATTGGTATAACTATTTGCTTTATTTGTTTGTGAATTTTTTTTCTTGTGATATGGAACTTGAGTGAAATTGAAGATGGTAGATCCATGAATCCAGCTTCCTGTTTCTATTTGATACTTCTGTTTCCGTTCTCACAGCAATTTCAATGGCCAAAAAAATAGTGCACTCACACACATCTTTTCCTTCTAGTTTATGCTACTACTTGGAGAAAAAGTGGTGGTAAAGAGAGAAAATGGCCTTTGATAGACTTTCTTCTGTTATTCTTTTTTCTGTTTTTGAAAAATGGACGTTGCAGTAAAACCAACCCTTTTAGAGTGGGTTCTGCTTCTCCATTATATAGCTAATTAATATTATGAAAATAGTATAGGTGCCAGTTTTTTTGGTGAAAAAATGGAAAGGTAGGTAGGCTATCCCACACTCTCCAGTAGGGAACATGGCGCCCACATCACACCACCTTTTTATTTGGAAAAAGCCCCACCTCTCCTATGTTGGGGCCGAAGCTTAGGGTCTTTTTAAGGGTAGCTATGATCATGCATGGGGTGCCAAGTTGACACCAGTTTGTTCAATATTTTTTAAAATTTGGTCAACAGTCAAAACTCCAAATTACCTTGGTTTTTTAGGACCACATTTGTATGTTCTAGAGTTCAAGGTCTTGATTACCCATATTGAAAGTAGTAGGATGAAATCCAAGAAACTGGACAAGTTTGAGCACTAATCAAGGCATGAAACTTTTGTTTGATTCTATTAAATTTCAAGAGCCTTGGTTTTGCCTTGTTCACAAGGTGTCTCTATCCATCCTACCCCTTTATTTCCTCCTTTTTTTTTGTACTACATGTAACAACATAGCGTATTTTTTAGTTAAACCACTGATAAATGAGAACGAAGCAAAATATTGAAGCATTCTTCAGAAGAAACACGAGCCATGCTACTGGCACCACTGCTGTCTCTGCTTTATCTTTGTTTGGGGATTTCAGGAGCCTTAATTTCTTATGGATGCAAGAAGTGCCCTTTATGAATTTCAAGGGTAGCCTAGTGGATTCTGGGTTTTATATCCTTCCCTTTAGTCACTTTATTTTGTTATATATCAATTTACTATATTGATTTCATAGGAAATTACACTCTTTAGTAATTGTTTATTGTTCTCTTTCATCTGTTGACTGCATTCTTCGTTGTCTTTTATGTTCTTTTTTTGTCCTCTTTGCTCACCTGGTTGGGGTGGCAAAGGGTCTAGCTTGGTGGCAAAGGGTCTAGCTTGCTTTGCAGATTTCTGACTGCGGTCTTTTTTTCTTCGTTGTCTTTTATGTTCTTTTTTTGTCCTCTTTGCTCACCTGGTTGGGGTGGCAAAGGGTCTAGCTTGCTTTGCAGATTTCTGACTGCGGTCTTTTTATTTATTTATTGCAAATGCACTTCACTTAACTTTAGATTATGTTTGTGTATGGACATGAACTCCATCTTGTTCCAATTTTTTACCTCAAGCAATCAGTTAATCATGTTTACTCACCTCTTCTTTCAGATATGGGCCGTGTCAAACTCCTACCCTTGGGTTTTGTGTACAGAGGTATTTGCAAATTACTACTTTTAAGCCAGAAAAGTTTTGGGCTTTGCGCCCCCACGTAATGGTAGATGGCTATGAACTTCAACTAGAATGGGAACGTCACAAGTTATTTGACTTGGATGTGAGGCTTTCGTTTCCTTAACCTAGATTTTCTCAGTTTTAGCTTTTATCTTGACAGAAAAGCTGTATCATATTTTTACATATTGCAGGTTGCTTTGATGTTTCAAAAGCTGGTATTACAGGATAGAATATTGGAAGTAACTGACATGTCAGAGAAACAGGAAAGCAAAGGCCGTCCTCCTGGTCTAAACACAGTGAACCTTCTAAAGGTTAGAGAAAATTTGGGACTGAGAAAAGAGTCCTGCCACTTGCAAGCTATTTGGTATAGCTTGTTTGGTGGCTTGGTTCAGCTTATTCATTTGCAACTTTGTATCTGGCATCTTTGCTCATTTCTGGTGTGAATTTCTGGTGAATCTGGTCTAAACACAGTGAGCCTTTTATAGGTTAAAAAATTCAGGGATTGGGAAAAAAAAGCTGCTTCTTGTAAGTATTTGGGCTAGCTTGGTTAGGCTTATGCATTTGCAACTTCTTTTCCAGTATCTTTACTCTCCAAGCATGAGCTGAACTCTACTAGGTTCGGGTCATGGGCTCGCAAGTGCAGCTTGAATGTGTCATGGAGCTTAATGTTTGAAGTTCCTGACCATTTTTAATGAGGCATATACACTTAAGAGTAGGAAACTTGCATGGACAAAACAAGAGTACCTGCTAGTCTCATTCTCCTTTTTGTTAGTTTTTCACTTGTGTTTCTTATTATACTTCTTTCCTAAATAAAAGAGGGAAAAAGACACCTGGCTATTTGTCTGTTCTCAAACAGCTTTCAAGTTGATGAGCCCCCTAGGTCAGCCCAAGGTCGCAAACATTTTTTACATTTGGTTTATTTGCCTGCTTCAAAGCATCTGCTTTATTCATATTCGATGGTACTGGAGAAGTTGTTATGTTCCAAAGTAAGTAAAGTGGGAGAGACTTTTTGACTCAATGCACACCTTCGTTAAACTACTTACATGCGTTGAATGCAAGTTATATTTTAAGATCCATGCAAGTAACAACAATACTTCTATAGTATAATTATCATATTTTTGGTAGTTCTGAATGTAACTCTTTGACATTATTATGCCAATGAAAGATAATGCTGGCAACTGCTAATTCTGAACTATGATATGGTTATTTTGATGGGTAATTAAAATTTTAATGCCAAAAGGTTGGGGGAAATCTTTTGTGATACAGTGTCAGCTATGTGCTTACTGTCAAATACAAGTTTGTGGCTAAAGTAAATTAAAAAATCGGTCTCTGGTTCTGTTCCCATTGATGTCCAACTTGGTAGGAAAATCTAGAGTATCCTACTCTAGCATTTTTACATGAAATGGCTGCTCTCAAGACTCAAATCTCCTTGTGGTTGTATGGCCAGAACTCTCACCATTATAATAAGCAGTGTTCCCGATTGCCTAGTGTCATTTACTCCATCTGATCTTAGAGTTAACTCTGCAAGTTCTTTGCATAGATTGAACATGTGCTTAAGACATCAATGTGCTTTTCAGATTGCTTCAAGTGCATTAGGCTTCGGACCTCAAGTGACCATGCAGCTGGCTGAACGTCTATATACTCAGGGATTTATCAGGTTTTCTTAAGTTTCTTGTCCCAATGTAATTACTTTGTTCTTTGGTTAGTTGCACTTGTTTTGGCTAGCAAATATAAGTTCTCTACTTATTTTCATAGTCATGTTGTTGTATCATTTGCCAATCTTAGCTGAATACTATTGTTAGAGTTTGATTTATTGAGATATGAAGTATCTGAGCGTCGTGACAAAATTTGTCTTTTCGATTCATTGTGTTGGAACTGGATAAGAAAAATGGTATATTGCACCAATAATATAACCTACAGGTGTACATGGTAGATTCTAAAACTGAAAACTATGACAACCAAACATGTAGTTTCCAAAGGTGTGGGTGTCCAAAAGTATATGCTAATGCTAATTTAAATCTTTGTTTGTTTGAGTGAGTGACCCACCTAGAGAAGTCTGGGCAGAAAGGCAATGCTAAATAAATTCTATATTCCTTTTTCTTTATGTAAATAATATCTCATGAAAAAATTATGAGATTAAACAATAAATAGGGGAGTTAATGTGGAGTTATTCACTTTGCAAACGATTTGTTAGTTTATATTCTCAGAGCCTAAGGCCCCCTGATTCAGTAATATGGACCTATCTTTTTGAAGCACTTCTTTGTCTATGAATTATACTTCTATAGCCCCTATCCCTGTTTGGCATATAATTCATGTAGTTTGTACTGTTTGTGCATAGAACAACTGTTATTTTACAATTATGCACCGTTCATAGTTGATAATATATAATATTCACAATTAGAGGCCTATATGAATTGAAGATTGATAATAGATACATAAATATATACATGTTGCTAGATCCTCTAATTATTCAAATAATTGGTTTAATTACTTTTCCTTGTCTTTGTGGAATTCAATACCCCTTATAATTTTATGCTGCTCTTTTAGTTATCCACGCACAGAGAGCACTGCCTACCCCTCCTCATTTGATTTTAAAGGCACACTTGGTGCACTAGCAAACAATCCAATGTGGGGCGATTATGTCCAGGGACTGCTTTCTGGTGGTTATCATAAGCCTCAGTCTGGAAAAGATGCAGGTGACCATCCTCCTATAACTCCAATGCGGACAGCAAATGAGGATATGCTTGGAAGAGATGCTTGGAGACTATATCAGTATGTCTGCCAACATTTTCTGGGGACTGTATCTCCAGACTGCAAGTATACAAGGTAAAAGTCTCGAAGTTTTATCCTTGTATTTATGGTCTAATCTTTATTGTCTTACCCTTGGCTTTTATCTTTGCACCGCAGTCAGTCATGGACCTATATTACACCTGGTCTTCTAATTTTCTAATTGTCATTTGATTTGCTGCTACATGTTCGCAAACCTTTTCTCTTGCATTCCATGTCCTTTCACTTCAAAGCTTTTCCCTGATATTATGCTGTTCAAAGCTTTTATTTTAGATCGCCTTTTCACCTTGCTCACAATAGATGTTTGAAGTCAACTGAAAACCATGTCATTCTCATAATTGTTCGCATTTTCGGGTTTGATGAGAGAATGATATTGAAAGCATGCTTTGCCTTAAAACCAAATGTTTATGAGTGGAGAAATGGCAGCTTCTCATCTGTGCTATTGTCAGGATTGGCCTTAATGGATGGATGGGGGATGACCTCTCTGCAACTCAACTTGTTAAGGAATTCTCAGAAACTATGTTCTTTCATATTGAGTTCGAAAGAAAAAAGAAGCCATATTCATTTGGTATCAGAAGCAATTGTTTTCAATATATGTGCTACTGCTAGGAATGGCCCCGGGTTGGATGGGCGATGAGTGATGCCTGCTCTGCATTCAACTAGTCAAGAATTCTAACAAACAAATTTGTCTTGGTCTGGCTCAAAGCTTGTTTTGAATCAACTTGAAAATCAAAATATCTAAGTTTGAGCAACACATTTTAGGACAATGAGGCTAGGCCTAGCTATTGTGCTCGACTCAATAGCTTGCTAGCTGGTCTTTTTGCTAACTCTTATAACAGGTTATGAATGCTATGGCACTTACAAACTCTTGTTACTGCTCACATCTTTGGTGCATATTATTTCTCTGACCAAACTCTAAGCCTAAAGTTATTATTTTCTCTTAAAACCTCCAAGCTCTTACATTTGAAACAGTTGATGCCATCACAATAAAGCCAGCTAGAGAATCCTTAGAGATGAAGGTTCGTCTTCTATCATTGTGGTGGACTTTCTACCAGAGCAAGCACTGGATGGATAGGATTTGACTATAGCATGCTATATACCAATCGTGTTCTTGGCATATCTTAGCTGGAGTATACCATGCTAATACAAAGTTGCATAGCATGACAAACAGAGCAAATGATAGTCAAGTTGCATGGCCTGCTGTGTGTATTGGGTGTCGGTGAAGCTAGAGAGGAAATCTTAACTTATTTTGTGGTTTAACAGTGCTTCTGCTTCTTTTTGTAACAATCTAGAAGTCATACACAGAAGAGTTTCACAATAAAATAAAGCAAAACAAGAGGGTTGCCTCTTTCTATACAAATGGCCACCATTGTGAGCCATCCTAAGGGCCAGTGATTTATGTCATGTGTGATGTAATTTTAAAAAGCTTATGTGATCAGAATTGTGTAAAGTTTGGCATATGTGGCTTCATTGTAATTTTTTTGCTTGGCAAGTGTGTGAGTTCTACTCAATAGCTTGGCATATAGGATAGGAACTCATGTGATAGGCTTGTTGGAAATCTGGATCCCAGCTCAAGTATTTTTATGTTTTTTACATGCTTAGTCCAAACATCCTAGTCATCTGCTTGGCTTGATCCTTTAGCATCATTAAGGCTAAACTTATTTGCTTTATCTGCTATGGATGGAGTGAGACTAATGTTGATATCAAATGTTGAATATGAACCATGTCATTCCATGCTTTCTTGGAGTTTGGAGACCATTAGACTTTGAATGTACATATTGGGGATCGACTACCTGTATAGTGATTATGTAAGTAGGTTAGAATGTTGAGTGCAATATAATTTGTGTTATATTAGCTAGAAATCAGAAGGAAAAGTGTCATTTTATCTTGGGTTTTTAGTCAAGTATTGTTGGAACCATGCTTCAGGCGAACCCAAGTGATCTTTAATTTCAACTAAGAAAGCTGTATAAAGCCAAACTTGACATCTCAATGTACGGAAACTTATGACTGCATTTATGTGTTGCTACCAAATCAATAGACTGCTATTCTTGTTATTGAAAGTGTCTCTAACAAAATATTAATTTGATTGAATTGTTGTCAGTGGTACTAGGGTGGTCAATCAAGTCACAGTGTTTAAGAATGCTATCATTGATATGGTTTTTGTCTCCCTGTCACAGTTTTATTTTGCGAGAACACATACTTATTATCACTCAATGATGCATGAATGACTATTCTTCTTGTATTCATTTTCAGTGCATTTGTGATAGTTTTCTGATTTTTCTTTCTTCTTGACAGATATCTTACTCTCTTTCTTCTCCCTGTACTGTTTCTCATCTAATTGTATGTTCATAGACAAATGATGTTCATTTCAGGACAAAGGTAGAATTCTCAATTGGTGGAGAGTTCTTCCATTGTATAGGTCTGCATGTTACAGTCAAAGGATTTACATCAATTATGCCATGGTTGGCAGTGAGTGAGAAAAATCTTCCTCAGTTTGCAAAAGGAGATAAAATTGAAGTTTCTAAAGTTGAGCTATTTGAGGTATTCTTGTAACTATCATGCTTGCAATTTCTTCTGTTTAGTGCCTGAATTTTATTAGACACTGTCCCATCCAACTGGGACTCAATTTTTCTCTGGTTTTTTTTTTTTTAAAGGAGGGAAATATATCATACTTAGGGGATTCTCTTTGAGCCTTTGATGGTTTTGGGATATGAAAAGACGATAAGATGTTGTGGAAATGTGCCTGTGCTATGACTTGGTGCATTTGGAACAAGTGCAATTCTATGATTTTCCAAACAAACTTATCCTTCTGACTTCTTTGGTATAAATATGTGTTTTTAGCATCATTATGGTGCCTCAGCAGTGAGACTATCCAGTAGATTTTCCCTACCAGATAATACAAAGGGATTGGGGAACACTGTTGATCTAGTTTTGCCTTTTTTGTATTCGTTCTTTTGTTTATTCTGTAGGACGATGCCTTATCTTCTGCCTGTACTTTCTTCTCCTGATGTTAATAATTTTTTTTTTGTCCAAAAAAGAAATATTAAACTTGGTCTGGGAACAGTATTTCTGGCTTAAGGTGGATCAATGCCTGTTGACTAGGTTTATATCTGTTCCATGCCTCTTTAGGAAAGGATTGTGCTATTTATAAAATGCAACAAAATGACAACAGTAAAACCAATATTACTTTAAATGTTTCAGTATTATGGCGGTGCTTTATGAGTTCATAAAATATGTAGGGGCAAACTGTTCCTCCAGATTATCTCAGTGAAAGTGAGCTGATTTCTCTGATGGAGAAGAATGGAATAGGTACAGATGCATCAATATCTGTACATATTAACAACATCTGTGAGCGCAACTATGTTCAGGTACATTATTATTTATCCCTGTTAAAAAAGGTGGATTTTCATTTTTTACAAGCTCTAAAAGAAACATAAATTCTTCCTTATTATTTTGTCTTGTTTTCCCCAATTCTGATATTCCCTTTTGTTCAAATTGCAGGTACAAGCTGGTAGAAAGTTGGTTCCAACTGCTTTGGGTATCACACTAATAAGAGGCTATCAATGTATTGATCCAGATCTCTGTTTACCAGATATTCGTGGTTTTATTGAGCAGCAGATTACCCTTGTTGCCAAGGGTGAGGCTGATCATTCTTCTGTTGTTCAGCATGTGCTAGAACAATTCAAGCGGAAGTACAGTTACTTTGTTAAGCAGGTCATGATTTGATTCATTCTTTTCCTTCCCTTTTTCATCTTTCATTCATAGCTGAAAGCATTGCTTGATGCAAAGTGGAGTTAGGCATTGAACTTTTGTCCTCTCCGCTCTCTCTCATGTCAACTTTTGTGGTAACCTTTATAAATTAATATATCATTTTTGTCAGTTGTAGAATGATAATAGTAGAAATGCTATTTTAGGTAATGTGAGGTAGACTGGATCACCATCATATCACATCAGTGTGTTATCCATGGAGAAAGTGATGCCATGAGTTACATGGATTTTCCCATCTTATTTAATTGGACGGGGAAGTCTTGTTGATTTATTTGACTTTTTTTGGTGACCATTGTGCCAATCATTTTGACAGGATTTTTTTTTTAAAATATTCAGTAATCTATATATGAAGATGTATAGTGCATTGCATTTGTCTGCTTTGGCTGTACATCGCTTTTAATCTGCTACAGTAGTCAGTGTTGTTGAACTTTGATTGTGATGACTACTTTTCTTCCTTACTAGTTTGCTTGCTTTCTATTTGATCAGATTGAAAACATGGATGCATTGTTTGAAGCACAGTTCTCCCCACTTGCTGACTCAGGACGTGCTTTTAGCAAATGTGGTAAATGCCTGAGGTACATGAAGTACATTTCTAGCCAGCCATCACGTTTATATTGTGGTACATGCGAGGAAGTTTATTATCTTCCTCAAAAGGGAACAATCAAGGTAATTAACTTCACCAGAAAAAATTATCAATGCTCTCGATTTTATACCAAAATGCATGAATGAAATATAGAAAGAACTTTACAGTATGTTTCAGGTTTTGAAACTGAGGAGGCTGTGCTGTAGTTTCATATTATCATGCAGTAGCTTCTTTCTGTCTTTTGGCTAGGATAAAATTGCCTGATATTCTACAGTTTCATGTTTTCTTCATGGACATGATGCCTGTCTCAACATTCTGCTAGTACGTTGAGCACAAATGAGCATTTTTGTGCCACTTCACTATGCAATTTAGTTTTTCTTCTGTTTTCTCCTGTTTGTTTGATAAGAATGTCTTGAATTAAGCAGGCATTTCCCGAAATGAATTACAAATTGAGGAGTGTATATAGAGGAATTCTAGATTGACCTGTTAGCATCAATTTGTTTTGGGTATCTTGTGCTGAATAAAAGGCTAAAATGAAGAATTTAATTTGACTGTCTTCATATAGACATTATATAATGCTTGTAACTTGCTAATGTAGAAGAATAAAAGAGAGAGAAGATAAACTATTCATCCTGAGGAATTCACTACAAAACAATCATGGTGGACTTCCACCTCTCAAAGTTAAAACTGGAATTGTCAATTCATGGACAACTCCAAATCCTCTCGTACAGTCATGCCTTTTTTTTATTTTTTTAATCTTTGGATTCCCCAAGGGCCTGTATCAATGGGCAGGTGCTACTAGTTGAATTACTATAGCTTGTCCAAATCACAATGATATGGAACTCATTGGTGAAAATGCTCACCATACAGTGGGATTATTAGATTTTGTGACCAGGTTGATCATCAGATTTGAAACTCCATAGCATTATTCTCTTAGATCTTTTGTCAGATCAGTTTTAGCTAAACCATCATTTTAACTAAATAATGTTTTGTTGACGGGAACACAAAGATGTGAACCAGTAGTAATTATGACAGAGTTTGTGGTTCTGGCCACTCAAAGCCTGAGGTGTTTGCTTTTACGTGCAGTTAGGATGGCATTACTGTCATCCTGTGTCTAAAATCACTGTTTTGTTCCCTAATAACTAGCTCAATTTTTTTTTTTTTTTTGCAGCTGTACAAGGAACTAACATGTCCTTTGGACAACTTTGAGCTGTTGATCTTTGCCATGGCTGGTCCAGAAGGCAAGTCATTCCCTCTTTGTCCTCTCTGCTACAATAGTCCTCCTTTTGAAGGTATAGACGCTCTCTTTGGTGCTTCTAAGACCAGTAGTTCTGGGATGTTGGGGAAGGGGGCCGGCATGCCATGCTTCCTCTGTCCGCATCCGACATGTCGACATTCTTTGATAGCTCAAGGGGTTTGTGCTTGCCCCGAATGCAATGGGACACTTGTTTTGGATCCTATAAGTGCTCCCAAGTGGAGACTTTACTGCAATATGTGCAATTGTCTTGTCTTGCTCCCTCAAGGTGCTCACCGGATTTCCACTACTCGAGAACAATGTCCTGAATGTGACTCAACAATCATAGAAGTGGATTTCAACAAGAATACAACGCCCTTGGAGGATGGAGCAACCCTGCATGTTGGTTGTATTCTTTGTGATAATCTGCTTCATTCTCTCATCGAAGTGAAGCATGGAAAGTCGTTCTTCAAGCGAGCTGGTAAGTGGGCAAGGGCAAGGGGAAGAGGTGCTTATAGAGGAAGGGGACGGGGTCTTGGGAAAATGGACCCTAAGATGAGCTTTCGGGATTTCTAAACGAGCCTTTCTGGATAATTATATTGCTCTTCTTCATAAACAGGGAATCCGGAGTTTGCTACGTTATGTTGCTGTACGAGCATAAAGCTGTGAACTTGTGGCGTTTGGAACCTTGACGAGAATGAGAGTATTAACTATTTTTATTTACTGCTGTTTTCATATCCTTTCAAGTTCAGTATACTGTCGCTTTTTCTTCAGTTGGTCGTGAAGATGCTGTGGTACTGATGGTGCCACTGGGCGGAGCTGAAGGTGAAGCCACCTCGAACTCTTGTCTAAAGAAAAATGTCGGGGAATTAAAGTGTCAGCACCCCCTACAAAATAAAATATTTTTCTCTATTTAACTCAAATTAATAAAAATATATTTCCGGTGAAAAAAACAGACTCCCCGTTTTAATTCTCTATACTAATTTAAACAACCCAAGGGTGAATGCAGGATGGTTTATAAAAAAAAAAACACAAATCGACAGAGAGGAGATTCCTATCCGCTCCCGACATCCAAACGCGGCCTTATGTTTATAAGAAACAAGAGAAAGCAGAGATAAGAAGAGTGGTGTTGGACTCTTGTCTCCTAATTATCCCCAGTCATCCGTCACGGAATATTCCTAACGGTGACCAAACAAATCCTCATTTCCGAAACCTGACAAAAGCCTTTCTTTACTTCTAATACTTGCTAATTTATTTATCCTACATTATTATTATTATTATTATTATTATTATTATTATTATGAGAATTAAATTCTACCAAACAAATCCTATACTATTATCCTCAATTTTGTAAATAGAAGGAGATAAAATCCTATTTTTCTACAAAATAAACAGATCATTTTCTATATCTGAGCAAATAGATGTGGAAGTTTTATCATTTCCTCCCCACCCAGAGAGCAAAAGTCACTGCCAAACAAAGACTCAGCTATATCTTGTAACAGACAAGAGTCACCCAAACTACATGACCTGTTTTTTAGCACCCCTGCTGCTGTCTATCTAGTTTCTTCCCCAATTCTCCTTCACTCTCTCTCACGCACTCTTGTCGGAACCAATTTTCCATATAAAGGGGTGAGTGCAATTTCCTCTTCTCTTTTATTCTCTCTCCCTGCCTTCTTAATTATACTTGGAGCAAAACTGGGTATGCAAAGACTTCCTTGCTTCAATCTTGAGTTCCAAATTGCATGAAAAATTGAATCTTGAGCTTCTTCTTCTTCCATCAAGAAAGATAAGAAAAGGAATGAACTTTGGTTATGCGTTTCGTTTCTTGACTTTATTACTGTTTTTGTTCTGCAATCTTATTTCATTTTCTTCTTCTTCTTTTTTGTTTGCAGGGCTGTTGTTACAGTTGTTATAGCTGTTGAATTTGGTTTTGGAGAAATGAGTGCATTCAACTTGAGCTGGCATAGTAAATCATTAGACTCTCAAGTTGCCTTGAGATGTGGCGCTTATCCCACTTGTTCTCACCAAACTAATGCACTAGCTTTTAGAGGCAGTGAATCAATGGGCCATTCTTTGAAATTCCCATTTGGAAATTCTTCTGCTGAAACAAGACTAAGGAATCATATCCGCCCTCCTTTGCGGGTGCGTAGTTCTCTACACTACAGGGTATTATTTAGTTGCCAATCAATACGTGAAAATTTGCGGTGATCTTTTGTCTACGCTGTAGGTTGTCTGTGTGGACTATCCAAGACCGGACCTTGATAACACGGTGAATTTCTTAGAAGCTGCCTTGTTATCTTCATCCTTTCGTTCTTCTCCGCGTCCAGCTAAACCATTAAATGTTGTCATTGCTGGTGCAGGTGATGAAATCTTATCCTTTTTTTGTATGGGAAAAAACTGTGTGTTGATTATTTAGATTGATTTCTATCTATCTGTAAAAAAATTTCGTTGAAATATTGTCCTCGTGTTTAATTAATAATTTTGAAGCTCGTACTTTCACAAGATTTTTGCATGTACTTTTGAGAGATTGTGCGATACTTATTTGTGTGTGTGACTAAAAATTTTCCTTATTTTTTCAGGTTTGGCGGGTTTATCGACTGCAAAATATTTGGCAGATGCAGGCCATAAGCCTATATTGCTTGAAGCAAGAGATGTTTTAGGTGGAAAGGTTTTTACACTGCTCTATTTTTACCCACTTCTCAAGTTGACAACATACTTGTGCTTGCTTATTTTTCAATTCATTTGTTAGGTTGTTTTTTGTCCTATCATCATTGTCATTACAATATAAATTATAATTTCTTGTTGTGCTTGATGATGTAAATGTTAATAATCTGAAGGGATATTGTGTTCTTATATTTGTCTAAATGGTGTACAATAAATCTTAATAATGAAGTAGGTTACTGTTTTCCTCACTCTTTCCTTGGGATGAAACGATGCAAGGATCTCATCTTCCGCATTGTTCATTAGATCTATCTTTTTTGTTATTTTATCAACTGATATTTGGCCTGTTTTCTGATAGGTGGCTGCATGGAAAGATGACGATGGAGACTGGTACGAGACAGGCTTGCATATATTCTGTAAGTTCTCATTACTAGTAAAAGGAAATTGGGGATAGAATTTTAAGCTTGGTTTTTTTTCTCTCTCACTTCATATGCCTGTTGATTAGGTAAGATAGGTTCAAATTCCTTTGTGAATTCTGCTGCGTCTTCACTTTATAATGCCTTTTCAAATTCATCCTTACTTTATTTGCTCTTTAATGTGTTTTTGTGGAAAGTACGAAACATACCCCTGCTTTATGGTTTTTCTGTTCCCATTCTGGCTATTGTAATCTAGCTGTTAATTTTTATGCTTCATGAAGTTGTTTCTTTCTTTTTTAGGTGTTTACCTTTGGTGATTTTATCGTTAATCTTATTGAATCTTTGTTTTGTTTCTTGCAAGTTGGGGCATATCCAAATGTGCAGAATCTTTTTGGTGAACTTGGTATCAATGATAGGTTGCAGTGGAAGGAGCATTCTATGATATTTGCAATGCCAAATAAGCCAGGAGAATTCAGTCGATTTGATTTTCCTGAAGTTCTCCCTGCACCATTAAATGGTAAGCAACTTGTGTGTGCAAATAAAGAATTAAGGACATTTGTTTGATATTATCCCTTCAAATATTGAGGCTACTGTTCTAGTGGCAAAAGGTAAGACGGAGCAAGTATGTACTGTCAATTCTTCAATCAGTAAAGCCTTTATGATGTGATACGGACTTCTTAGCAGATGGTTGGTGCCATCCAGCCTCAAAAAAATCACCATGTTCTCATGAACAAGAATGAACAGGTAGAAAGATGAGAGATTTGGTTAAAATTAAGTACATCCACAGAGAGTTGGAGGTGGCTCTCTGAACTAATTCATAAACCAATTCATTTTATGCTTGTTTTCTGTGCTGTAAAACTATTCCACTTGTTACCTGGTAGCGGTCAGTGAAACATAGTCCTTGGGTTTGTTTCATGTGACCACATTGAGTCACCATACTTAACATCAAAAGGATGTTTATTCTTATAAAATTCATGCTTAGTCGAATTTCCTCAACAGTGCACCTCATCTTTCTATTTTCCCCTCCAGATTTACCTTATATTTGTTGGAAATGTATTGGCAGGGATATTGGCCATTTTAAAGAACAATGAAATGCTGACTTGGCCAGAGAAAGTGAAGTTTGCAATTGGGCTACTGCCAGCAATTGTTGGTGGACAGGCTTATGTTGAGGCTCAAGATGGTTTAAGTGTTCAAGAGTGGATGAGAAAGCAGGTATGCTTTAGCATGCCAAAATCAATAATGTAGATGCGTAAGCAGCTCATGCACACACTGGAAGTCCCTAACTTATTTGTTATAAACTTAACCATTTCCACAGTTGGAACAATACTAGGAGATGTAACTTATTTAGATAGACCAGAAGCAACCTTGCACATATAGTTTAATACTGGAACTTCAAACCAAAGTATTCATCAGCTTTCTTGCCAGAACATACACAAATAGAATTTCATGCTAACTTTTATGCTCTTGAAATCATGAGCATTAATTAGACCCGGCATGTAAATGCTATATTTATTATGAAATCATTTGGTAGGATTTTCTATGGCTCTTGGATACAGATTCGTGCTTAGAGGTACAATATGTGTGTGAATCTTACCACTGACATTTATCTTGCTCAATGAAATCTTGAATTGGAAAATATCAGTGTTGGAAGATGAGGCTTATGTGATATGGTTGTTATGTTTTCAGTATCCTGAGGTGAAGGCTTAAGATCAGAGAACCTTTAGCTTCCCTCCTCTCTACCCTCCTTTTAAGAAAAAGAATTCAAGCGAAAATTTCATTCTTTAAAGTACATAGCTTACTATCTTATAGGTCCTACGTATATTTCACATGGGCATTCCTCGTAGAGAATTGCATAACCTTGTAAAGAAGGATATCATGTTATGCTTTTTAATTCATTCTCAGGGCGTGCTTTTCTAATTAACCTGATCAACTTACAGATCATTTGATAATTTTAGTTTTTGAATCAAGCTTTGGTTTGTTTAATAGAGTTCTCATTAACTTATCCAGTCTATATGAAATTGGAATATAACTTGACATACACAAATGATCTTTTGTTTTATCTTTTTGTATTTTAGGGTGTGCCTGATAGAGTGACTACTGAGGTGTTTATTGCCATGTCAAAGGCTCTAAACTTTATTAACCCAGATGAGCTTTCAATGCAATGCATTTTGATAGCTTTGAACAGATTTCTTCAGGTATGCTAGCTACTTCCTACCATTTCCCTTGGATGTTGTATGAAAAATTTAAGTACTCCATGTATAGGATAGGAAATGGGAACTCGGCGTTGATCTTTGGTGAGATTTGTTATTTCAAGTACAGTATGGTTGGAATTTAGAGCAAGTTTTTGCTTATTTTATGCGTGTAAATCATAGTGCCTTAGGAAATCCACATATTTGTATATAGGAACCTTAGGTTATACCTGTCATGATTCCCAACAACAAAAAAAATTTCTACAGGGATATCGAAGTTCATTCCCCCCCTTTTTGGTTCTCTTGAGTCAATTTAGTTTTTCAGACTATTTTTTGTATCTGAATGAATAGAAATCACTTCTTTCCTTTTATTATTTTTCTTCTCATTTGTGGACAAGGGTTATCATAGAAACCATAAACTTTGGGATGTGATGATCTTAAGTGAACTCACCAATGTCCTATAACTAAGCACATGAGTTCATTATCTCCCATTTCTAATTTTTCTCAAGTTGCTTTGGGCTAAAAATTGAATTTCTCTTGATTTCTATCACAACCCTAAAAGCAGGCACATGACTAGCATAAGGGTCTAGGCTAGCTTGATTCTCGCATCCCTCGGAACACATACACAATTAAACATAAAACTTATGTAAATAGGATTAACATATCATATATAACATAAAGCTTATGTAAACAGGAATAAAATATCATATATATGTTCAAAACACACTAAAGTTTCCTATACATAACACATTTCATACAAAAGCCCTAAACTAATTGTAATTGTGGAACTTTAGTACCAAGTTTACATAGCCAAACCCAAACTTTGTACAATCAAATCGGGTGGCATGAAAAAAAACAAACCCACAAGAAGAGGAACTCAACACACCGACTCCTAGTCACATGAAACTTGACTTGCCAACAACTTTACACCTGAAAAAGACAATAATAAAGGGGTGAGTTTTCCACAATCTAGTGAGCAAATCATACAAAATATACAAGAACGAGGACAACCATAACGCAAACATCTAACTAACTCATTTAATAAGCTATCATGTTCATGCTTAACATAACTTATAATACTTAACCAAAATCATATAGCTTATACTTGCTTTCTCTCGGAGTACCACATATCAAAAAAACATATGAAAGAAAGGAGAAAGAAGTTACTTTCCCATTTCACATGTCCCAATAAAAGAACCTTTGTTAGGCAGGTATCATACATACCTATCCATGTGTTGGCCAACACACGGGACTAGCTAAGGCATACAAACTTTTCTATGTGCACATACGCTAACATGTCCCTGTTAGTGATAGGTGTCCTGATAATATGTAGCTTTGTAAAATCCATACTTATCATATGAAAATTAGTAATCAAATCCATTAACCAGAACCTTATTTTGTCAGATATTCACAAATCGAATCATAATCCATACTTTATTAATTAAGATAACTAATCACATGCAAATATACATATACTAACTAAAGGAACTCTTTTTATGCCGCACATACATGATTTAATTTAAAAGAAAAATGATTTTAAAATTTGAAGACTTAAGGTGCGTGTCCTCGGAACCTAAGCTCTATATACATATAAGATTGAATTTTCAAATTTACTTAATTATATTCTTAATACTTGAACAAAATCAAAATGAAAAATAACTTAATCAAAATATAACTTAAAATCAAATTACATGTCAAGATATTTTTAACTAACACCTAAATGCATATTCTGCATTATTTACTCACTATATATAGTCAAAAAAAGATTGAACTTGAACAACATATAACAATCACATTGGTATTGATGAAGGAGCTCCGAAGCACCTAACTCAAAATAGAATAAACTTCTGTAATTTGAATTCACTTTTTTTTTTTTAATTTCTGTTTCCTTTATATTTCAAAGGTAGAAGTATACTTTGTAAGTTTGAAGAGAGTGCTAAGCTTGTAAATAATTCAAACTTGGTGAAGTGACCGTTTTCCTTGCAGTTTCATTTTGTGACCTAAAAATGATGTATTTGGGTTCATTAATTGGTCTATACATGATTGAACATGCATGCTCTGTATTTTTTATAAGCTATAAGAAAACATTTTTTCTAATAGATGGAATTTTGTCGATTGTCAATAGGAGAAACATGGTTCAAAGATGGCTTTCTTGGATGGTAATCCCCCAGAGAGGCTCTGCATGCCAATTGTTGATCATATTCAGTCGCGTGGTGGTGAAGTCAAGCTTAATTCTCGGATAAAGAAAATTGAGCTAAATGATGATGGAACAGTGAAGAGCTTTTTACTAAATACTGGGGATGTGATTGAAGGGGATGTTTATGTGTTTGCCACTCCAGGTATACTTGATCTTTCCCATTACAATATATAGCTAGTATAATTTTTAATTCTTGTTCTCTAATATCGATAATGTATGTTGCTCCAACCAGTTGATACCCTGAAGCTTCTTTTGCCTGATAACTGGAAAGAGATTCCTTACTTCAAGAAACTGGAGAAATTAGTTGGAGTTCCTGTTATTAATGTTCACATATGGTTAGTGATAGATTCCATTTTCATGAATAAGCAAAATAATGACAATACTCTGCTATTGTTCTTACTACCATCATGTTATATCAGTAGCTTTCTTTGTTCAGCTTTCTGGTTTTGACTACCTGCGGTTTGCTGCAAGTGGTAGCACCTCTTTGCATTATGTGAGAAGGTGCTTGGTTTGACTCACGATTCTTCATATTTCTGTTTCCCAATGGTGGAAGTTTAGCCCCACAACTTTCATGACTGGTCAATTTAGTCCCCTTTCTTAACTAGTAACAACTAATAACTAACTCCCATAGTTGTACCCAAAAAAAAAAAAATCTTGGTTTGGCAATGTTGAGAGATGGAAGGAATAACTTTATGAAGGAAGTTTATCGCATTGGTTAGAATGATCTTGTTATGTGTTGCTTATGCACCATGGGAACATTCTTACCAACTATATAATTGAGTTCATCAATCATGTTTCCTCAATTTCACAACACTTTATTCTGAAAAAAAAATCATTACAATTTTAACTTTTGTATCATGGTACTCATTAGTTTTTACACTTAAGTCAATACCTATGTTTATGCATCTCTGTTGTTAAAAAGTTCAAACTTTAGCTTGATGTTTCTTCGACAATTATTTTTAATGCAGGTTTGACAGGAAACTGAAGAATACATACGATCACCTACTTTTCAGCAGGTCCTGAACCTTTATTTTGTATCAATTGATTTGCTTAAAACATATATATGTTTATTGTCAAAGAACCACTCAACCCAAAAGCTTATATTTTAGGCGTCCTCCCAATAATGATTTCATATTGTATTCTCTTACACCCCCCTCATGTATGTCCTCTAGACTTGAAACTTGAGCAAGCCCACCACTCTCTAACGGGTTAAGAACCACTCAACTGAAAACAAATCTGAAGCTCTTAAGTAAGGCCCCATGAATGGTTTTACTTTATATTTTTTTTATTGCATATAAGGCACCTACACACACCCACACCCAAGCACATGTATGGTTAATGCTTCTCTTATGCTCATTGGGTGACTAAGAAGCTAGGAATTCCATGAGTGATTAAGTTACTGAACCATTGATTTGAATTTCTCTAAATGATGTAATATGAATCCAATTTTGGAGAAGCTTTCCCCCATGTAATAATTTATTGCCAGAAATTTAGAATTAATAGTACCACCAATGATGTTGAAATTGGAGTTAGCAGATCTGTTGCCCTTTCAAAAGTTTTTTGTTTCATAGAATGTTGTCGGGGTTCCTAGAATTGCTCTTTCAATTAAGAGTCCAATTTAAAACACGTATGATTGACCCCGGAAGGGTTTACTGAGAGCTTTGGTCAAATTTGCTACTGGATTTTTGGAGCTTGGACTTGATATTCTTCCACTGCCAATTTTGTTTGCCCTGGTGTCGAGTAGAGTTTTTCTTTCGTTTATGTTTGATGTTTTTCCAGTCCAACTATATGTTAAGTCTTATTTTTGGTAATTACATTTCCTTTCTCTTTCTTTCCAAAATTAGAGTCACTCTATCTCCCAACTAGTTTTATCTCTCTTTTTTATGTTGTGCAGGAGTCCTCTTCTCAGTGTGTATGCTGACATGTCTCTGACATGTAAGGTAAAATTGTACTTAAATGTTTTCATTACACAAACCCACACATGTATATGCATGTGTTGTAAAATTCATGCACGAACATATGCTGAGTTGTGTCCTTGGCCATGACTATGCTAATATTTTCATATGGATTAACATAATTTATTGTAGCAGTATCCGGTCTTCATAGAATTTCAGGTACCAGGTTAGCCAGTGCAAACTTTTTGTCATGTTCTAGACAAAATGTTAAACTCACCCACTCAGGTCCATTATAAATGGAAAGCAGCATACTATTTGCGCATGATGAGGTCTTTGGCCAGCTATTGGTTAAAATCTTAAGCAACTGCTGCTGTTATGTCCCCATTCAGACAATGCATAGGCGTGTTTTATTACTTCAACTGATCAAATCCTCAAATGCATTAATTATGTTCCCCCTCCCCGCCCATAAAAATAGTACTTTTAAGTCAACTGTTTAACTCATTATTTACTGTTGGTACAGGAGTATTATGACCCAAATAAATCTATGCTGGAGTTAGTTTTTGCGCCTGCTGAAGAATGGATTTCACGCAGTGACTCAGAGATTATTGATGCTACAATGGGGGAACTTGCAAAACTTTTTCCTGATGAAATATCCGCAGATCAAAGCAAAGCAAAAATCGTGAAGTATCATGTTGTTAAAACTCCAAGGTTAGACTGCAAACCCTTGCATTTGGAAATACTCCATTGAGGGTGATGGAAGAGGGATTCCCTGCCCTCGTGTGACTGAAATAATGCGTTGAAGTTGAATAACTGACCTAGTGGCATAGCATCTGACCTTTCATCGATCTTGCAAAAAAGTTAACAACGCCATCCAGCAGGACCAGCACCCTGAGTAGTACAGTACATCAGTGCTTCTGATTGGTTTTCCAATTTCTAATTTACCTAGAAAACCTTAACTGGTGAATGATACTACTACTTGAATCTTCCTTTCCCCTCTAAGACCTTTCTGATAAATGTCTCAGGTCGGTTTACAAGACTGTCCCAGATTGTGAACCTTGCCGTCCCTTGCAAAGATCTCCTATAGAGGGTTTCTATTTAGCTGGTGACTACACAAAACAAAAGTACCTGGCTTCAATGGAAGGTGCTGTTCTATCAGGGAAGCTTTGTGCACAGGCAATTGCACAGGTACTCACTGTCTGATCTAGTATGTTCTTTCTGTCATGTCCACTTGTCCGGAAAATTTCAGTTTAGGGGATGGTTCAAACTGATAACTTGTATGTTTTGCTAAGTTGTGCAGATAGTAACTGTTCTCAGCTCAGAATTGAATAACGTAATAAAAAATCAGAAAGGTTGTAGTTGTGGACTTGACTGTGCCCACAACAATAAAGAAACGGAAAAGGAATTCATGTATGAACAAGAAATAAAAATGATAATGAAAAACGAGAAGGGAAGCATTGTGGCTAATGTTTTATAGAATACAAACTGATAAAATGCATCGACTTATATGCAGGATTATGAGCTCCTGGTTGCTCGGGGGCAAGGAAGGTTCACTGAGGCAACCATTAGTTAACAACTCTGGAATTACAGGGCATTGGTCTAAAGAATTAGGGCAGGTGGTTCGACAAAAAAAAAAAAAAACTTGCTGAAGCTTTCCATACATGCTAGAATTTGTAAAGCTCTTAAATGAAACGAATCTCCTCAATTGAAAACCTTTTGATCCCCTTCCTGTTATATTAATATATGGCATCGTCTTCACATGATAGAATAATCATCAACCTTTTTGTTATTTTTTTTTTAATTCTATCCGCTTATATATCCATCGAAATTAAGTTTATTTTTGGATGATTTTAAAAGTACATTTTTCACATCGGTCTGAGAAATTTAATTTTTTTTTTTTCCTGGTTATTGACTTTGAATTCATGAAGCAAAGGAAGGGAATTAGTCTTAGCCTTCTTCTCATTAAAATTTAATATAATAAAATATGAAAAGCAATTCCAACTGTATTTTGTGAGAATGAAATTGTTGATGACATGTAAAATCAAAATAACTATTTTTTAAAATTTATATCCAATTTTTTTTTTTTAGCATCTGATTATTATTTTGAATCCTGTGCGTGCAATCACCTTCTTCAAAGGCTTCATTAACAAGAAAACAAGTAAGGGCGCCATTGCCTCTCTTGTGCTTATGCACCAGTCTGCATAATTAAAAACCTGGTATGCTGATCATCATGACAGACGCGGGTTTCCTTGTTAAAAACCATGCATGGACCTCCCATTAATGGTAGCCACACTGAACGAGAGTGTGATCAATCTTAAATTCTAAAGATATGATCACTAGTGTGTGTGTGTGTAAATACAAACAATCAATATACTTAAATTTCTTGATACAGAAATTAATTAATTCCACCGAATCCTTTTGTTTTATATCAGTCTTTCAACATCATAGAAACCTGTGAAAAAAAGGTAAGATTTTACATAAGAAAGAAAAGGCAATTGTTATAAGAATATATATATAT
>Ga0325411_1001758_pt1 | contig 24218 bp, 20 predicted proteins | sample PopdelMetagenome_13_FD_206181 | JGI IMG/M metagenome (GOLD analysis project Ga0325411, IMG submission 206181) | Populus deltoides microbial communities from Bellville, Georgia, United States - Xylem-PdIQD-R4 | ecosystem: Host-associated > Plants > Phyllosphere > Stem > Wood/Secondary xylem... | reverse complement strand
AAAAAAATATTAATATTAGTTGAGCAACAACAGGAAACCAGATGTCTTATAATCTTTGCTTGTATTTATGTTTTATTTGATGTGATATTATTTTCCATCAAGAAATGCTTGCTCTATTCGTTAATTAGAAAGGTGGCAACGGCTCGTCCTCAAGTAGTAAGTGCAGCATGAGCTTTATGCATTGTTTTTTCGAGGCGTACGTGGCCCATTCAAGAGCAGAAGGGGAAAGAACATGGGAAAACGTCTATAAAAAAAGGCTTTGCCCCTGTCATTCTCTCACAAAACCAAATTCAAAGTCCCCTTGTATGGACCTCTTAAGCAGTGTTGTGTCTCGGGTCACTTCAGGAGCTGAAAGCAGATTCGGAGGCCAAGGGAGAGAGCACCATGAGAGCATCTTTTAGATATGGAAGCCTAAAAAAGCAGCAGGCTTTTTCGAAGTTCTAAATAAAAAGGAGAGAAAAGAAAAACACCCTTCCTATAATGAAAAACAACTTTTCATTAAGGCATTGAGGTAAGCACTTTCGTCTTCAAGAAGCATCCTCGGAGGTGAGAGAATGATCAGCTCATAAATTTGAAGAACAAAAATATGCCAAAGACACGAACACAAACAACTTTTGTTCTCCTAAAAAATTGTTTGGTGCGTCATTAACCAAACCCTCATTGGACATCCATTTTTGATTCATCTAAAAGCACAAACAGGCATAACCCTTTATGCCCAACATAAATCACAAAAAAAAAGGATCCCATATATGAAATTATTATAATTAAGTACAAGAACACGGTTTCAGTTGAATCACAAATCATAATTATAATTACTCATAGATCTACCCCTTTAGAAATGCATTCTCATCTCTTGTTGATTTGTTGGGTATTTATACATAATTAGTGAAGGCTCTAAAATTTCCTAAATTTATTTTTCCTCTAGAATCAAAGTTACGATTATGATCTTTACTTTCTTAACCTCTTTTTTTCACAGAGGTTCCTTGAGCTAGAGCTGCACTACCTGAATCTTATCCTTCTCCCTATCTAATTGATCGAGAACTTATTATCATTATTTTCTTGGGGGTGCTGATGAGTATCTGTTAATGGGACCACTAGATTGTTCCGTTTTGCATCCCAAACGTTTATCGACTGATGAACTATATACACAGAATGCATAATATTAATATTTCTGGCTTAAATAATTTCACAAAGGAATTCATTGTCATATATTCCTTATCGGGCATAATAATAATTGCAGCCTTTATTCATATATCTAGCTAGTAATACTATTTGTTACAATCATCAGTATATTTCCGAGACAATTTTCAAACAATCATTTGCGTTTAAATAAGGATATATATTCACGAGAAATGTTTAATCACATCCTTTCCCTCCAGTCGAATTCAAAATCCATTTGGCCTATGCTAGTTTTATCTCTTGCCAGCTAGTGTATTTATGTTGGGATTGAGCTCCCCAAAATGAATAGCATGATAAATCATGTTTTACCTGAAAATCTCATCAAGCACGCGGCAATTTATTAAAATCGTTGGATAAATCCAAGACCTCTATAGAATTTCTCCGTTTTATTTACGAGTCTTGAGGTGCGTATGGGTGTGCGTGTGCAAGAAAAGTTCATGCAATTTTTTCCTTGTCTTTGATCTCTTTCTATACTTTTATAGATGCTTGCCAACCATATCTTCCCAAACTCTCCTTTAAGTTTCCTTCGCTGTTTTTATTTTCACTCTTTCTATCCTTTTCTTTGTGCAGCTTAGAAACAACGCATTCTTTGAATCCCACACATTTTCTTGTTATATTTTCTTTTTCTTTTTCTATCCAAAACCCCAAAGTAAGCACTCATACTTGGTAGGCCCTCCAATAACAGAAACCCAAATCATCTTATTGGTCTCCCACCTCTCTTCATGCTCAAGACTCTCTGTCTCATATATTTGGTGGAGATATGGCTCCACGGGGACTTTTGCATGGATTTGTTGGCTAGTTTCAAAACCAAGGGTTTTAGTTTTTCTTTCTATCCCTATCTTCTTCTCTTATGGCCGTCCTTTTGATTTATGGTTGTCTCATCAAGGTCAACTCAACATCACTTCTCATGTCTTTTTCATAATTTCTTTTTTCTCCTCCTCCTTGCTGTTTGTCATTCTTAATTTCTCCTAAAAAATAAAACTTGGTCAAGTATGGTTCGTTCTAATTCTTTCTTCCTTGTTTTTGCCAATGCCTTAATAAAATCAAAGGGAAATGTACGTTTTAAATATTGACGAGGTCATCTGCATGCATCCAAACAAAACTTTTGTCCATTGCGATTCGTAAGCTTGCTTCCGGGATTTCTTTTTTATTATTTATTTTTGTGAAGTGAATGCACATTTTTTTTCTTTTCAAATACATGACTGGAGCTTTGGAAATTAGTTAGCTATATGTCAATCCCTTAAATCAATGCAAATTGCCACGCTCACTATCAAATCTTGTCAGGTCTATTTTAATAAAAATAAAGAAAAAATTGAGAACATATAAAGAAAAAAAAAAGTATCATGAGGATTCAGTACTAAAACATGCATGTGTGACAATTCTTCCAATATCTCAAAAGAGTTGATAAATTGAGTCCATAAAAAACTAACAGGAGCGTAAGCCAGCTAGTGCAATGAACCACTGGGTTTTGGACGTCTTTTATATTGTGGCCAAGTTTTAAAAGTAAAAAAAGAGAAAGAGAAAGGAAATAAAAGGATGCAGACGAACATACCGTGGGTTAGACAATCCAGGCATGCCGTGTGTTATCTATTATTGGATAGAAGATTAAAAGCAGAAGCATACAAAAGGCCAAGAAGGAGAAATTACACAAACAAGTCCACATGAAATCACAAGAACTTGCAAGTACTCTCAAGCCTCTTTGGACCATGTCTTTATGTGGTGGTTGCCCTCGAGAAATAATTGGATAACTATGGATTCTTATACAATTTGAACTCTTTCGGCTATGGGATAAGAGATCAAGTCATCATGACTTGGTTTTCCTCACTTTTATGATAGTTCGGACGGCACTAAAAGGTTGAAGTAGCAATGATATTGACTGCATTTTGCCACTGAAAACCACTACACAAGTACTGGTTGGTGGGTTTAATTTCTTTTTGCGCTTGTCGTTCCTGGGCCTCTTTAATTTCTTCCTGGACTAGTTAAGTTTGGCGTTGTTGAGGCCATATTCTTTAAAAGAGAAATGTACAGAATAACAAAAAATTGATGGCCAACAGCTCGAAGCTGAGTGACAGTGTGATATAACTGGTGTGATTGAGGATGGGGCCGACGCCATAGTCGAATGGACGGCATGGCCTTGTTCTGTTTTGTCAAAGTCATTATCAAAACCATCTAGATAAGAAAGAGATATGTGCATTAATTAAACCATAATTATTATTACTATAATAGGTATAAGATAGTTACATAAGACCATACTTTTAGGGTTTGGAGCATGCCCAATGTATTCTTAGACCAGTTTTCTCACGTTAATATTAAATTCCATCACAGTGAGCTTTAATCATTTACATAGCTGTATTTATGAGGATTTGTTTTTTACCATCTCTTTTAGGTTTGAATCCTAAAACAAAAGGACGGACATAAGAGAAGTGAGAAGTGATTACACCATACTTTTGCATGTCAAAGGTAGAAATAAGTACTAGTTAGGTCTGGATTGAAAATAATTGGACCCATGAGAGTGAAATGTTTAAATTCAAAGAACGCAATTTATTTACAAATGAAAACTAGTAGGTGTATTTTATTTTTTTAGATTTGATATATATTCCATTAACGTTTATACCCACATTATTAATTACCAAATGAAAATAAAAATATCGATAGACAATAAATCCTGAATAAAATCTTGTTTGACGATGTGTTTCCATCAATAAATTCATATTATCAATATAATGATGTTTACTTGCCGATGAGATATTCCATCAATATTTTCTAGTAATGTGTTGGACCATCCCGCCGATGAGTCATTTGAATATCATCTTCACAATAATTACTTGAATTCAACATATTACCTTATCCGAATTTTTATTGATTATCATCTGGATTAATTGATGTATTTCATATGACATAATTTCTAAGCTCCTGGTAAACTAGTGCAGGAGTAATGAACAAGAGAATTGAAATTCGATTTTTCAGCTGGAATATCCCCTTGAGTTCAGAAACGGACACCATTTTGCAGGCTTCCAGTTCATTATTTTAAAGAACATCAAATTAAAATCAATCAGCAGATGAGTTCACTGTTCATATGAGTATGAATGGGGATGTTGATAATTTGAAAATGCAGCATAAATTAACGTAGCATCATGTCAAATGGCAATGGTGTTGGGCCTACAAGATTGAGTGGACTATGAACTTCATCGTTGCAAAGCAACACCAGTAAGGCCTGACATGGGCCTTGCATGAAAAAATATAAATTCCCAAGTCCAAAAATGACTCTTTTCCTCAACTAACTTGCTCTCCGCTGAAGCTGTACTGATCTGGGGAGCAGAATCCTTTTTTCCAATTGAAATATAATAACTTTTCTTGATTCCCCACAACATAACCATTTCAACAATTCCATTTCACCTCTCACATACAAGCAAAATAAGAACAAAATAACTAATGGTAAATTTAATTTACTTTCAAGTATCTTGAAATTCTGACTTCACTAGTTTCTTCATAATTCCAATACATCATCATCTGAGTTTAATCAAATTAATTGGATGGAGATTTTAATTAGATTAATATTTCAATTGATTTAATTAAATTTTTATCTTGGATTAGAACTCGAATCTTGAAATTATCAAGTTAACACACTGGGATAAACTGAGCTTGACGTTTAAATCATACTTATTCATTGCAATGCTAAGTCATGATAAACAACAATAAAAAAATCAGGTAAAAAATTTAGAAGAATGCTGATATTTTTGGAATTTTTTTGAGAGAGAATGATAGCAGATGGAGAACTTTTTTGGTTTTTATACATGTTGGATTGTTTGGTAGAGATGGCGGGTCGAAAATGCTTTCCGTGCCCGCGTGCCGAGTAAAATCCAAAGTTTAGTTCTTGGGCAAACCTAAACAAGAACCCCCCAACTATAGAGATGGTATTAACTGAGTCTTCAGATGATTATTTCTTTCAATTGAGTTCCCAAGGTATTCAGACATCATGAGTTTTGAGTTTTCCGTCTATACTCTTCACAATTTCGTAAGAGATAACCTCAAGTTTCCCAAAAAATATGTTTTTAAATTGGATTGATTTATGTTCTTTGGCAGGATTGAATGGGAGACTCAACTAAGTATTTACAAAAACCTTTTGAGAGACTAAAAATCCTTTTAGGAACTTAAGCGAGACTTTTTCTATAATTGGGGGACTTGTTTAAGCTTTGCCTCGCGGCAAGTTCGAAAATATCGTTAACGAGTTGCCAAAACGGCGGTTTTTTTAGGGCAATTTTTGTCAATGGGAAAAAAACTTCAGCAAGTGCACCCGAAGTAAACCCTCGCTACGCCTGTGGCTGAGATCTTTAACAGAGAGTTGAAAATCAGAATGGCGAAGCGAGATTTGTCGGGTTCGGAGCCCGATGAAAGCGAGAATTCAAGTTCGGAAGAAGAAGGAGAAGAAGTGGGGAAGCTGAAGGGGATAACGGAGTATGAGAAACAGAGACTATCGAGAATCGCAGAGAATAAAGCTAGAATGGAGGCTCTGGGTCTTAATAAAATGGCAACTACTTTGATGGGTTCGGTTCAGAAATCAAGGCAGCGAAAAGGGAAACAAAAATTTGTTGATGACGAGGAATATAGGCCCATTGACGAGACTGCTAGTGATGACGATGATTTTGATGATGAAGATTTTGTGGGAGGTCAATCTTCTTCAAAGTCGCGGAGAAGTAAGGTATTGTGAATTTTTCTTGATAAGAAACGTTGCAAGTTTTTATTCACATTTTCTTGGTTTTAATGTTAATGTATGATATTGGGACCATGGAGGGAGAAAATGTGGGCTTTTTCCTTTTTCTCATTGATAGTAAGAGAAATGCAAAATGTGCCATTTAACTAGACCGGGGATAGAAATTGGAGGTGGGAAGAAAGGTGAACACCAACTCGAGTAGAAGAGGAATGCACACTACTTGTTTGAGAAAAGTCTTGAAAAAAATGAGTTAGTATGGTACAAAATTTAGAGTAAAAAAAATTATTCTACAAGGATAATGAGTTGATGCAGAGACTGAATAATGAGACCTACAACTGACTGACAAGAGTAAACGGGTCAACATCTTATTATCACTCGTCTTTTAAAGTGATGGAGGGTGAGAAACCAAAAAACGGGAAGGGGGGGACTAACACAAGATTAGTCACTTGATATGCCACCACGTGAATAATCTTGTGTGGTAATCATAGACATGTGTGGCACTTGTGAAAAGAGGCTCCGGGAATGCGTGATTGGGCTTATGCATACTCTGCAGTGATGAGATGCCTTGGTGCTCAATGAGTTCCAATAAATTGGATGGATCATCATATGTTAAACCATCTTGTAATTTTGTTTAATCTGTGCATGTTTCTGGAACAATCTATTTTTTGTTTGGGACATGCAGGCAATACAATGGTGCCTCACAAGTGAAAGATTCTTTTTCTTATGCATTCTTAGCAGTACGTTAATATTGTATGAAGTGGATCCATTTTTGCCTCCTTTTCATTTTTTGATTGTACACTCTTGGAAGAGAAAATCTACGAATTTAAGAATGTTCTAATACACCCTTGAAAAAACACAGCTTACATATCTCATTTAAGAGATGAAGAGAACATCACTTTGTGAGACATGCACCCACATGTCTCATTTTGAGGTATGAACTTCTCAACTTGAGATGAGCAGTGGTAGGTCTTATTATTCAGGCATCTCTTTATGCTTTCGGTGTGTGCCTCACTTCATTTATCTTAAGTACATATTTTTCTAAATATTGCTACTACCTACACTTACCTTTGGAGGCTTTTCTGAGACAGATGATATGCACTCCTCCTCTAGTAAACATGGTGTGTATCTTTGTTCCCACATGTAACCTCCCTCTTTCTTTACAATAATAATCTATAAGTTAAAATGAAATGGTCTTGCATTTAACTCTCTCTTCATATCAAAATAGTTTTGATGTCACAACATCCTATATTTATTTGTTTGTTTTCTTACTCCCAAAATCGATCATTTCAAAATTTATTTGCTTACACCCATCCGTGCGCTTTGTCCTTCCCATTCTATGTACATCCAATCCCAATAACAATTAAGATTGTCCACTTCTCATCTCACTCCTCGCACTAATCTATCTGCCTCTCTATCTGAGAGTTGTTTGTGCACAACTCTACCTCAGTACCTCACCCTAATATACATAAAAGAACCTGCATGCATCTCATTTTTCACCCTTGTCAGGAACTATTTTATTGTGTTGTCTAGCATGTTTTTTCAGGTTTAGATATGCAAGGCCATGACCTTTGAGCTTTCCCTTGAAATACTTTGATTGATATGTTGGGAACTCTATTTGCTTATCTTTTTTATTCAGGATAAGAGGAAAAGTTCAAAACCTAAAAAAAGTCCTGTTCAGAAGCATGTTAGTGGTGCAGATTACATTTATGGGGATGATGATGAATTAATGCAGGTAAAGTTTGATGAGTATGGTGGACTTTTATTGCCAGGTTATACTATTTCTGCTTCACATTATTGTAGAGATGGTGGTAAATTAACTCTTCAGCGCTCTTATACAGGCAATTGCTCTGTCATTGCATGATTCTGTGAATGATGCAACTCCTAAAGAAAGAAAGGTTGATGCTCAGGTTCAAGAAGATGCAGGAAGGAGGAAGAGGAAAAAATCGGTTTGTTTTCACTTGGATCGGTGTTTATGATGAGCAGATTTTTTATTTATTTTTTACTTATTTCTCTTTCCTCTTATGTTTCTTCTTTGTTTCTCTTTCATGTCAGCAGTTCAGTAGTCGGGTGCAGATGACTGAGGATGACCTTATCTTGCATTTCTTTCAGTTTGATGGTAAGTTTGCGAACCTGTCTTCTGTGTGTGGATTGTTGGGGAAGGGAGAGGGATAAACTGAAAGTTGGGAATTTTATTTCTTTGTGAGTTTTGACATTAGCTTTGGAAGAAAGGGGATTGAGATAGAGAGGAACAATCTGGTTTAGCAAGTGTTTATATTATCATCGCTCCAGAAGGCTTGATTTTACAAAGATGCCTCACTCCTTGTAAGATGACTAAAATCTTTTATCAGGCCAGCCTTGTTTAAACTTTAAAGCTATATCACTTTAATGTTTTGAAAGCGATATTCTATCTGTATTATTTCTTGATATTCTGAAAGAGTCTTGGAGTAATTTAGGTGGATAATGTTATCCTGCAGAGGCAGGAAAAGGGGCCATAACGATGAGAGATCTCCGAAGAGTAGCAATTGCTCATGATTTTACATGGACAGACAAGGAATTGGCTGATATGATACATTGCTTTGATGGTGATGGAGATGGGAAGGTCAGTTCTTGCAGTCTTCATTCTTTTTATTGTGAAAAGGGGCATAAAAGTATGTGGTTGTGAGCAGGCACAACTCACAAGGACTCTTTCCAAATGCCCTGGCACTTTCTGAGTGTTTTAGTTTGGAACTTTGAACAGTTTGCTGATCTGTTGCTCTAAGTGGATGCATTGTGAGTCAAGGATATTCATGTAATTGGAAACTTGTCTTATTATCAAGTACTCTTATGCCGCTCACTTTAATCTTGAATCAATGATCAAAGAACTTCTTTCCCTTATTTGTTAATTACATTATCTAGGCCTAGCGAATCGCTTGATAACTTTCTACACATTCCAAGATTGCATTTTGCATGTGACTATTTCCAGAGCTTGATTCTCCATCTGTTCAACACTTGCTTCAAAGTGAATTATACTTTGCTGTCATGGCTTTCTTATCATTGTTTCATCAAAACTGCTCAATACATTGGTGGATGAGGTCTCAATTCATATGTTATACTTTCCATATTTACTTGTAATGTTCTCATGCTAATCGATGTTGTTTGAAGATTTCCAATTGAGTAGCATGGTGCTTATCTATTGTTAACTGGCTCCATTGCAGCTAAGTCTTGATGATTTTCGTAAGATTGCTGGTCGATGCAACATGATTCAGAGTTCTGAAAATCAATGATGGATACAATATTGGCATCACATTCATTGTGGAGATATGTGAGGAAGTGCATCTCTGACTCTTCATAACTTTCTGAGTTCTTTATTGTGTTTCTAAGGTACTTTCTGTTTTCTTTTTTGTCTTTGTAAGTGATGGCTACTTTAAGAATTTGTTCTGATTGGCCTTTTGCAGATACAATCTGCATCTGGGCTATGTATTAAAATGTGAAGAATTACAGAAGCTTCCCGCAATGTTGTATATATATGATGGTATAAATTTTCTCTAAAAGCACGTTGTTTATATTTTCAATTTTCTATGTAAGCAAAGTAGATGGAGTGAGTTTTCCAGTTCGGTAGGCCTTTTAGCGTTTTGGTAGACTGACTTTTGGCAGCTAAGAGTGCAAGCATTCTCCTTCTGTATACAACAGCATCAGCTGCAAACCTATAATACAAAGCTGATCCTTGACAATCTGCACGCTGTGCGTGGCCCTTTCAGAATATAGTGCCTAAGCTTATCTGAGGAAACAATCTCATGCTAATCACTTTTGGGGACAATGTTTCTTGTGAATGTGCTGTCCTTGATTGAATGGTTTCGATATTAGCTTTATGAAAATAGCCATAGGTTTTTTAGGGTGGTGCTGGTTTTATCTGCAACAGCTAGGTTAAGCTGTCAAATGCTGCTGCTCTAAAGCCAGTACAACCGCACCAGGTTTATCTGGTTATTTAACAACTCAGGAATAGCCCCATTTCACGATCCAATGAATGAGCTCCATGGAACCGAAGGAGGCATGTACAAGTGATTCTGTCATTACTGTTTCAGGTGTTTCAGTGGTGTCGTTCGTAGCTCCAGTAACTTGCAATGACATTAGATTCATGACTTGGTAAACCCCCCCCGGGTCAGGCCCAACACATAAAATTAGCTCATATTAAATGCAGAATAATAATAATAATAATTCCAAAAGTTGTTATTTTTCAAATAATATTCAACTAGTTGGTGGTTGGCGATGATTTCTACAGCGACCAAGATATTATTGAGAAATTAATTTTTTATTAGGATATTTATGATAGATGAATGAGTATCTTGAAAGCTACAAAATTGGCACACATTTCAACTTCTCATCCAAAAAAAGCCACAGAAAAATCTGAAAACAAGAGGAGTAACCCCGTCCTCACACTCACTCTCTAATCCTATGTGGGTGGCTACGGTGCTTCCTAACCTATGTGGGTGGCTACGGTGCTTCCTAAACCGGTTCCTCCGGTTCTTTCCGTTCTCACTTCTTCAAGAAACCCGAAACAAAATTCTTTTCATTTCCGGTTCTCGTATCGACCTTTAAACCTTAAAGTTTCAGCAACAAAGCAGCAGCAGCAGCTTCCCGAGCCGAAGGCTGATAAAAAAAACCCAAGGAGTTCTGATTTAGGATGGCTCCCTGCTTTTCCTCACGTCTTGATTGCCTCTATGTCAAATTTTCTATTTGGTTATCATATAGGGTTTGTATCTCTCTCTTATCATGTTTTACAATATTTATGCTCAAATTATCTTGATGATGGGACTAGACTGGATGAGACAGCACAAGAGACGGGGCAGTTTTTCCGTTCCATTTGCAACCAAACACTAGTACAAATGAAATTTGCTTGTCCGTTCATGTCCAGTTCCTTGTGCCAAATCGTCTTGTTGATCAAGAGGTGACTGAAGATTGGACAAGACGGGACAGGATAGGATAGGAGAGTTAGGACAGTGGTTCTATCCAATGTACACACCAAACACCAACACAAAGAATGAAATTGTTCCAGTCTAGTCCCGTGTGCCAAATGTTATCTTAATCTCGCTTTTTGTGATGATTTGCATTATATATGATCAACGGTCTTGATTGTTGTTGATTATATGCAGGGTAATGAATGGTCCTATTGTTTCTGTTGCAAAAGAGTTGGGTTTTGAAGGAAATTCAACTCTTGAGGGTCTTGTGGTTAGCATTTTTATTGCTGGTGCATTTCTTGGAAGCGTGGCATCAGGTTCACTAGTTGATAAACTTGGATGTCGTCGCACGTTTCAGCTTGACACAATACCATTAATTCTGGGTGCACTTGTAAGGTAATGATTTTTATGTGCAAATAATTTGATGATGAAGATATGCCTACCATTTGCAGATTGTGTCATGCTCGAAGGTTGTAGATTTTCTGATCTTATAATGTACATAATTCTAAAACTTAGTCTAATCTATGACACTTTGCATGATGTGACAGTGCGCAAGCGCACTCTTTGGATGAAATACTCTGGGGAAGATTTCTTGTTGGGCTTGGGATCGGTGTGAACACTGTTCTTGTTCCAATCTATATTTCGGAGGTACTTTACTTTCAATGCGCTACATTTACTGATTTCATTTGTTAAACTCCTAGTTTTTTATGTTAGTTACAAGGGTTGGTCAATTCAAAGGTGTCGAAGAAGTGAGAGGAAAGACTTGGGATTTCTCTCTTTATCCAATCTTGAGAATATGAGAACAATGTTCTTTGAAATTTATTTATTCATTCATTGAAGCTTGTAATATATATTGAATTTTTCTATTATGGTTTGTAGGATGTGGCAAGAAGATATGTTATTGGTGTTGACAGTAACTCCCAATCATTTTTGCTCATCCAACTCCTCATTATATATGTTATAGGTTGCGCCAACAAAATACAGAGGTTCATTGGGAACCTTGTGTCAGATTGGGACATGTCTTGGAATCATTGCATCATTGTTCCTTGGTATTCCTTCTGAAACTGATCCACACTGGTGAGGTTCTTTTACTCTTTGGTCCTTGTTGGTTCCCGGCCTGGGTTTGATTGATGATCTACTTTCACATGCTTGCTCTCTCTCTTAATTTCATGTGCAGGTTTTCTTTTAGTTGATGTCATTCTTTAGAATTAAGTTTTATGATATAAAGTAGGAAGCCAATGGAAGTCAGTTTTGCATGATTTAGCAGGACTTGGCGTCTGCAGTTAGCTTTTTAGCCTTGCATTCATAGGCATCTACTTGTCTCATACATTTTCAAAGGAGGCATTATTAGTCTTTTACTTGATATGGAGGAGGCTTTGATCTTTCTTGCTTAACAAAATATCTTTTTTTCAGGTGGAGGACAATACTCTACATTGCAAGTGCTCCTGGATTTATTCTTGCACTCGGTATGCAGTTTGCTGTGGAAAGCCCCCGCTGGCTATGTAAAGTAGGGGTCTCTTTCTTTTCTGTGCAAACATCTTTACATGTTGCTTCTTGGCATTTCATTCCTGAAGCTTTTATGATTTGTTTGTGTAGGTAGGGAGGCTAGATGATGCTAAAACAGTTATTCGTAATATTTGGGGATCATCTGAAGTTGAAACGGCAATCCAAGATTTCCAATCAGTCATCAAGAATAATGGCGTTAATGTGGGTAGTGGATGGTTGGAACTCCTTGAGGAACCACATTCTAGAGGTTGTATGACTATGAAGGTTGTTCTTGGATATCTCATTCAGTTATATTTATAGTGAAATACAATATGGGTCATAGGACTTGTTGTGTTAGTGTTACAGTTTGTGTGATATACTTTCTCTAGAAACATTTCAATAACATTTGTAATTCATGCATTTTTCTCTTCCGCATTATTAAATAGCTAGATCATTTCATATTTCAATTGTGAGTCTGTGACACACAAAATTCAGTCTGTAGACATTGATGTAGTTGTGTTGTTGCAGTTGCATTTATCGGAGGTGCCCTTTTTGTACTGCAACAGTTTGCTGGGATAAATGGAGTCCTTTATTTTTCATCGCTGACTTTTAAAGATGTTGGTATAACAAGTAGCAGTTTAACAAGCTTATTTGTTGGACTTGCCAACTTTGCAGGTTTGAAATCTAAGGCTATTTGTCTTTGTCTTTTGTATATTGAGACATGTTTCTTATTTGAGTCTGAAGTTTTTGAGTTGGTCATCTTCAGGTGCACTTTGTGCTGTATACCTAATGGATAAGGAAGGGAGACAAAAGCTCCTGATTGGCAGTTACTTGGGAATGGTGAGTGTGGATGATATATGCCTGTACAAAAGCTAGTGACTGGAAAAAATAATATCATCATGATCATTGTTCTTTATCTTCTTTTGAGGTTTGAAATTTCAGCTATATTATGGTATTATTAGTTTGTTGGTCCACTGATGCACCAAAACTTACAAAAAAAAGATAGCAGCATGGATTATCTAAGTTATGAATTATTTTTCTTTATGCAGGCAGTTTCAATGTTTCTTATTGCTTGTGCTATCGGTTTTCCAGTAGATGAAGAACTCAGTCACAATTTGTCAATACTAGGAACTCTGATGTAAGTAACTTTTCCCTAGAATCCCCACATAATTTTAAAATCTGGGAAGAGATTAGACAAAGGTTTAGCCCATGGTAGTTTTGCAAGGAGAAAACAGTTCCATTTAACTGACTCCTATTAATTTAAAGTTCTTTGAACGGAGGTTTTGCCCATGGTAGTTTTGCAAGGAGAAAACAGTTCCATTTAACTGACTCCTATTAATTTAAAGTTCTTTGAACGGAGCAACATAGAGAGCTGCCTTCCTGTTTACTTTTGCTGCCTCTCCATATTTAGCAGTTTCATCTTGTTGGTCAACAGGCTGTGAGTTTTGAAAGCCATTGCATTTAGTACTTAGTACTACCCAATTAATTGAAGATTTAGCCTTTGCTTGGTTTATTTGTCACTTTCTAAATTAGTTAATAAGTTTGGCATATGAAGTGAACTTGGGCCACCTATGACCAGCAATGCTAGATTGATATGACTCAAGAAAAGGCACTTTTGTGGCTTACAGATATGACCTGATGAGAGAAAAAGATTCCACCTGATTGCTGGTTATTCAGCGTGACTTTTATTTAGTAATTTTCTTATTTCAAAAGCTCATTATTCTACCTTATTGAAACTATGAAAAAACCCACTGAATAATTGAAACCCTGCATTTCGTTTGCATGCCTGTTCAACATGATATTGTGATCCAAATAAAAGCTGAGCTACAAGTGAGACATATAGAACTATGCTGAACAGCCATATATTGCTTGTATCACTATCAACCTATCAACAAGTGAATGTTATATTAATAAGGCCATGTCATGGTTATCTTATCCATACATATAAGCATTTGGAACATGTTATAACCTTTTCCAGTACATGCAGTATCTTTTTTCAATGTGCAATTGTTCTGGATGCTTTGCTTCATAGCATCATATAGTATGGATATGCATATGTAATAATTCATACATAAAATATGTACTTGTATTCCCTTTTAACAGACATCCCAAGTGAATCTGTTGTCCTCCAGAATACAACTCTACCTTCAGGGTTTGCTGCATTCATTTCTAGGTGGATTTTTGCAATAGTGAGTGAGAACTTGAAATGAATCTTGCATTGATTGCTTTTGAACATGTACTGCCCTTTTCTCTTGAGAATTAGAAATGAATCGCTACGCCACTATGTCAAAGCATGACATATAACACCATCCTGATATTGCTAGACACTAGGGTGTTTTAAGGTGTCCAAAATCCTTTCCTACTAATCTGGAATATAGGAGTATTATGCATTAATGAGATCTTCATTGATAACTTTTTTGGCTCTTGCATATAGGTACATTTTCACATTTGCCATTGGAGCTGGCCCTGTAACTGGTCTCATCATACCAGAACTGAGCAGCGCCAAGATGCGAGGGAAGATTATGGGGTTCAGTTTTTCTGTTCATTGGGTAGGTACTCAAATCATTTTCCATAATTTATTCCCCAGAGAAAGGAAAAGGCAAGTTCTGCCAAGTCTGTTGATGTTTAGGTCAAATATCTAGCATTTGTACTGTCTGGCCATTTCCCCTGTTTCTAATTGGATTTGGAAGGGAAAATGGGAAAGATATAGCACCATTGCTGTTTCCATTCTTATATATTTTGATCTTCGAATCATGTAATTTCAGCTTCTTTACACCCCTTGTGTATTCACCTTGGTCATTTGATGTACCTTCTTTCAGGTTTGCAATTTCCTGGTGGGTCTATTATTTCTTGACTTGGTGGAGATTTTTGGAGTTGCACCTGTTTATACCGGCTTTGGCTGTGTGTCCTTGTCAGCAGCAATATATGCCAAGTATTTCTTAGTTGAAACTAAAGGACGCTCTCTTGAAGAGATTGAAATGTCTCTGAACCCCGATTTCTCTGTCAGAGACAAGTGACCATAAATTGATTTCAAAGCTAAGACAGACGGCAGAAGACGGGATTGTAATGCTAGGACAATTGCACAGATGTTTCTTTGGAAGGTTGTGATTGGTGATCCTTGATGCTAAGGTAGTGAAGTTGTGTTCGAGTAAACTCTAATTTCTGTTTACGGAACAGTTTTACGTAACACAAGTGACCGGAAGAAAAATCATCTGGTTTTCTTCTTTCACATTTTGCCAATTTTGTGCAGGGAGCTCGTTCATGTAACATCAATCAAATTTCATTTGATGCCAACTTCAGTTTGCTTAATGTATCACTTCTAAACTGAAAGTGCATGAAACCTCTACCTGTCCTATTAGTAAACCTTTCTCCTTGTATGATTTATGATTCCAAATTGCATATAACATGTAGATGGTAATCGCATGTTCTTGAGCATATAACGAGTTTATGCATGATATATAACGGGAAAAAAAGGGTACCCAACTTTATTTCTTTCTGGACAATTTCGACCTATGACGGGCATATGAAAAAACAGTTATAACTAGTTCAGCTTTAATTCTCTACGAGCTCTTAGATTTATGGTGTGTTTGAAAAATTGTGCAAATCGTACTTTTTTAAATTTAAAAAAAATTATTTTTTTATTTAAAATAAAATTTTTTTATATTTTGAGATTGTTTTGTTATTAAAAATAATTTTAAAAAAATAAAAAAACTTCACAAGATATAAATCATGTTTCATAATTTTTTTAAAAAAAAATTATTTAAAATTTAATTTTTTAAATAATATTTTTTAAATAATATTATTTCAATATCTTTCTAGATAAAAATAAATATTTAAAAAAAAATTATCAAACACACTTTTAAACAACCTTTTAATCTTCAAGACGGTGCGTCCATGGAGCTGGCTCATCGGTGGCCAGACTGTTTTGGAGCGGTCTGAAAAGTCGAGGATCAATATTATCTCGGCTTTACTCATGTTTAAAACCATAAGCATTTACCTCTAATTCTTTGTGTTTTTATGCACCGATGATTGTGGTATGGGAGAGAGTTTCCCATGGGGTTCCTCGAGACAGAAGCTGGTCACACAATCGAGCAATCTAGGAGTCGGCAATTACAATCAATTCCTTAATGTCAATTTCTGGTGCGGGTAATTAAAGGAACTGCAGCTCCCTCTCACCAGTCACATTTGACATGAGCTCCCTAGGGTTTGATACAACCAATAAAATAAAAAGGAGTAACATCCTATCAATCACACATCTAATGTCTTCAGTATTCTACATTTCAACCCAGGTACGCGAGGCGGAAGGATTGACAGGCTGATCCACTGGTCATGTCCTTTTCATGAGGTACCCCAAAATGATGCCTACCAAGGCAACAAGAATGGTGTATATGAAAGGGATACCTCCTCGACTTCTGCTGGAATGATGCCTCAACAGCTCCTGCATACAATTGCGCACACATTCATTTTTAACACGGGCTCCGCTGATACCGCTACTAATGTCATCCTGCAAGGTAATCTATTTTCTACAACAGAAACTATTGCCTGTGATTTTGTTTGTTTTAGTTTTTTCATTTCTATATTGGGTTTGGGGGGGGGGGGGGTAGATATAATGATGATAAACAGGAAAATACAAACTTTATCATGTTTGTTGTCTTTCATATAACATTTCACAGTTGAATGTGGGATAGAATAAAAAGTGTTGGATTATGCAGATATTTCCTCACACAAGAAATGACGAGGTATCATACTTCAGTACGAAATTGTTTACATAATGAGAAAAGTGCATGAAAAGCGACAAGATCAAGCATAACCACTTAAAAAAACTTATTTATTCGCATGTACTGAATTTATTGGCATTAATAGCCAGGCATGATTGAACACTATATTCACCGTCTCCTTTTAGATGAAATTTACCTAGCAAATAGCAGCTCAGGTAATCAAGTGATAAAGGTCATGAAACTATTTTTTATTATTGTATAATTTGTAGCATTTGCCAGATATGTTTCCTCTTTACTTTCCCCGACTGCATTCATCTAAGAATATGGATTTCTTATAGTATATTGTTTTCTCAGCACCTAATATTTCTTGCAGTGAGAGCTGATCTAAAAGTAAAGGGTAGCTCTAAAAGCATTCCAGCACACACACTAACATGCTATATTCACATACTGAATGCCTTACCAGTTCTTTCTGAAGTTGCCTATTTTGCTGAACAGCGGAATTTTTCTCCTCAGTCAGCTTGGAAATGAGAGCCTTTGCCTGAAATCAGAATTATCATTTCAAGAATATGACCAAGTGTCCCAATCAAATATCTTAACAAGAAACTCTAAAGTCTAGTCAATGTCAAGGAAACAAAATTACAAACTTATATAAAATTTTGATTTTTGTGCATGTGATGCTGAGATAACACCCAAGAAGAGGGTGTCTCTGTGATATATCCCATGATGTGGTGAGTCTTAAGTGTGCAAACTCACCAAAATCATCCAGAGGTTGTGTAAGAAATCAAGAATAGTGGCCAAATCCTAGTTACATAATTGTCAATGAGTGGGGAACATAAGCAGCTGAGAAGTTGACTTTCATAAATGGCTTGGCTGAACATCTGATGGCTAGGTGTTTTAGAATCTAATTCGAGGTAGGACTATGTAATTATTAAAAAGGTTCGAACTGGCTTGGCTGAACATCTAATGTCATGCTTTTAGAATCTAATGGGGCAGGACTACCTCATTATCAAAACTGGTTCGAACTACAGAATAGATGGGGAATCTGAGTGGCTCCGACATTCATAGGGATTCACCAATCAGCCAAAATAAGAGGATTCTCTCCCCCTATCAAAAGGAAGTAGAGTCCCCCTTTCTAATAACAGCAACATTTTTTCATCCTAACACATTACTTGAAAGTTGATGCAATTGAAAAACAAAACAAAAAAAAAATTCAAGAATTGGGATTAAATAGGAAAACAACAGTTTACCAAGACACCTACAGGGTAGGAATGCTGCCAAAAATAGCTGCTTCATAAATAAAGGAATCTATTTTTTAAATATAATGACACTCGTCAAACAGAAAAATAAGAAAATTGACCTTATTAGTCTAACAGTGCTTGATAAACAAATGAAGCCAGGGATTGCACATTTAGTATGTCCAACCAACCATTCATCACTAAGTTTTTCCAACAATTTGGGTTCAAAATTTATTGACAGAAGAAAAAGAATGACATACCTCAGGTGAGTTATCTTCAGGCTGTGGTCTCTGGACATTAGACCTTGAAACCTACAAAAATGATCACATGATAGAGAAACAATCTATTAAACCTACGAGGGCAAACATAAAGACAAAACCTGAACATAATTCAATTCAAAGACCAGGGCATCAGACACTCACAGCTGACTGTTCGGAAGTGCTAAAATTCCCATTATCTGACACGGAAGCTCTAGGAGAAGAACCTTCCTCTGATTCTTCACGCACCGGTGACGGTGGTCCAGGTGGAGCAACATAAACAACCCTCAATTTGCACTCTTCAACTTCATGCCCCGCCTCCTTATTAAACTGCAAAACACAATACATTGAAAACCCATTTGCATAACCCATAAAATTAAACCAATCAAACCAGAAACAGAAATACTCAGCAAAATTATATCACTACCATCTCTGGAGTAATATCCTTGGCTGTAGCTCCAGGACTTGTAATTACACTCTGAAGTAAAAACTTGTCCTTGCATTGCATATCAAGTGGCATCTCCTTTTGTGCTTGCATTGTGACTAACATGAACAAACAGCCCGTCATTAAATAAACACAAATTTAGCAAGATACGAAAAGCGAAATTAATAATAATTAAAGCACAAGAATTGAAGAGAGAAAGAGAGACAAACCTATAACATCACAGGAAAGCCTTGGCAACACAACTCCTGTGTTAGGCCTAACACAATACTTCTTTGGATTTGTTGTCTTGACCTATAATAATTAAACATGCAAATCAATTTTATTATACAAACCCAGTTATTATAAAAAAAAATTGAGATTAACTAATCATTACCTTAAAAGCAACATAATTGTCACTTTTATTTCGCAACTGTAGAGAACACGAGATCTGCTTCTTTAATTCAACTACAAAAATCACAAAAAAGTTAGAAGAAAAAAAAGATCTTCAAAGAAAAGGAAAGAAATATAATTTCTTTCCAAGACGATACGTACAAGGGAATTGGAGCTCTTGAGGCTCGATGCTGAGAAGTTCGTCGGTAATCATTTTGATGGGATCGGCGAGAGTGTCACCGGAGATAGAAGCAAGAGTTAGTGGTTTCCCGTGACCTAGGATAGTTTGGTTTTACGGTGTGGGGGGGTGGTGGGTGGGACAAATGAGAGGGAGAAAGAGATTAGCAGACCAGGAGTAGAAATAGTAAAGTAACAGCGTTTTTTTACTTTCCCTGTTGCTTACGGCCGGTGAGTGTTTGGTAACGCCAAATGGAAGTACTTTACCTCGGAAATACATAAATTTGGTGTTTGTTCTTTTTAACTTGCATGCACTTTGAAAAACATTTGCCGTTACGCCATACCAAACGTTGCCGTTAGGTTATTGCTCCCGATGGATCCACCTCCAATGCGTCTGCCATTCTGCATTGTATATCATTATTGTAATGGCGGATTCGGATATTCATCCTGAAAAGGGTATGAATTATGGATCAACTAACTTGTATATATCATGTTAATTATTATTTTTAAATAATATTATTTCAATTTTTTTTATGTTACCTTAAACAGGATTGAGTTTGATAGAATTAAACCAAATTATTAAAATTTTAATCAGATTTTATCAAATTAATATTTTATAAAATCCAATTAAAAGCACGATCTATGTTAGATTTTGAAACTGAACTCTTTGTAAAGTTGATAAAACCAAGTCCAGTTTAACAATTATGTTATATATTCAAGTAAAATGTAATTTAATAGGTTATTTATAATTGAAAAATAATATTATGGTTTTTTTAATAAAATTTTCTGTGTTTGTCTGGTATTTAGGTGTATTACACATTTATACTTTTTAAAATATATTTTTGATTAAAAATATTTTATAATATTATTTTTAAAAAAATAAATATTATTATTTTTACATCAAGACATGAAAACATAAAATAAAGCTCAAAATAATATCAATTTAATATCTTTCACTCCAAAAATACTTTTTTTTAAATTAAAAAAAAAAAAAAACAAGATAATGCATTACCAAAAGGTTCCTCTATAAAAAATTCAAAAAGCCTTGGGAAAAGTTTTTCCTATCGATAAAGGAGAATGGTTGGTGAAATAGTAAACAAGCTCAAGAGCCCCTTTAGTCCTTTACTTCTTCGATTCAGCTGAGGATGATAGAACACCCGTATCTAACCATCCTGCCTGGAAAAATATCCTCAGCTTTGAAGTGAATTTGAGCAAACCTCCTCTGAGGAATATTCTAAACTTGGAGGCAAAATATTCTGTTTTCAGAATTCCATCCTTGTTATTTTTATTCTTGTATTTTTAATTTGATCAATTAATTTTTATGTTTCTTTTTTAATTTACCCAGTTGATTCTTGTATTCTCATGATTTACTTTGTTAATTTAATAACTAATTTCTATCAAGCATAGTTTTGAAATCTAACCCAGTCGGATGGGTCGATTCAGGACTGGAATTGGATCGGGTTGAAAAAAAATAAAAAAAATCGTGACTCAATATAACCCGACCGGTTGACCGGCAAAACCTAGTCAAAAAGTTAAGTAACGGCTCGATTTATATATATCTTTAATGTCTCAAGATAATTTATTTGATGGTATAAACCCTGTTTATCATCTCATAAATAAAAAAAGATATTTAATAATGCCACTTTAGCATGCATAATTACTATTAAGATTAAAAGTTAACTACTTGATTAACTAAATAGATTTAGAAAACACAATGGTTATCTTGACAAATTTTTAAAACACATCTATTAATTAATCAAATTAAAAAATACAGGATTATAAATAAATATTTTTTAATAATATTTGAAATAAATAAATGACACCAGAGGATAGGTAAATTTAGTTTTATTGCCTTGAAGAAAGCGTCGTTTTGGTCCTACCCTCTAGCTAGTCTTCAAGTTGATTGCGGATGTGGGACCTAAAAGAATGGTATGTTGTTAATAATACAGGCCTCGTCGCCTTCCCCATTTTATTTTATTTTTATTCCGGAAACTGGAACATAAAGACAACAATATAAAGTTGAAAATCATCTCTATCAACACAGTGAAAATAAAAAGGAATCATCACAATTAAAAAATAAATAAATGTTGAGAATAATTGCTCAGGGATGATGGCGTAGGTTTGTGTGCTCCGGATGGCGTGCAAGTTTTATAAAATTTTGAATTTTTTTATTTTTTTATTTTAATATGATGTTAAAAATACAATTTTTATCACAACCACATGCACCACCAATATACAAGCATGTGAATCCTGCGAATATACAGGACCCACACGCATATATCTCTCGCCTTTTACCATAGTTTCATAAATTTGAGTTAATTCTCAAACCAACACGACGAAGGAACCTTAAAGTTTTACATGCGTGTATTTAGAAATGCGGAGAATTGCTTGTCCCATCCCAAGTTCACTGCTCCTCTAGAATTTCTATTTACAGCTGAACTTGTTTGTCCCGAGTCCATTACCCCAAATATACAAATCTCCCTATCCATGTCAATATCTAATTACTAATCATGTCAAGCATCTAGAAAGTGGAACATCGCCTACATAGATATCCTCTGTATTTATTTAGTTCTGAACGATTGACAACTTACAACTAATGTATTCACATATTTGGCAAACAGTTATAAGTTGAGTGTAAAATTAGCAGCCCATATTAAGCTGACAGAGCTAGGAGCTCAAATGTACATAAGCTCGCTACAGATAAGAACACACATTTACTGTGAACAGAGAAGAAAACGGTGCCATTATACCAGGAATTATTTGGTCATGTATACTCCCAAATCCGTATTTGAAGCCACAACTCCTAATGGAGTCTTCGGTGACAGTGAATGATATTAACCACCAGAAGCAGCAGGAGAGTGTTGCTGCTGAGATCGAGCAGCGAAACCGGCAAACCAAGCAACACTCATGAGCTGAACACCAAGGATTAGAATCCACCAAGATACCAACCCCCTAATCATATGCAACATCCATGTTGGAGCACTGAGCTCAGCCCCAAGCTTCAACCCCCTCATCAGCTGTAACAGCCGATAAGACTCATACACAACTGGGGTTACCAACCATACTGGTGACTGCCAGTGCCAGGTGAGCAGCTCAGTCAGAATTTGTACGGATAAAAGCAGCATGTAAGGACCCAATAGAACTGCAAATGGGATAAAAGGCAGCTGGGGTTGGAGGGTGCCCTTTTGAGATCCCAATAACGCCATCAAGGGAATCACAAAACCAGATACAGTTGCAACCATGTTCCAAAATTTGTAACTCAAAGGAGGCTTGCTATTACAGGTTTGTGCCTGGTTTTTGGACCGAGAACAGGAATCGGCCATTAGAAGAAAAAGGGTAGCACCAAGATTGAAGATGCAATCCAGTCCAATCAAGGAAAGGAGGCTGGCTATATTGGGACCAAGGAATACAGAAGATAGGGGCAGCCATAATGTCGGTACCATGCCTGTAGTCAGGAGAAGAGAAGGGCCCAGAAGCCACATCGGCCATTTAAGAAACTGAAATTGCACCAATGACTGATTCTTTGTATCTGTAAGCTCTTCACTGTTGGTTGCTGGTGCTTCAGCTGTGTCTTCAGACTTCAAGGTTTCAAATATGTTGCTAGTTTTCTTCAGTAAGTTACCAGAAGCATCAATGGTAGGAGCATATGTGACAGGTGAAGGTTCCCATGGAGTCAATTTAGTGCAGCAAACAGTGGTGTGATTAACATGAATTCTAGGAAATCTGAGACCATGATGCATGTTTAGGTTGCTTAGCAATTTTAGCTTCCTGAGATGGACTTCGTGAGCATTAATAGTAGACATTGTAGGAGGAGCTTTAACTAGTGATGCCATAGCTTGATTTGCAATCGAAGCTTTACCAAGTTTGCATATACGATATGGTCTCAATCTCTGAAACACGGAAACAAAGGCCATAAGAACATTTGCCAGATCAAAGAAGATCACAATTCACAAACCAGTGAGTTCTTTGTGGTTTAAACTAACTGCATATTTGGTTAAAAAAATTTCCTATACAGCCACGATAATTTCTTCCAGCTAAAAAATTATTTTAACATCTCCAAGCAGCTTAATCACACAGCAACTATATACTCCAGACACCACAACAATTGACTCTCGAGAATTTTACAAGACAGTAACAGATTACAGTGAATTAATATAGAATCATTTGAAAATAAAACATTGCCAAAATTTACAAAACAGTAGCACCGTCAAGCTCATCACAACTTGAGCTATTAAACTTCAAAATCAGAAATTAATGACAAAATTCAACAATAGCAACCATAAAAGTTAGAGAATTGAAAGCCCAATAAGAAAACAGCTTCCATATCTCAACTCACCAACTTCAACTACACTCTACAATACAACTACCATAAGCGCTCTAAAAACTAGAAAGAAACAGATTTTATCGAATAATAAGCAATCGTTGAAAAAAGAGGCATCTAAAAAGTAAAAACATGTAATCAAGATAAAGAAAAAGAAAAGAAACTTGAAATTGAGGTTTACCTTCTGAGAGAAAGGAAGAGAAACCTTGCTGTGCTGATTATGTAAAGAAATGTGCAGTAGAGTTTTTTTTTTTTTATGAGCTCAAATCTCTGAAGGACCGAGTTTCTGGCCTGACTAATGAAATGAAACTTGGCCGAGACAGGGTTGACGAAAAAATCCGATTTTGTTTCACGTGTAATTTCAGATTTTTTTAAACAAAAAAAAAA
>Ga0325411_1001756_pt1 | contig 24228 bp, 11 predicted proteins | sample PopdelMetagenome_13_FD_206181 | JGI IMG/M metagenome (GOLD analysis project Ga0325411, IMG submission 206181) | Populus deltoides microbial communities from Bellville, Georgia, United States - Xylem-PdIQD-R4 | ecosystem: Host-associated > Plants > Phyllosphere > Stem > Wood/Secondary xylem... | reverse complement strand
AAGAAGAAGAAGAAGAAGAAGAAGAAGAAGAAGCAGTAGTCCCTTATTGACAAAATTATCGAACCCTAAAATATTTATTTTAACTATTTTTTCCCACGACAATGGGTGATGCCAAGCAAAATGTAGATAATTATTGTATAAAAGATGCTTAAAATGTGTGCAAGGTTGTTCTAGCCATGGTAGAAAACCTAAAGGACAGCCTTCATTTTCATTTGCCGAACTTTGTCATGCCATTTTTCTTACGTTTCTCCAACCTCTCTAAATTCTTGTTTGGTATGGCCCACAATTTTTCTTCCTTTAAAACTTTCTTCTCTATTATTGAAAAACTAAATATCTAAAAATTACAAGACTTTATTTTATTTTATTGATTATTAATTATTTAAAATTTAAGTTGCAACTTAAGCCGTAAATTTTTTTAAGGGGGCCAAGATTAGAAAAAATTTTCTACAAAGAAAAAACTTAAATTTTACTTGTTTTGATCTTAAAATTTTAAATTGTTTAAAGAAAAGTTAAAAATGTTTTTTTTTTTACAAGACCTGGACCATGCTAACCTCCTTTTAAACTGTTAGAGAATAATATAAATCATATTCTAGAACCTCACCTAACAGCTTAATTTACTGGGTTAAATTAGTTTTTTGATATGATATTAGAGTCTGTGCAAGTTTCAAGCCCAAAGGGTTTTCATTTGAGGGGGTGTATTAGAGAATAATATAAATCATATCTTGGGGTTTCACCTAACAGTTGAAACTTTTAGGTTGAATTGGTTCTTTGACATGGTATCAGAGCCTTAATGACCAGGCGGTCACGAGTTGAAATCTAACCATCCCCATTTATTTGATAAAAATTAAGCACAGGGTAATGTGGGCCTGTGCAAGTTTCAAGTTCAAATAGCTTTTACTTGAGGGGGTGTGTTAGAGAATAATATAATTCATATCCTAGGACCTCACCTAACAGCTTAAGCTATTAGGTCGAGATAATTATTTGATATACACAACACAATTTTTTTTATAAACCACACATAGCATTAGTGTTTTTTTTAACCAAAGAGACACAAGATTAAGCTCTTATATTTATAGAAATAGAAGCTCTAACTAACAAATAAAAAATCCTACATCAATCAAGAAAATAATTTTAACAAGGATTAATAAGTTCTATGTCAAGTAAAAAACCAACAATTACTAAGTGATCAAATCCTTAGACCATAAGGATAGAAACTTAATACAAACTTAGTTTAATTCCATCATTTCTCCTTTGACAATGTTAACATTTAATCCTTTTTTTGGGATTAACTGATAGGATCCGTTTAAATATAAATAAAAATGCTCATGAAAATACCCTTTTTAAGTGAAGATGTATCATAGTTTAATTGGAATAATTTTTCTATCGCTTATTGATAATCCACGACTGCTTAAATAGTAGACCATATGAATGAAATTGACTAACAAAATAAGCTAAAAATAGAGGAACATTTTAAGGCCACTACTAGTAACTAACGCCTAACAAATAAAATAATAGAAATGGACTCCATGTACTACTGAAATAAAATGCAATAGAACGATAACATCAAGCATAAATTTCTTTAACTGCTAAAACCCAGTCCATGCACGTTGCTAAGACCCAATCCATGCACGTATGCACACCACTCCCATGCATTACGTCTTGTTTGCGTCTCCCATCAACCTCCTCTTAAATATTTAGGATTTGAAACCTCTAGCTGAACGTCATGGCTTATCAATACTTTCCCTATCGGGTGGACTTTTGTCTGCAAGGTTCACATTTGGAAATTGCTCAAGAAATGACTAATGCGTCTCCCACATGGCCTTTTCAGCTGGCAAATGTTTCCATTGAACCAAGTGTTTTTCTTAAAACTTCTTACTCTTTTTTATCCAACAAGAATCCAGAATGTGCTAGGACAGTGTATGCTCAAGTACGATCGCTCCATCAGTTATGGGCGGCAACTCAGTAAAGGACAGTGTATGCTCGCCAACAAATTTCTTTAAGAGGGAAATGTGAAAAATTAAGTGAATGTGGGCTCCTGTTGGCAGTTGAAGTTTATAAGAAACCACTCCAATTTATTGTATCATAGGATACGAACCATAAAATCGACTGGCAAGCTTCTAGTGGGCACATTTAAAAACTGATTGTTGCCGATAGGGATGCAACTTGAGAAACACCATTTCACCTACTTCGAATGTGACATCCCTTCTTTTTTTATCAGCCATTTTTTTTCATGCGATTGATTGAGGTTTTCAAATTGGCTTTGAGCTATCGTAGTATCGTATCTCTAGTTATCAGTTTCCCATCCACTTCATTGATGGAAGAGAAATTGTTATGATAAGGTGGGAATGAAGGGGGCGGATGCCCGTATAATGCCTGTAATTGAGTCATTCCTGTTGAGGCATAGTACGTTGTATTATACCATGACTCAGCCTAAGGAAGATAGGCACTCCACTTGCACGACTATTGATGCACAAAGCACCGAAGATACTGCTTCACATAGCAGTTGACCATTTCTGTTTAGTTGTCGATTTACGGATGATAGGCAGAGCTAAGTTGTAACTTGGTGCCTGACATTTAAAAAAATTCTTGCAAAACCTTCTAATAAAGGCTAGATCGAGATCACTGATGATGGATTTTGGCAACCCATTCAACTTAATAATCCCTTCCATAAATTTTTCAACCACACCTTTAGCAGTAAATGGATGAGTTAAGGTTAGGAAATGTGCAGCTTCACTTAACTTGTCCACTACTACCAATACTGTGTCCTTGTTATGGGAAGTGGGCAGTCATTTAATGAAGTCGAAAGTGATATCATCCTATACTTGGCACGAAATGGGCAATGGTCGAAGAAGTCTGGTAGGTGAGAATGTCTTGGATTTCATCTTTTGACATACTTCACAGCATTGGATGTATTTTTGGACTTCTTGATACATTTTAGGCCAATAAAATTGTTAAGCCAATTGTTCAAATGTCCACAACACTCTTGAATGCCCTTAATTTTTGTGTCGAAAGCCTTGTGTAGCAGCTTTTTCCATAACTCCCCTTGGGAAAGAATGATTACTTTGCCTCTAAAGTAGAATAACCCTTGTCATTGTATATATAACCCTTCGGTTTGAGTTTTCACCAATTAAGTGACTGTCTGAATGCATGGATCTCCTTTATATACCTTCTGAACTTCATCCCATATGGTTATGGTAGGTACATGGAGGCAATTAAGGACTAGACTGTTGGGTTTGCGTGAGAAAGCATCTGTTGCTTAATTTTCACAGCCTAAGTGATAAGTGATCTCGTAAACGTAGCCTAGCAATTTGGCTATCCATTTTTGTTGCTTTGGTTTTGCCAAACATTGTTCCAAAAAATATTTTAGCTTGCGTTGGTTGATTTGAATGAAGAACTTCCTCCCCAATAAATATGGTTGCCATACACGTATAACCTCTATAATTGTAAGCATTTCTTCAGCGTATGTTGACCATGGTTTTTTTGGAGGCCCAGTCCATGCACGTATGTATGCCACTCCGTCTTGGTTGCGTCTCCCATCAACCTCCTCCCAAATATTTGGGATTTGGTTTGAAACCTCTAGCTAAATGTCATGGCTTACCATTAACTTTCTTGAAAACTTCTCCTTCTTCTAAATTTGTATCAAACATAAGTAAAAGGATAAAAAAATATAAGGGTAAATTCTTACCCCTTTGATCCCTCCTACCAAACATGTACTAAGTGTGAATTTGAAACAAGGAACACCACAAATTCTGTCAAACATTAGGAATTCTGAAAGTTCCTAGTGGGGTGGGTTATAGGTGGCAATTAAGGTCAATTGATTAAAGTTCCCAGTAGGATAGTGCCTCGGGGGGTTAGATATAAAAATCCCATTCACATGAAGGGAGCCAATGATTTTCCTCTCTAAAGCATGCCTCAACTAAATTTGATTTAACACCTTAAATGAATTCTTTAGCCATAAATAAAAAAAAAGGAAATTTGTCATTTTAAGGGCAACATAGTTCAATTTCCTTTAATAATCCACCAATATTTGCTTGCCTTTTGCATCATTTGTACCATCAATTTCTTTTTTGGCAGGGTCTCTCGGAGATTTGAGTTCAGGAGTAAATGAACATGCATTAATTAGTAGCACTCCCTCCTGATTTTGCTTATAGATTTTAAAGTAAAAGGAGAAATGTTAATTTTTCAAGAAAGTGTGCCCCTCAAAAGGTATATATTGAGACAAAAAAAATTGTCACTTAAATCTTCAATTCAGCTATTTGTTATTTAATTTTAGTTCTCATTTATCTACACGGTTTGCTACATTTTAAGTTTTTAAAAATATTTTTTGATGTTTTTTTTAAATATAATTTTTATAACGAAAACAAATAGACACTTGGTAAACTATATATATATATATATTGTTTATGGTTAAGAATGGTAAGAAAAGAAACTATAAAATTAAAGAAAATCTATACTCATCGTACTAGTTGCCAAAGGAAGCTACAATATGCCATACAAAAGAAAGGACAAAAAGTAAATTAAGTTGTAAGAGATTTTTTTTAAAATTTCACCACATAAATTAAAAAAAAAAAACAATTGTGACACTTCAGCGGAGATTACTAGGTATGATGATATTTCCCTCCACGGTCTTAAGCATAAGAAGATAACAAACATTAAAGACCAAGAAGAGAGCTACTGTTATAAAGATTCAAACTTTGTAACTGACAGACATTGAAGACCAAGAAGAGAGTTACAGTTACTAAGATTTAAACTTTGTAACCGTTACATCTCCAGCTAGCTAACGGATATTGAAGACCAAGAAGAGAGTTTCAAAAGAGAGTTACAGTTACAAAGATTCAAACTTTGTAACCATGAGTTTCTTATTTATGATGGATATTCTGCTGCATTAATGAACCTGCACTAATCATGATTTCAAAATTGAAATTGAAATTATATTTATAATAATATTTCGTAACTGATTATAAGTTTAGAATGTATGTGTGTGTGTGTGTGTGTGTGTCTATATGAATTTTTGTGTGATGGCATCAAATTACCATGAAAAACGTTGTCAAAGAAAGTTGTAAGAATTGATACAAAGAAGGCATGTGGTTTAATAACCACAAGCATTTTAGGAACCGAAAAATGTCAAGAAATTTAATGATTTATTTAGCAGCTGATTTTGCCCATTTTTATTCCTAGGACCCGATTTGATATATATGCTTTTTATTGCCATGTTTCAACACTTCATATGATTGCGCGTCATAAGATAACAAACATTAAAGACCAAGAAGAGAGTTACCATTACAAAGATTCAAACTTTGTAACTGACAGACATTGAAGACCAAGAAGAGAGTTACAGTTACAAAAATTCAAACTTTGTAACTGTTACATCTCCAGCTAGCTAGCGGATATTGAAGACCAAGAAGAGAGTTTCAAAAGAGAGTTACAGTTACGAAGATTCAAACTTTGTAACCGTGAGTTTCTTGTTTATGATGGATATTCTGCTGCATTGATGAACCGGCACTAATCATGATTTCAAAATTGAAATTGAAATTATATTTATAATAATATTTCATAACTGATTATAAGTTTAGAATGTATATGTGTGTGTGTGTGTGTGTGTGTGTGTGTGTGTATATATGAATTTTTGTGTGATGGCATCAAATTACCATGAAAAACGTTGTCAAAGAAAGTTGTAAGAATTGATACAAAGAAGGCATTTGGTTTAATAACCACAAGCATTTTAGGAAACGGAAAATGTCAAGAAATTTAATGATTTATTTAGCAGTTGATTTTGCCCATTTTTATTCCTAGGACCCGATTTGATATATATGTTTTTTATTGCCATGTTTCAATACTTCATATGATATGCGCGTCATAAGATAACAAACATTAAAGACCAAGAAGAGAGTTACCATTACAAAGATTCAAACTTTGTAACTGACAGACATTGAAGACCAAGAAGAGAGTTACAGTTACAAAAATTCAAACTTTGTAACTGTTACATCTCCAGCTAGCTAGCGGATATTGAAGACCAAGAAGAGAGTTTCAAAAGAGAGTTACAGTTACGAAGATTCAAACTTTGTAACCGTGAGTTTCTTGTTTATGATGGATATTCTGCTGCATTGATGAACCGGCACTAATCATGATTTCAAAATTGAAATTGAAATTATATTTATAATAATATTTCATAACTGATTATAAGTTTAGAATGTATATGTGTGTGTGTGTGTGTGTGTGTGTGTGTGTGTATATATGAATTTTTGTGTGATGGCATCAAATTACCATGAAAAACGTTGTCAAAGAAAGTTGTAAGAATTGATACAAAGAAGGCATTTGGTTTAATAACCACAAGCATTTTAGGAACCGGAAAATGTCAAGAAATTTAATGATTTATTTAGCAGTTGATTTTGCCCATTTTTATTCGTAGGACCCGATTTGATATATATGCTTTTTATTGTCATGTTTCAACACTTCATATGATATGCGCGTCAGAAATTCCATGATCAACAAGGGTTTTATTCAACATGAGAAAGTAGTCCCAACAACTTCCTAGCACCACTTCCATGGCAGAAAAGAAGAAAAATCCATCGGCATCAAATTACATGCTAAATAAATTGTGCCCGGAAATGTCCTTGAAGCCCAAAAAACAAATTGTCTCATAAGACTTCACATGAAATCCACAAAGTACTCAATCAAATTTGTGTTGAAATTAACACAATAATTTTGTGTGTTAGAATTAAGGAGAGAAGAAATGTTAGTCTTGTGTCAACAATTATGGGAAAAAAAAGATTCTCTTAATATATATTTTAAAATTTATTTAAAGAATCATCCAAAAAAAACATGAAATTTTAGAATATCTTGTTAATGTTCAAAGAGGAGAAATTCCCAAAAAAAAAATTAAATAAATAATGGAGACACAATTTTAGATAGTCTTTTTAGTGAGAAAGAGAATGGAAGAGTGTGTGTTGAGCACTAAGGCATAGTCACATCTACTATTTGAACTTAAAAATAATGGTGTATTTTTTTCAATTGACTAGAGTTGCATGTAAAGCACTAAGCAAATCTCCATTATTAACGTATCTAATAAGTGGGAAGATTTAATGAACCTACATGATGTTTCAATAGTATCACTACCATGAAACAGAGTAATACTTAAAGGCTTGAAATTGTACTCGAACACTAACAATTTATTATAATTTTTTGGATTAACAGATTATATTTTTATACGTCATTTGAATTGTTTTTAGACCTGTCAAGACGATTAAATTACATATAATCAATTCTCACACTATTTTAATTTTTTGTAATTAGAAAAAACATTAAAAACATCTATATATTTTTTACATAAAAAAAATTTAATCTAACCCAAAGCATAGCATAAGACAATAATATAGTACAAGTATTATATAAGGATATAATAACTCAAAAAAATTGTATAGAGACATCACATTAATATATTACACAACTAATTTCAAGTTTTAACTCAATAGTTTAATGTGCATTAGCTAAATGAATAATAAAATTAATATATTTTATAAGTAAAATTCTTAATAAACTCTCAATTATTTTTGGGTTATCTTTTTTCTAAGTAATAATTTAATATGTTGGCTTTATGTTTCTCCACTTGCACTAGTTCAAACCTTTTCGATTAGATATTTTAAGATAATATATATTATTAAGATCCAACGGTATTCATTTAATCTAACACTAGTCATGGAGAGAATGATTTTATTTAATAAAATTCATAAAGTCAAAGTTGTATGCATAAATAATTGTCCCCTAAAGTCAAATATAAATAAGGAAATCAAGAATTGTATAGAAAAATGGATTGCCAAAGACATGCATGACAAGATGAATGCTATTTGATAGTGGAGGAGTACATAATTGCCTTGACTTAATTATTACTATTTAAGGTGTAACAAAGTAGCTACCATTACCTACTAAAAAACGTATAAAAGCAATTAATCCCCCCATTAAAACAATACAAAAAAGTAGCCATCAATTTGGACAAGCCATGAAAAGAGATGCTTGGAAAGTAAATACATAACAAAAATTTCTTGTTTCTTTTTAATTCTTAGTAAATGAAGTTAAAGCCATTAAGGGTCGTAAATAAAGTAGAAGTATGAGAGCAATAAAAGGTTTTGTTTTTTTTTGTGATCTTAGGTTCGAGTCATGTAGTTGTTAATATGATGGTCACTGAAGGTTTATATAGTCGATAACTTCAGGGCCCGTGAAATTAGTCGAGGTGTGCGCAAGTTAACTCAAACACCCATGTTAATAAATAAAAAAGTATGAGAGCAATAATGAATGGTAGTAGAAATTAAATCTTTCTTTGCAAGGAATAGATTGTAAAATATGAACTATTTTAAAACCTAAAATCATGACATTATTCTTCATAATTAATAATAAATCTCCATTAATCACTTGGGATTTACGTATCACTGACAAGCTCTTGTGAAGAAGTTAATCACTCTTCAAATCAACATGTTGATTAACTCTCAATACTCAAGAAAACAAAGCTTATTAAGAAAATTATTAACCCCTTCATGGTTTAGTCAAGTTTTAAGAGCATGCGGCTTTATCCCTATTAGAATTCAAAGTAATTTCATGAATTGTTATTTTTTTAATTAAAAATCATTAAATTAATACATTTTAAAACGCTTTAACATCTATTTATTTATATAGTGTGAAGTGGTACGGTCTGTATTTTATTTCAATCACGGATTAAGAATATTTAGTTAATCAACACATTATAGTTTTAATCCTATAAAAAAAACTCTTTTAAAACTTTGATTAAAAAAATATTATAATTTGTAACTTTTTCTTAAATATAAGCTATACAATGCCTAACACATATTTATGATGCTTTTTGATATGGTAAAGTCAAATCAGCAAACCAAAAATACCTTCAACTGCAATATATTATAGGGTTGGCAGCATAGTTTGTATCATTTCTAGAGATATGTTTAGATGTAATGTTCTCGACAATGGTTTATATAATTTCTGATGATCAAAAAACTCTCTAAAAGTTGAGAGAAGTTCGCCAAACATGAAATTGTTCACTACAGGACAGAGGGCAGTAGGTGGAAAAGAAAGAGGAGACATCAAGGTCCATCACTAGAAGCAACTAGCATGATGGTGGAGTTGTCACAATGTCATGCAGGTAAAAAGGTGGGGCAAATTGAGTTTTCTCTCTTCAAGAGCAAATCCTATGAAACTGATAGACCCAACAAGGTTGGATCTATTACAGTAACTATAGCTTAAGTGTGTGTATCAAATTAGGACAAACACAGTTCTATCCTCTTATATTATGCACTACATGTTTTGCTTACTTTTCCCTTGTCTGTACAATTATTTGTTGGTGGGTCTGGTGGAGGACTTAAATCACATTAGAAATGGGGAGCAGAGACAATCCAGATAGATTTTGGTTTTGGATTTTTGAAGAAAAAGGCGGGCTCCATTGTAATGATCCTGAAAGTATGTTCTCTTCGCCAAAGGAAACCCTATTGAACCTGCTCCAGCTTCACTTGGAATCTCAAGTGTCCATTTAAGGGGCAACCAAGGAGCAAATAACAAAAAAAAATAGGCTTACAAGTATGGGATTAAGAAGTCCAAATCCTCCCTCAATTAAATGATCCACAGCAGAAAATTCACAGTATTGGGTCCTCAATAGGAAACATCATAGAAGCCAAGGGATTTTAGGGTTAACATTTTGCTGCTCCGGGTTGAAAGTAGGAGGGGATAAAGAAATTAAGAAAAGCCTGCATCTCAAGTTTTCTCTCATACTGAAAAAGCACTTCTGGGGTCCCTCTTTAAAGTGTTAGTCTGTGGAGATGAGAATGCAGTTAGATAATGTCACGTCCTAACAAAGGGGGTAAAAGTTTATGAGAGGGAAGTGGATGACGCTGCATTTGAACTTTAGAAGGACAAAAATAGTGTCCCAGCATGTTCTCTCATGTTGAGTGCTTGCTGTGCCATTATACCAATTGGAGCTGCTGGAGTGTTAGCTTGCATTTTAAAGAAGACTAGGGGAAGTATTTAAGACAAATTTTCCCCATTATAGGCATATTGTGGTCATGCTTGTCTTAGTTGTACACTAGGCTCCCACAAAAGGCGGTCGCGGCCTGCCATTGGATGTTTCATCATGATGATCTGATAAGCTAAAAGCAGACTAGTAGGATCAACCTTGACATTAAAAAGAGCTATTTTGCTCGGTTGTAAAAGCTTGAGACTAAGAGGTTTGCTTCTTTCATGGTCTCATGTTCGAACCCTGTGGTTGCTCATATGATGGCCACTGGAGGCTCACATAGTCGTTAACTTAGGGTCCGTGGGGTTAGTCGAAGTGCGCGCAAACTGGCACGGACAACCACGTTAAACTAAAAAAAAAAAAAGAGCTGTTTTGATTGTCATAAACACACCACAAGATCATGTCTTTTAAAGGGTTCGACATGACCATGCAACAAGCTCTATCATCGACCTAAATGCATAAAGAATGGTCACTGGATGATACATAATACTAAAGATCTTCATCGTTAGTAGTTATTGGGCCAAATTTATTACATGGACATAGCATTGAGGGGGAATTGCTTATCAGATGGAGGCAAATTGGTGTGTGCAAATTCACGGCAATATCTGCAAGTGACTTGTAATTGTCTTATCATGGATATACTGTTGCATCTTGTTGTCATGAAACAGATGGATGAAACTAAATGAAATGACAAGCGATGTAACAATATACGCACTCTCTCTATTCAGCCTTTTTAGTCTGGTACTTTCCACTCGCTCCCATTTCCTGTTACTTGTTTTCCTATTTCCGACCTAAAAGGGTTCCAAATTCCAGTGGCATTCGAGCGACAATTAGTGAAACTAAAGTAAACGTAAAGATCAAAATACTGTAGGCTGAGACAGCGAGCAAACGAGAGAATCAATCAAATGTGAAAAATCTAGACAGCTCCAAAGTAGATTAGTGGGATCTTCATATAGGTAAAAAAAAGGACAGAGAATAAGTTGACATTGATATGGAGGATTTTAGAATGGCAGGAGTAACAGGAAACTTATATAGAGCTTGAGTGGGTGTGTTCTAATGGCATCAGATAAGAAGGTTATATGAACCATATTCCAGACAAGGTTTCTGTTTACATATAGCTGATATTTATGTCTTACATTTCTACTGTTATCAATGCATGATGACTTCAAATCAACTAGGGAGATATGAAGGTTAACAAGGGCATGTAGCGAAAGCAAGAGATTTTAGTTGCATAGATATGTTTTTACATACTTTACATGGAGAGATTTATTGAACCATAATGCCATTACTAGCTAAAGAACAACCGAAATTGAGCAGAAACATTACGTATGGCAAGTAAAGCAAGAAGAGGATGGAAAGCCCGACCTGCCATTAAGCATAACTTGGCATACGACTTGATTCTTGAGACTCCCAATTGGTGTTAAATTTCAAGTGATGACTGTAGGCTTGTCCCTTCCTGTGAAGTCTTTCAACTTTGATACGGACAATGCCAGATCTAAAACAAACCAAAACATATCATGAACACATATTCTAGTAATGTCAGAGAAATTAGCATTTTACTTGAAGGAAAAAATAGTACTGACCTATTAACGGTTTTAGGGCTATTTGAGCATCCATCTCATGTTTAGAGACATCTGGTTCAAACTGTTCAATGTAGATTCTGACAGTTGCACCTGCTGATCCAGTTCCCTGTAGATGTAGATGTTCCAGTTAGAAGAAAAACCAGAGCCTATGAAGCTTCAAACTCTGACAGAAAACTATAATCAATTGAGCATACAGATAGACGGAATATGATCCTCGATCCATCAGTGAAAACAAACCGGATGCCTTGCTTTGATACCACACTTCCATCCACCTATAATAATCACATAAAAGATGAGTTAAACATGGCAGAGATATCAGGCTACAGTTGCTTGGTGAAATCGTAACTGATCAAATTTGATCAGTTAAACATGCAGAGTTTTAACTTACAGGATCAGTGTATGTAAAGTCATCAGCAAACTGAAGGGTGTAATTTCCTATAAAGCAAATCGTAATACAATGCTCAGAGATTGTCAGATGGCAGGCGGTGATTAAATGAGAAGGAGATCAAATATAAACTTACCATACTTGTCACCTGGTTTGCTCTTAGAGACCAAATCTCTAAGATACTGTATCATTTTGTTGGCACCTTCTGATTCACATTCCTGAAAAAGAACTTACATAAATTAAAGAATTGTACCCAGTACGCACCTCTACGTATACACTGGAAGTTTAGTCCATAGCTGCATCCAAAGCATCAACTATACCATGACCTACAAAAGATTTGGACGATGCTTACTTCATAATCGTATCTAGAAAAGAAATTTCTTCCATAGGTTGCCCAGTGCTCTTTCACAACATCAGCAACAGATACTAACTTCTCCCCTGGTTTCTTGTCTTTGTTTCTGAATGCAATGATCGAAAGCCATGCTAAAACAGCCCTGCATTTAGATAGATTTGTTATTCTGTATGGGATTTGACAGTCTTTCATAGCAGAGGAAGTGAGATGTGCTAAACCAAACAAAATATGAGGGTCTTTTAGAGACCAAACAATAGCCTTAAAAATGTAAACATGATTCAGTGCAATAGACCTTTATGGAAAAGAACAGACACTGAATCTGGTTCACCAAGCTTTCTAAATATACCAGGTCGTAACATGATTCTGATGAGATTTTGCGATAATCAACAATAGATAGCAAATCTAAACAATATACTTGTGTTGGAAAATCTGAAACATGCAATGAGACAGACTGCTGTGATAAGGTCAAATCTGAAACATGCAATGAGACAGACTGCGTTGTGATAAGGTCAAACACCTAACAATTTAAAGTAAAGCATTCCTATGAAAAGATAATATCAGACAACTATTTAAATTCTAATTTAGCTCCTAGGTTGTGAACCACTTGAACTAGCATATAGTTCCATCAGCAAAGCAGCCAATCTACCACTTCCATCCAGACCCTCTAATCTCTCAGAAGGAATAGGTAAGGACAAATATACGGCAGCCCTTCTACCCCTAGCAATTGGACCCAGCCAAAGTTCATGGCAGAGTAGCAGACAATCTGTTGCTATTGGATGCAGCCAGAGAATTGGAAACGATCCATGGAGGGTAATAAACACCCAACGATCAAGCAGACCTTGGCAAGATGAAGATTTTTTCACATATAAACCAACCCGCAAAATGCTTGAAATATAATATACTAGTAGGGAGGTGCTGGTTCTGGTTTTCATTTTGATATGAAGTAGAATGTTTGACAATTACCACAGAGATTTTCAAGTGTGATAAATTATGAGGCTTAGATGACTGTGGCATGATAAGAAAATGAAGAAAGGTTTAAGGAATGTCATGAGACAAAAAGCATAAAACTGCAGACAACCTTCTATAGCAACGTAGAATTTTATAACCAGCATTAAGAAGGACATGTAAGGCTATTTTTCTTAACATTAATTGGCAGGAAAAGCCTTAATGTTGGTCCATGTGAGAGGTTCATTGGATGCATCTCAGACATTTACCATATGCCATCCTTCTCACGAATGTGATCAGAACCAGTTCCAAAACTTTCTTCACCACAAATTGACAATTTTCCGGCATCCATGAGATTCCCAAAAAATTTCCAACCAGTAGGGACCTGAACCCAAGATAAAAGATTGTCAGGAGAAAAGCATCTCTATCAATGCAAAACCCTATTCTACCTTCTATGGTCTCCCCGTTTACTGAAACTAGAATTTCGTTCAAGGGTTGCCTGACCTCAAAAAATGGAAGATTCAATTTTTCAGCCACACGATCTAGAGCACCACTTGTTGGCATGGACCGAGCTAAACCCTGAAATTTGGAAACAAGACATTTATTTTTTGTTTCTTTGGACATAAAAAGGTCAAAAAACATCTGCAGAATTTTCTACCTTGGGGCCACTTGTAAAGTATGGAATGGCTTGCACATTGGCAGCAATGATAGCGACAGAATCTGAAGGAGTGACAAAAAACCCTCTACCTAGGACCATGTTTCTGTCCCCGTCTCCTGAATAATGGTAAGAAAAGTTACTTCTTAAAAAGGGATATTAAGGAATAAAGATATCATGATTAATCACAATATGGAGCTCAAAGATGAGCCAAATGATTTGATAAGAAACGCAAATTACTCAGTCATCTGATACAAGCAATACACCCACATAGTGTTTAGGAAAGACATTTGGCAGCCTAAGTTTTCATTTTCACCTTTTCAGTATACCTGCCCCCACACCAATGTTGTCAAACACTCTTACCAAAACTTCAAGGACCAAAACGAAGTTCCTGCCCAGGATTTACAGATCCTGGTATATATATTTGTTGTATGGATTTAAAGTACTTTAACATGAATCTTCCTTTTTACTTTAGCATATAGCAGCAAAATAGCATACCAAGCATTGGTTGCTTATATTAACCTAGTTTATTTTTAATCAAAATCCATCCTATAGTGAGCTAAAGAGTGGATCAAACCTTGATTTAAATTCAACTACTGTTATCAAGGTTGGCCTCCGCAGATTTGTTGTGTCCCAAGCTTGGCAGAAACTATATAATATGGTTCACCACCCAAATCAATTCATTCAAGATTTGCACCAGCCCCTCCAGAATTTTACACAATTTCTTCCTATTTGACTACTGGTTTCCTCATTATATCATCTACGGATATAGCAGTGAAAACCACTGAAACAACAACATCAACAAATTCAAGACTCAAAATGATCTTGTTGTATAAAGTGTCACTGTGTTAAACAGTGTAACTTGAGGGTTGATTTCAAATTGACTCATTTATTTCAATGAAAAAGAGTGAAAACAACAGATGCACACAGTATATATAATTCTGATCTGAACGCATATGGCAGATTAATTAAATAAAGTAACGTTACTATCAGTAACAACATTTACTAAAAGAGTGCCTCCTGATATACTTATAACTGGACTTGTTAATTAGAAATACTTATGGCTTAGTAATTGGTATCTCTCCAAAATGAGCAAAATCAGTTGAAATATAAATTTCAGCAATTAGCTATTCATATATGGATTTAAAACTTATATATTCCTTCAATGTTTGAGACTTAATTTAATTTATAGCTTTGACAGGTCAAATACACAATTCTTATATGGTCAATGCTTGTAGGCTGATGAAAGGGCAAAGTAACTTAAGTTGTCAGTACAGCTACTAAGTTCATCATTCCAATATTTTGTCAAACAATAAAAACCATGGCCACAACCTAAAGTTTATTTGCAGTTGAAATTTTACTTAGTTGATGCCACAAAAGGGAAACCCTTAACTTTCAGATCAAAATTTAGTTCAAAACCCCAAAGGAATTACTCGGTGCGGCCTAATCTGCCAGTGAATCCATGCATACATTCACTCAAGCAATTAATAGCACATCAAACACTTGAAAAATGAAGCATGTCAGTTTCTTCAAAATTCATCTGACATACCATCACTTGCAGCTCCAAAATCTGGCCCGTTCTCTGCATACATGATGTCGACCAAGCCCTTGGCATATCTGTTTTAGAGTAAAAGATATGGTTAATAGGATATCAAATGATTACAACTTGCTATATGGTCAAGAAGTAAATAGCCATCTTACGTAAGATTAGGATCTGGATGGCCATGCCCAAAATCCTCCAGAGGCACTCCATTTGAAATTGAATCCTACATGCAAAACTTAACATATGTTATCAGGAAATATCGGATAGTTCAAAAATATTTTCAAAATGTCTCATCCAGAAAATACCAGACTGGCCCCAAGCTTGTCCACAAAGATAGGTTTTGCATAAGCCCCAGTAACAGCATGCATGGCGTCAAATATAAACCTGAAAGTAAAATACCATACAATATACTTTAAAACCCAGAAAGATAGCTTTCCACATATGAATTCAAGATTCAACAATGCCTATTATGCAAGAGTATAGAACTTGCATCAAACACAAACACAAGCAAAAACAATTGTGCATGCTTCTGTACAGGGAAAATAAATAGCGGAAGGTACAGATGATTATGATGGCAAACACAATATTTTAGCTGAGAAGTCTTCAAATCAGAAGCAAAAGAAACACAGCATCCGTGAAAGTAGCAACAGATATAGTGATCTAGTGAAAACAGGCTTACATAGATTGACTGCAAATAGTTCAGGGGAGACTTTATTGCCAAGTTGAGAAGTTATGAACATCAGTTCAGGTTAATTCATCCATAAGTTAATACTTGGAGGAATATACATAACATAAGATAGCCAAAATGAATAGAGGATCTTCTTCATTATCATATGCATGAAGGAACATGTAAGAAAAAATGGCAATGTCACTTGACAGTGAATAAATGTACCTGAAATCAGACCGTGAAAGGAGACTTTTGATGAGCTCAAAATCAAATACATTCTGCAAAATAATCCATACATTACTGACACGAAATCCAAATGAATGATCATCCAAAGATGCACGTTCATGTTTTTGTTTCTAACCTCCATTAACTCCAAATAATCAGAAACTGGGTCTACTACTTCAACACTAAAGTTTCCATATTTTGTGATTCCGAGAGTAGAAAGGTCAACATCAGGAATGTCTGCCATCTTAATCTCAGATATCTGCATAGAATTCACAAAATTTCAGATTCATGCAGGAACTACCAAATTATAGGAAGTCAAATAATCAAGCATGCACGTCTAAATAATTATGGAGGTGAGACGATGTCCAGTTGCAACCCAAAACCTTCACTTATGAAAATCACAAGATTATAGCATTTTTTGAACAAGAAAAAATGAGTATTAAGCAAGTTAAAAATAAGGAAAAGAAAACAAAGAAAAAGAACCAGAACATCCATATTAATAAACATAGAAATACTTCAAATTGACGGAGTCTAAATAAAATCAATGAGCAATTAGCTTATAAATTAACTTGCCTAAACCAGGCAACCTCTTGGTTTGCTGGTCTTTTCAGTTTTATTTAGCATAACTGACCTAGAGAAGTATTGTAGAAACTTCCTCGTGTTGATTATAGCAAAAAGGCTGAACCTTGGTAAAGGTTCGTATCAGAAAACACAGATTGGTTGTGTAAGGATCCTGTCATCTTGGTACAGGTTTATAGCTGTGAAATTTTGGATTGTTCATTTACACAGAGGAGAAAAAACCATACTCAAGTGGTAGTGCTCGGAATTGCCAAGGTTGGTGTCTACTTTAGGAAACAAATAAATATTTCATCTAAAGCATTTACACTTCGAATAGAGACTTATAGTCAGAGCAAATTATTTACAATTGAATAAAAAACTGGTGTACAGGGGTAAACCTACGCAATGATTACATTTTTACTCTTCAAAAAGGATATAAAACCAGAAGAACATAACCATGTTGAAGAAAGATGAATAGCTGAACATAAGGAATTACAAGTAAATAACAAGATACTTTTTTGATAAAGAAATAGCCAGATACTTACAGAAAGGGTGTTTCCATATATCTTGTCAGTGATGGATTCAGGTGCAGGTTGCCCACTGTTGTAATTAAACTGGGAAATGTAAGGGGAAAAAAGAAAGGAAGCCACATCAACTGGTCGGTTTGCAAGTAACTCAACATGGTCAGTTCATTCAACTAAAACACCAATATGTGATGGGAAAAAAAGATCTCTGTTAACAAGATACTAAATTGCAAACCATAACATGTCAGGATGGTTAAATCATCAACATATATGACAAATGCAAAAATAAATTAAAAAACAGATAGCTGACAACTACCAGTAGTATGATAGCAAAAAAGTAGTGAAGCTTGCTGCACTATGCATATCAGCTCATCGTGCTTGATTCCCATATTTTTTTACAGCTTATAAAAAGGGTAGGAGTGGGGTTGAGGGTCGAGATGAAACTATAATTAAGCAGGAGTATTAGATGAGAATTAGCAATTTACCTTGATACCCCAATCATATTCAGGTCCTCCAGGATTATGACTTGCACTCATTATAAATCCACCATTGGCCTGCAGATTTATTTGCTAGGTTAGGCAGGGAAAGGGGAAAATTTATTAAGGCTTTGAAATGAGTTGCTGAATGCCTGGTCAAAGCATAGATGAGAAGTATGTTCTTGCCTTCCTCTCTCGGATCACAGCAGAAACAGCTGGAGTGGACATAATACCTTCCCTGAAATGTTGGAATAACACCATAAACAGTGCCAAAATTGCATAAACATGATTCAAGATTCCAAAAAGTATTTCATATTTACAACTTCAGATGGAAAGAAAATACTATAATTCTTTGAAGTTCTCCAAAATGATTATCAAGCAAAGCATCTGATAAAAGAGAGTTAGCTAAGTTATAATTGATTAATATTTCAACCTTATTTTTTCTGCCCAATTGACTACGAACATGATTCTCAATCAAACCATCCTAGGTTTTTGGAGTTAATTAACTTAAAAAAACAATTTGTTATCAACTCAAAGTTTGGTTCTATTAGTCAAAAGCAGCTATCACAGTGCATAAAAATCGGTCTCAAACAATTAGTCCTAGCATATATCATTCATCTAATACATCAATCCTCCGTTGCATATAAGCATTTCCTCCATCTGACAACAAAAGGATCAATCGTGGTGCTTACTTGCCGACAAGGATTTTACCAACACCATTCCCAGCAGCAATTTTGATGATTATCTGCATTTTAAGTCCACACAACTCCAATAATCAGAGAAGGAGCCACAGAATTAAACATATAAAAGGTATTATTAACTATTCATGACAGGTTGATTAAGTAACAGCAATCACCTGTGAAGCTTCTAGGTTGAAGTAACGACCATCCCCTCCTAAGACCAACACTCCATTCTTGTAATCCTCTGGTGGCAATGAATTAAACAATGCCTGCACATACAAAAATTCAAACTCTACCAAAAACTTTTATCAAATACCCCCTAAACAATGACACAACACAAAATTTAATGCCAAAAAACATGTAAAAGAAAACAACCAAACCTGAATCCAATTTGCAAGGTAGTTTTCCTCCTTGAAAATCTTAACCTACAAAAACATAAATTTGAAACCAGAATAAATCACCTCTGCCCATCAATTTAAAATCAAACTACACTCATTATTATTCAACAAAGCACATAAAACCCAGAATTCTAAATCACTTTTCTCCACTTTCTCAGCAACCAAACAGAAAAAAGAAGCAGAAATTTACCTTCTTTCGCAGACCACTTGTCCCTGTCTTCTGACCCTCAATTGGCTTTGTAGACACTGAATTAATCTACAAAACACAAGAATCAAATACCCATTTGTTACTTATTTCCATATAAAGCAAACATACATTTGTATATGCACAAAAAACAGAAAAGGAAGGACCTTGATGCCTTCAGGTTCAGCAATGGCAGTAGAAGAGGAAGCTTTGACAGAGAGGGAAGAACTAACTGAACGTAATTTTTTTAAGAGAGCAAATTTTGGTGAAAACAAAGAAGATGATGATAAAAGAGAGAAAGAACGGATAGGTGAAGAGAGGAGGACACTGCCATTTGCATTAGTTTGCCTCAGCTTTCTATAAGTTGATGAAAAGATAACATTTTCAAGTCTCAAACAAGAAGTAGAGGAAGCCATTTTTGTTGCTTCTTGATCGACAATTTCTCTCAATGTATTCTTCTTCCCTTGCAAATGTAGTCAGCAGTGATCACTGTAGAGAGAGAATGGGAGTACTTTGTATAAGAGAGAGAAATATAAGAGAGAGAAAGATTTTGGGAAGTGAGCTGAGAAGAAAAGTAGAGCTGAGGAAATCTCTGACTGCCGCATGTACTTTTAAAAGACTTATCTTCGCTTCCTATCTAGTCATATACTCGTACTACACACACAAACACACCGTGAACTTCCTTTCTCCATTGTTCTATTTTATTTCCTCTTTTCTATTTTTCAAAAAAAATTATTTATTTATCTTGCATGTTATCAAAATAAATAAATAAATAAAATAAATAACCCCTATCAATATTATGCAATATTATTGTGCCCCAAAACACACATTATTTTACCCCTCAGTTATTTTAACTTTAGTTTTAGTTTTAATTGTAAAATGATTTTTTCACCGTAATATAAATATTTTTTAAAATTATATGGTGTTATTTTAATAAATATATTTTATGATGCATAATAAAATTACTAATGTAACCAATTAATGAAATAATATAATATCTTCTACCCAAAAGCATTTTTATTTTTTTGTGTTTTATAGAATAATTGAATTACTATATTACCCTAATTATTAGAATTTTTTTAGCTTTGGTTTTAGGGGCTTGGTTGTAAGTTTACTATAATTTGTTTGTTAATATTGTTCAGTTATAAGGGTATTTTTTTTATTTTTGCACAAAAAAATAAAAATAAAAAAGTTGTTAATGCATATCTTGCACACGTTAGCGGGTCAGCAGCTCCACCGCATTCAGGCAGCATGTGTGGTTGGTTTTGGTAGTTGTAACCGTGATTCCGCCACATCATTTGCTTCGTCTTGGTATCCTCTTTCTTTTTGGATAGTGTGTGTGTTGTGGTCCAGCGTGGTTTGGCTCAAAATTGCTTTCCTTTTCTATCTTTCTTTTCCTTCTCTTTCTTTCTCGGATTTGCATGCTGGTCATGCAAAAATTCATATTAGCCCTTGTATTTTTTTTTTTATTTAGTCTCTCTTCTCTTATTTGCAATTATTTTAATTACATTGATTATTTCTAATTTGATTTTATTTTCAATTTCATCTCTAGTCATTTGATTTTTTAATTTTGATCCTTATTTTTTTAATTTCTATTTGTTTTGTTTTGAATCATTTTCTTGATTGATTTGTTTTTTTTTTCAATTTCACCCCTAGGCATTTATTTTCATTTAAATTTTAGGTCAATTTTGGACCTAATTCTTTTAATTGTTATTTTTTTAATCATTTTCTTAATGAATTTGTTTCTTACAATTCCATTCCTAAACGTTTAATTTCATTTGATTTTTTTCAAAACATTTAATCTCATTTAATTTTTATGTCGAAATTAGTCATAATTCTTTAATTGCTATTTTTTTATTTTTTTTTAATTTCATCCCTCAATATTTTTTTAATTAAGAATCTTGCTTCTCTGTTTTTTCATATTTGCCTTTATTGGGGTCACCCCAGTCTTATGACTCGGATAATAGATCTAAAGGATTAGCCCTGATCAAATTTCTTCTTTTTTAAGCATTTTTTTAATCGTTTTTGCCAGTGTTTTTTTCTCCTTCTTATTTATAGGTCATACCAATTTCATGTCCTGGGTTATGTGTTTGATTTATTAACCCAGGTTGACTGCTGAGTTCGCTTAAGGTTTTTTTGTTATTATTATTTTTATTTGACAAGTTTTTTAAATTTATATTTTTAAATTAGCTTATAATAAACTTCTTGATTGGACCTGAATCCAGGGTTTCATAGGTTGCGAGTTTTTTAAGATTTGACCATATTTAAGATGTTTTTTCGGGTTTACTTAGTTTTTACAGATGTTTTCAATTTCATGGCCTATGATTTTTTTTAATCTTTAAGATATGATCTTTGTTCTTTTAATTGATATTTATTTTATTTGGGATTATGTTTTATTTTTTCATTAAATTGCATCCTCATTCTTTTTGTTACTTTCATAGGTTTTTTTATTAATACTGTTTTACTGATCTCATCCTTTGAAATTAAATTAGTTAAGAATTGTGTTTTTTAATTGAATTTGGATAAAAAAAAATTTCATGGGATGGGACTTTTAAAGATTAGACAATATTTAAAAGGTTTGCCATATTTTTTCCCTTTTTTTAAATTAATGTTGTCTTGTTTTTTATCATTTTTTTACTTTAATTTTCTCTTTTTTTTGTTTGATTCTATTGAGTTAGCTCTTAATAAAAAAAATTTATATTTCACCCCATCATTTTTTAATCTACAAATAATCTATCATAATACAAATAATTTTTAATTTCACCATCTATGATTTTTTAACCTTTAAAGTTTAGTCCTAATTCTTTTAATTGCAATTATTTTTTGTTTGCGATATTGTTTTTTTGGATTTCATCCTCATTAGGGTTTTTTTTTGTTAGATTTTAGCCCTATTTTTTTATTGTTCATTTTCTTTTACAAGTTTTTTTTATTAATAGTTTTTTCAACGATTCCATTCTTTAAAATTAAATTGAATGATATTTAAGCTTAATGATTGAACTCGGGTCCATGATTTAATAAATTGTAATTTTTTAGATTATACTAGGTTTAGAGGTTCGCCTGGTTCCTCCCCTTTCTTTTAGCTGATATCTTCTATTTTTTTTAATAAAGTTTGACTCTTTTTTCATGGGTTTCCTTCAATTAGGTTAACATTGAGTTGTTTGATAATCCGAATAGGCTCAGGTGTGTTTTTCTTTTCTTTCATTGTTTTTTTTTTATCGATTTATTTATTGTTATTGATTTTTTTATAAATATTTAAATTGCTAATTTATCTAATGACTTGGGGCTTGATTTTTTTTACCTATCACTTTTCTTATATTAAAAACATTATTCGGCCTGCGACGACACGCGTACAACATATCTAGTATCAAGACTATGAATGTATTTGTTTCATGCAAAAGTAACTTATTTTTATTGTGTTAAAACATGTTATTATTTTATGGTCAGGTAATATTTAATTGTAATGATGTTTGGTATGTATGGAAAAATAAATATTAAAAAGAAAAATATATATTAATAATTACTTGTGGACCATGATTTTAATGGTGAAATTGATTTTATAAAATATATTTTTCTTTTGTTTCAAGTGAGCCAATCAATCGATTACATATAAAATAAATGTGTGTCATCTTTTTTCATGTATTTATCAAAAAGTACACGAATGCAAGTAATGTTTTGATTTTGAAAAAATCTATTCCAAAACAACTTTAAGGAATTTGTAGGATTTGAGTCAACCAAATATAGCATACATTAAATGTTTTATATAATGAATATATCTATATTTATAACAATAGAGATAAATTTTTCTCGAATATTATCGATTAGGCTTATTATGTCAAATTTTTTGATTAATATATTTAGAAATGTATATTGATTTTTTATTACTATTGTTTTGAACACAATGAATACATTCTAAAATAATCTTTATTTATTATTGGTCATAAATCTCATTTTGATTCTTGTTCATTCCAATCTTTATTTTTCTTATATAAAAGAAGAAGAAAAATATAAGTTGCTGACTCGAAATTAAATTATTAAATTATGAAAGATTTTATTCAGTGATATATTTTTTTATAAGGTAAAGTTTCAAGGTATATATATTTCTTGTATAAGGTATATTCTATCACTTTTTTTCTGTAGAAGAATCCAAATACCACTTGACAGCAAGAAAACAAGGTTTTTGTCCCTTATTTTTTTCCTTTTCTTGTGGTCACAATTTCCAAAAAATGCCACAAATGATGATACACTTATGAGCCTACGAAAGAAGGCAACTGGCCGGTAGTGTTTTTTTTTTTTTTAATTGTAATAACTTTGTGTATTTTAAAAGTATGTTTGATTTAAAAAAAATATTAAACTAATATTTTTTTATATATATTTTTAATATGATGATATTAAAAATAAATAAATAAATAAAGTGAAAAAATATTTTAATGTATTTTTAATAAAAAAAACATCATGTATCACAATACCTAACACAATTATGGTAGCATTATCTTATTTTGGTATAGAATTTAGTTTATTGATTGAGTATGTCAATTCAAAACGATATTATTTCACAAAAAAATTAAAACAATATAGTTTTGAAAATAAAAATTAAATCAGATCTTATCTTAGTTTTGATTGAATCTTGATTTAATAAACTAAATTGATTATGTTTAACTAGATGAATTCTTTATTTAATTCAATATAAAACCCAACTTAAATCATTTCTTGAGTTAATAAATTATCGAGTTGATCTGCAAAACTTTACCGGGTTTTCTACAAACCCACTCAAGTTTCTTTCTCGAACAAGTGGAGAACACCCAGAGGAGTCTAAAGGGGCGTTTGTTTGTTTGATGGAAAGTGATTTCCTGAAAACCACTTTCAAACTTTCATGTACTTGTTTGTCATTAGAAAAGTTGGTCAACAGAACACACTTTTCAGTCAAAGGAAAATTTAGCTTAGTTTTCAGGAAGTGTTTTTCTTTTATTTTGGGCGGAAAACATTTTCTGGAAGTTGTGAAAAATTTAGAAATGTTATATTATTTGCTGATTATATCAAATTTGAT
>Ga0325411_1001755_pt1 | contig 24243 bp, 11 predicted proteins | sample PopdelMetagenome_13_FD_206181 | JGI IMG/M metagenome (GOLD analysis project Ga0325411, IMG submission 206181) | Populus deltoides microbial communities from Bellville, Georgia, United States - Xylem-PdIQD-R4 | ecosystem: Host-associated > Plants > Phyllosphere > Stem > Wood/Secondary xylem... | reverse complement strand
AAATGAAATATTTTCATTATGTTAAAAAAATTAACCAAATCTGCCAAAGATATTATCTGCAATAGATCACATAATATATATATTTTTATGAGGATCACACAATATCCTCCTTAAGGATATACACAATTAATATTGTAATTATAAAAAATTAATAATGCAATCTCCAAATTAAGAAATTTTACAATATACTTTCACCATGATGCCATTTTAGTTTTCCCATGAAAATGTACCAAAGAAATTATCCTCTAACAAGGTTTTTTTTTTCTTTTTTTCTCAAGGGGACAGTGAAAACACTTATGAGAATATTAAATTAATCTTGCAAATGTAATCTTGAAAAAAAATCTTTTAATATAAAAGCCAATTATGTTTCTGTAAAAAATAAAATTAATTTGCCCGTGTATATAAACTCAGAATATGCACCACATTTTTTAACTAAAGTCTGATTTCCTTCAAACCTGGTCTGGTAATAGAAAAATAATGGGTCTAAGTTGTCTATGAACTAATCACATCCTCGGATCGGTTGTTGTTCATGGCATTTCAGAAAGTGATCATTCCTCGGATCATTCCTTTGGCAAGGTAAGATTTTAAGACATTATTTTTCAAGCTTTGCTTACCATGTTGATGCTTTAAAATTGCTGTTGAGATGGACATCACAAACGCATCCGAAGAGGGTGTCGATGTTCCTCTCAAGGAAGAGGGGCGATAAGAAGCTAGGAAATTCCAAGAGAGTGGAGGGCCCTGGATACGACAACCTATCGTTACTTCTTTCTTCGATGAGGGATTTATCATCAATGTGTAGACCTTAAAAAAAAAGGTTAGAACAAAGTCATGGTGGCTTGTAAAAGCGTTTGACATTTTCATCCTTGGATATGGTGACAGGCTCTATGAAATTAGACACATGTATTTTAATGCGTTTGATTTTAAAAGATATCAAATTAATAATGTTTTTTTTTTAGTAATTGCTGATGATTTTAATATGTGAATATCAAAAATAAAAAAAAACATTATAGTTACAGTCCTCTTCGTTAGCAACAAAGGCTAACTAACACCAAATTGTTTTCATAGATTCTTGGGAGGAGGAGGTATGGATGTGTTTCATAAACCTGCTGCAAAATGTCTGGCGTTGTGATGAAATTTTGATAAACTAGTAGCAAACTTTGAAGCGGATTTACAATTCATCATTTGGTTCCTCGTATTCAGAATCAGCTGAACTTCCACTCTTTTCATAAACTTGTTTTATGACAGGATCACAAACTTCTTCCACCTCCTTCAACTTCTCTTCATAATCATCCTTCTCTGCATTTTGGTTATCGTCAAACCATTCAAGTGCTTCCTTCAATGCAGTTTCGATCCTCTCTTTATCATCCGAATCGATCTTATCAGCAAGCTTGTCTTTATCATTGATTGTACTTCTCATGTTATAGATGTAAGTCTCCAATTTGTTCCTAGCATCAATCTTCTCCCTAACGTTCTTATCCTCCTCAGCCATTTCTTCAGCCTCCTTCACCATCCTATCAATCTCTTCCTGGCTTAGACGCCCTTTATCGTTGGTGATGGTTATAGATTGAGACTTCTTTGCTGCTTTGTCCTCGGCTTTCACATGCAGAATACCATTGGCATCAACCTCAAATGTAACCTCAATCTGGGGCACTCCCCTGCAAAAATATTATAATCAGCAATGAGAGTTGCACACCCTACTTCACTACATTAAACTGTATCCAACTATAAGTCAGTCGTGGGTCGTGAGATTCCAAAATCCCAAAATGTTCATAGTATTCCTCTTGTTTACAATGACAGCTTACCTTGGAGCTGGAGGAATGCCAGATAGATCAAATCTTCCAAGCTCACGGCAATCCTTTGTTAAGCTTCTTTCACCTTCATAAACCTGAAATTTCAAGAACGAATAAGCCCGACGACGTATACACAAGTACAGATAATGGTCAGTAGCATTAGGTATTTCACATACCTTTATAGACACTGTGGTTTGCTGGTCTTGGTAGGTGGTGAAGATTTGGGACTTCTTAGTCGGTATAACAGTGTTCCTTGGGATCAATTTTGTCATTACGCCCCCAACTGTCTCAATACCGAGGCTCAGAGGAGTAACATCAAGTAGAAGAAGGCCTGAAACAAATAAAAAGAATCCTATTAGGCATTTCTGAACATAAATAGCTTCTTTCATCTGATAGTATCATATCCAAACAGAAGCACAGAAAAATAAGAGCTAAGTAGCAACCTTTGGTTTCCTCTCCGCCTTCGCCACTAAGAATTCCACCTTGAACAGCAGCACCATAGGCAACAGCCTCATCTGGATTCACGCCCTTGTTAGGTTCCTTCCCATCAAAATATTCTTTCAACATTTCTAGCACTTTGGGAATTCTGGTACTTCCACCAACAAGCACAATCTCCTTGATATCAGCCTTCTTTAATCCCGCATCATCCATAGCCTTCTTCACTATCCCCAGTGTCTTCTTAAATAAGTCCATGTTCAACTCTTCGAATCTTGCCCTTGTTATTGGCTCTGAGAAATCAATGCCATCAATGAGTGATTCAATCTCTACTCGAACTTGGTGTTGGCTACTCAACGCCCTCTTAGCTCTCTCACATTCCCTTCGAAGCTTCCCAAGAGCCTTCTTATCTTTACTTACGTCTTTATTGTACTTCTTCTTGACCAACTTGATGAAATAGTCCATCAATCTCTGATCAAAGTCCTCTCCTCCCAAGTGGGTGTCTCCACTAGTAGAAAGAACCTCAAAAACACCATTATCAATAGTCAAGATGCTAACATCAAATGTACCACCACCAAGATCATAAACCAAAATGTTCATATCTCCTCCTTTCTTGTCCAAGCCATAGGCAATAGCTGCAGCTGTTGGCTCATTGATTATCCGAGGCACATTTAGCCCGGCAATGATGCCTGCATCCTTCGTCGCTTGCCTTTGAGCATCATTGAAGTAAGCTACAACAAAGAACAAAAGGAAACTCCGGCAGACAATATTCAAACATAAAATCTGAATAAGAACCAAAGAAAAAGGTTTAAAATGTACCAGGAACAGTGACAACTGCGTTTTTAATCTTCTTCCCCAAGTAAGACTCAGCTGTTTCTTTCATCTTTCCCAATATCATAGCACTGATTTCCTCGGGGCTAAACACCTTAGTCTCTCCTTTCACCTTCACCTGTATATAAGACTTACCATCCTTGTTCACAACCTTATAAGGTAAGAACTTTATATCTCTTTGAACTTCTGGATCATCAAACCTACACCAAACATTACGAAATGAGCACCAACCGAGTTCAATTCACTACCGCAATTACAAAATATATTCAAATTACGACAATGCGAAAGACTTTAAGAGTGGCTTCTTCTTACTTTCTTCCAATGAGACGCTTAACACCAAATATTGTGCGTTCAGGATTCATAGGAGCCTGATTCTTTGCAGCCTCTCCAATCAAACGCTCGGTATCGGTGAAGGCCACCCATGAAGGAGTTACTCTATTACCTTGATCATTGGCTATAATCTCTACGTGGCCGTCCCGAGAGACAGCCACGCAAGAGTAAGTAGTCCCAAGATCAATGCCAATCACAGTCCCTAGCTTTGGTCCATCATCTGCTGCCACTACTAATCCTAGAAAGTAGTATTCTTCAAAAGAAGCAAAAAATGGAACCTTTTAAGACAAATTTCAAAGATGAAAGATTGTGTTGAAGTGAATGAAGAACACTCAATATACTTTCTATCTTACTTTTCAATTCTATAGAAGCAATAGAAATGAAAGCACACATAATATTTCTCACATTCTCTTGCATTTTCTATCTTTGAAACAACTCATATTATTATTCCCTCAAAACCCTGTTTGGTTTCCATGAAAACAGTACCCCAACAAAGAAACTACAATGATCAAGTACGTAAACTATCAAATTTTGTTGATTTATCAACCTTCTAAGCTAATTTCTCATCAGCAAAAACAGAGCACTAACCATAAAACCCAACAAGCTTATAACCAAAAAGAAATTCCAAAAACCTTTCCTTTAACATTTCTTCTTACCTGAAACAAAGAGAAAAAAAAAGGCAAAAGCTGCTTTATGCTTGACCCTCATCTTTCTTGCTTTTATTACAGTGAAAATCTATATAATAAAAACAGAACAAGCTTTCTCTGTTTTCTTGAAGTGAAGCTCTAGAGGCATTGCGAAGCTGGTTATTATTTATAAGGCGTTAAAGTAACGGTGGCTGTATAGTTTGATAGTGTTCAACCCAATAGAAATGATCCACGTAAGTCCTTTCTTTTTGTTGGTTGTGCCCTTCAAGCTCTAGCACGTTATCGGCCCAATAGAAACCTTACATGTGGATATTCGCGGGTTCCGTCTTGAAGGTTCTTGATTTTTGAAGAGTGTTGTGGCGGGTTTAACTGTTTTAGGAGTATATATATATATATATATATATAAAAGGGGCTATTTTCTTTTAAAAAACGATGTCTTTATTGATTTTCTCCTGAATTTCCATCAGTATTATTAAGTCAGTCCAGATAATTCAATCTAAAATCTAATCGATTTGTATCCTATCTCAAGCTTGATTTTAAAACAAATTAATCTCAAGTTAACTTTCATTCATCTTGTACATATTAAAATTTCAAAAAGTTTGACTTATGACTCAAGCTTTTATAATTAAAATATTAAATTTATTAGGTACGAGATTAAATTAAATTAAAAAATATATTACAAATATATTTCATGGTTCTTACTTTAATATCCTTCTAACTAATGATATTTTAAGTAATTTTTATATTATTTTTTAAAAATATCATACAGAAAAGAAAAGAAAAACTAAATGTTAAATACAAATATTAGTTCTTGAAAAAAAATTCAAATTCATCAAGGAGGTAAATAATCAAAGTCATTTTTTTCATTAAATAAAATCAAGGATTCAAAGTCTTTTTCTTTATCAAGTCAAATCAAATTAAAATCTTGCATGATTAAAAGATTTTGAATCCATGTGAATACTTTTTATTCTTTGTTTTCATCAAATCAAATCAATTAAATATCTTATATAATTAAAGTTTTTAGTCTCGTATGAATATTTTTTATCCAAAACAAGATTCAGATCTAATTGCTAATTAGAAAATATATGCACGTGAAGAGCACTTCAAGAGAGTTTTTAATTTTTTTATAATTAAATTTATTATTATAATTTTTATATTATTTTTATTATATTTTAATACATGAAATCTTGCATGTACACACCTGGCAAAAACTCATTTTCTTTTTTTAGTTATTCCTTTTTAAAGGAACTTTTAAATCATATGGAAAATTTAGAGAAAAATTGTATAATTTATGTAGCTGATTTAGGGTTTAATTTCTTGCTTCTTTTATGTCTTAACAATTGTTTAGCACTAAGCATTTTATCTGAAAATCTGATCTGACTTGGGATGATTAATACATTGACTGTCATTGCAAATCCTTTATGTAATCAATTCAGTCTAACTTAGCTCACTTAACAAAGCCTTGATCCCACAGCTACTTGTGATTACAAGGCCAATCAAACTAAACAAGCCAAAACCCTAGATGAAATTCACAAAAAAATAAGGCTACATTCAAGTTGGTGATTGGATGATAATCCTATAAAGTATAAACACACAATGCAATTGTCCAATCTACCTAAATGGAGCAAGAGGATTTGGAATGCTAGGGACTTTGAGGCTCCTAAGTTCTTTACAGACATGATCTAGCATTCCCAGAAAGTCTCTTACAATCACGAAAATACGAAGCGGGTTGGCTTCATCTTTGCTTACGTTTCCATGGAAGTATTCAGTAATTTCCCTAACGTGCAATAGGACTCTATCTTCGTCTTCGCGCAACTCTTTTAGATTCCTTGCTGCATAATTTAGGAAGGTTTTCATTGTGTGCACAAAGTTTATGCTCTTTTTGTCGGTTGATAAGTCTTTGTTTACTAGATGCTGTAATTTATCAATCCCATCTGAGAGGTTTGAGACTGAACTTGCAAGAACATCTATGTCAATTGTAGCTGTTTTCTTGACATTGTAGAGTTCTGTGCTTAGACCTGAAACAAGGTCTAGTCCCATTCTTCTGTAATCTTCTTCCCTTTCTTCGACGGTTTTGGTTTTGTTTTTCTGATTGATCATCCCCATAATGCTATCTGATACTCGAATCCCTTCTGACCGGATTATTTCTTGGACAACGAAATGGAGTAAGGTAGTCTTACCATCTGTTCCTTTTACATCAGAAAGTTTAAGGAGTGCATCGAGCTTGAATGCTTTAGCACCTCCTCTGATTGTTCCCACATTCATTCGGTTTCCTGTTTTGAGCACTGCTTCAAGCAACTTTAGGAAGAGTCTGCTTGACCTGAGTTCTTTGCAAGCCTCCTGGCATCAAATAAGAATTAGAAAGAAAGAGGTATAAGTTGTGTTGAAATATTGTTTCGATGAAAAGTTGCTCTGTTGTATGGTTTGATGGTTACCTCTAGCATTGAAAAAGAGTTTCTCAGATGAACCACCTCATCTTCAAAAGTTTCTCTATAAAGCATTGCTTCAACTCGTTCAAAGGCAAACGGTATGCTAAGAACTACTCGAACAAACTTCTCTGCAGACCCCAACTCATTGATGTCTCCTTTATAACCGAATAGCTTAGCCTCTTCTTCCTTGGTAGGTACCATCTTCGCCAGTGCCTCGAGTTGCTGTAAACACAAGCCATCTCCTGATGTCCACAGTATTAGTTGGTTGTTATAGCATGCATGCGCTGTATATAATATTTGTGCATAGCACTCATTTCTAATGTTAAGTATCAAAAGAATTTAGTTATAGTGTCCTTGGACAAAAGGGATGGATACAGAAGGGAATAGAAACGTGAATGGTTGGAGTGATGGAGATAAAGACATGAATTAAATGGACAGTTTTGGAGTAAATTTCAGTCATTTTAAAATAGAAAAGACAGGGAAATATATTTCCTTGGTCGCATTGTTTTTGTCTCTTCTATCTCGAGATGTTAGTTTATTTATAACGCAAGACATCTATCAAGATTTCATTTGCAGGAGGAGATGAATTCTCTTTATTGAAATTTCTAACTTTGATTCTGAAAGGATGTACTCTCTGCATTTGCAATCTTTAAAATTCTGTTCAGCTTTGCTGTTCAAAATTATTCAAGGATGAGACATTTTGGGGTCTGACCATAACCTCCTAGGAATTAGTGCTTCACGTAAATATTCAACTTTACAAAAACGTACCTCTCATTAGTGCTTCACATACTTGCTCAGCAGTTGCATTTATGGCTTTCGAGAGGATAGTGATATTCTGCAGCCTCTTTGGCTCAAGTACATGCTTGCTTGGTGAAGGAGTTTTGCTCTTCGCTTCGTCATTCTTCGTTGTGCTTTGTAAATTGTATCCAAAAAGCGATTCGATCATCTCTTCATCTAATCTGTTAAGAAACCCCATGTTAATAACTCCTAGTAGAAAATTGGAACTATATAGTAAATACGAACACAAAAACTCACTCAAATGAGCTTGATCTTATCTTGTCCCACACCATGCTTTGGTCTGGTGCTGCTCTAACTTTGTCCCAATGAAGTGGCTTCAATTTTGCCAGTGGTACTCCATCTTTTCCTACTGGTGTATATTGAGGAAGTTGAGATGGTGGAGGAGGTGGGCCACTATTTCCTTTCAGAAATGGAGGTGGACATGGTGGAGGAGGTGGGCCTTTGGCAGAGCTATTATTTCCTTTTAGAAATATTGGAGGTGGGCATGGGGGAGGAGGAATACTCGACAGCGCTCGTAAAGGTTTGGGAGACTTTTGAGTTGAAGGCGGTAAGTCATTTCGAGGTGTTTGGCGGTTTGATCCTGAAGAAGCATCTGACTTCCTAGGAGGTGACAAATTTGGTAATGAAGAAGAACTTGAAGCTTCAGATGTAATTCTGCTTGATCCAGAAGGTGTGCGTGAAGAAGGTATGCACATTCTTGGTGCAAGAGCAGGTGGCGGTGGCGGGGGTGGGGGAGGAGGTGGCGGGGGTGGGGGTGGGGGGGCTGTGAAATTCTTATCCTGAACTTGTGTTGCTTCTAGAATGTCTAAATTTGTAGGAGGTGGTGAAGGAGATGGTATTATCTGTGGCACATTTGAGGGGGGAATTTCTGAAATATCACCAAGACTACCAGCCGAAGCATTAGAAAGCCGAACATTAGATGAATGTGAATCAACAAAAGAGTGAAAAGACTCATCATCTGATGAATGGCATTCAGTGGGAATAATTTTATCCCCAGATGAAGAGTTACCGCCATCAGATTCATATTTTACCGATTCCCCATCACCATGAACAGACGTGATTTCCCTTGTGGAAGAACTACTAGCATTGTCAGAATCTGACTTTACTATCAATTCTTGCTTTGATTCCTGCCTCTCATACATTGAAGACTTTGGAGTGCTATGATTTGATAATGTGTTTACAGTTTCAGGAGTTTGCTTAAGATAAGTAGTTTGTTGCTCCAAATCCTTTTCTAATGAATTAAGATACAAGAGATCAAGGGCAGGATTTAAGCTCACCTTGCTTGCCGACTTTTGAGAACTAACAAACTTTGATTTACCTCTGGTTCTTCCTTTTTTCCTGTGCACCGACATTATTCTTGCAGATTTTTTCCTATGCTCCCTGAATTTTCCAGAGAACCAAATAAGCCCAAGAGCACAAACCAAGAAGGCAGCTCCTGCAGACACTAGAACTGCTACAAGAATTCTTTTAAGTCGACTTTTATCTTTGTGCTCTTTCTGAATCTTGTGTGGTGGTGGGGCTAGATGTTTGTGATGCAGTGGAGAATAAGAATGTACATGAATTGGCAACCTTGGAGGAGCAGGAGCAAAAGCAGGAGGCTCAGTTTCCATGGTGGCTGATGGAGCAGGTGCTCGTGACACAAACTCAGTTAATGAGCTTCTTGTTTTGGAACTCTTTAGTCCAAGTAAAGCTCTAAACTTCTGAACTATCAGTGTTTCTTTTTCTTCATTCTCATCTTCTCCAGAGACTTTTTCAATCTGCTTCTCATTATTAACATCTCCAGTACTTTCCTTTATGAAATTCGCCTTTGGTAGGCCAGGAGCTTGGAAGAACCCTTCTGCATCCACTGAAGCATCATCGGAAATAAAAACGTGGGCACTTTGTAATAATATGAGCATGAATATAGTGATGATGAAGATCATGTGGAGAATCTGAGGAGCACAACCCATGTTCCTCAACTAGAAATCATAAAAGCATAAATTCTAAGCTTCTGCTTATAAATCTAGTACATTGTTTTCTTATATTCTTTTTTTTTTATTGAAAAAACATTTATTTTTGGGTGGTGTAGGTGCTGTAACAGTGAAGAAGATGCAATGCAGCAATGCAGTGTCTTTAATGCTACTCCAAGGAACCCCTGAGCCTTGGCAGTTGTGGTTGTAATGGGCCTTCTTTACTTCTCCCTTCAAAGATTCTTATCTCTGCTCACCTCCATAAATTCCCTGAAAACTTCGTTAAATGTGTGTTACACTTTGTCTTTAGGGCACTGTCATCAATCCTCAATTCTTAATTTGTTTTCCCATTCTCATGTTTAACTTTCCTTTTATTCTCTTTGTTACAGAAAAGCTGACCGTCTGAAATATGTTTTTTGTCCCTGTTCTTCATCAAATCATGACACTTCATCATTTCCTCAGTCTAAAAGTTCTACAAAATCTTTAGCATCTGAAGTTTAGCCATGAGGTTTTGCAGTTGAGAAGAGCTTTTTAGTTGCTAAAAGCCTCAAAATCAGACCATGAAAAAGTTTCCTAGGTGGGTCCCTGTTTGTAGGTGGAATTGGCTAACCTTCCAAGAGGGTGCTGTGTGCAAGTTTTCTCCTCCAACCCCTCATAATTGATGGAAGAGAGAGGGGAGGGTATAGAGCTGTGTGGCCCATTACTTTCTTGTGTGAGTGCGTGAGCTTTTCTTCGAGAGGCTAAAAAACAACAACTTAGGTTGAACAATCTCTTAATGTTGAATTATGGGATGCTAAAAGGGTTGCTGCCATCAAGCAGGAGTCCCTTTCCCGCACTTTCCAATGGCTCTACTAGCAGGTAGGTTATTGCTGCTGCTCTCAGGCTCACGATGTGGTGCCATGGTTTGGTAGGACAGAAGCTGATTTCTAAGATATCTTTAGGTTATTAGCTTCCAGTTGTCTGTCTCTGACCTAACCACAGAAGAGAGAGGGAGAGGTCCAGCACCAACTACATCGTCAGCATGTATTAGCAGCAACTGGCTTGGAAGTCTTAAGCTGGTTGTCACTTGAACCAATATGCCATCCACCACGAGGGATCGATCTCTTTGTGAAATCATTTGAAATTTAGGGTTAATAAAGGTTTTTTTAGCCCGGATAAGGCAGAAATCAAGTTTCTTGTTTCTACTCTAGGAAAGGGGTACCAGACTGTTTTGCTTGCCACTAAACCATACATGAAATAAACAAAGTGTCGAGCCACACCCCAAAAAGCAGATGAAAACAAACCGGCCTGGCTACATAACAAAAAGTCGTAAAGAACAATCCTTTTCATTCATAATTTAAGGGTATTTGGGTTTGTAGGAAAAGTTGTTTTTTTAAATAGTTTTTTTGAATGAAAATATATTAAAATAAAAAAAAATCTAGCTTTTTATTTTTATTTTTAATATTAATATGTTAACAACATTATAAAAATCATCAATTTGATATTTTTTTAAATAAAAAATACTTTAAAAAAAATACTAAAACAAAAAAAGAAGTTATGTCAAACATCCCTTTTAGGATCATAATCATTGCATTTACAACAAACATGTAAAGACATAACTATATTTTCTAGAGAATATTTTTTTATTCAATTATTTTTATCTTTTTTCTGTCTCTGAAATAATAATTGAACGTGAGTAGCAGATAATAATTAATCTTTGCTTTACTTAATTCAACCTCAAGCAATAGCCTCTACTTCAAGTCAATTAAGGGATGTGTTTCATTTTAACAACTATTTTGGATTCTGGCTTCAAATAATCAAGCCAAACAAAATCTTTTTTTTTTTTTTTTGAGGAAAGACTTCTGCAGCAATGCTTCCCGAAATCAAGAAGAAGCATGGATGACACTGTTGGACATTAGCCAAATACACAAAAAAGACAAAGGCTTTTAATGTCGCTGATGAAATCATTATTTTATTTTTTTTTCAACCAGATTCATGAAAATGGATTTTCCAAGAAAGGGTATTGGATTACTTATACGATCTAATCTTGAGTTCGAGTCAGGGTGTATATTTTTTGTAAAAGTTTAGGATAGTCGGAGTTTTATTCACTTATCTGGGCCCATAAAATACACTTTTTGAGAGGTGGGGTTTCCTCAAATCTAAAAAAAAAAAGAAAAAAGAAGGTATTGGTGGACAAAATCTTATTGTATAAAGAAATATATTATCTGGGCACAAATGATTCTGATTTTAAAGGCTTTGGAGAAGGAATATGTCTACACTCCAACTCCATAAAAGTCCAAACAAGATGCTGGTGGCCATCTTATAGTACTGTCAGTTCTTCGCCACAAGAGCACAAGAATTACTTATATTGAATACATTTCACCATTTTGGTGGTAAAAAGCAAGAGGCAAGCATCTTATGTCATGTGTCCTAAAGGGAAAACATGGAGGCAAAATTACACGGGGGAGAGACAAACTATCCTTGTCCACAATTTCATTTCATTTAAACCTATGAAAAAAAAATATACTTGTCAAAAAAACACCACACACACACACTTGATGCATTATAAACTAGCTTCGCAGTGTGGTTGCGATTGCTTTTCAAATAATTTTTTATGCCGAAATGCATGCTAATGATATTTTTTTATTTTTTTAAAATTATTTTTAACATCAGCACATCAAAACAATCCAAAACATATAAAACATATTAAATTTTAGCAAAAAAAAATTGAACTTTTTGAGAACGCGGTGCTCCCGAAGGATTTCTATAAGAAGCAATATACTCTTAAACTCTTCTTTTTTTTTTTTCTTGAGAAATCAATCATTTATTGTTTATAAAATTCAGATCTTACCACTAATCAATTCATACATTAGTTTATGTAAGAATTATGAGGGGAAAAAATCTTATAAATCATTTTTCCCACTAAGACATTTGTTAAGAAACTTGCTTGGGTTTTTTTTTTTCATTAACCTAGTCAGTATATGGAAAACAAATCCACTTGTCAACTAGCTGGATTTGTTTTTTCCTGCTATGTTGATTGGGCTTCTAGAAGTGATGGCCCAATGAAATTTAGATGTTTTTTAACGTCAAACGATGATGGATTTTTAAGGGCCCCTCATGCCTTTGTCGAGACAGCTATGTGGTAATGGATAGGTCGATAATGGGCTTTGGCCTGTATTGTATAAGAAAGGAAATTTAATCCATCTCTTAAGGAGTTGGGTTGCTGGTGCACATCTTGCATGTGACTTTCCTAGATTACTACAGGCTACTGATGACGAGTACGAGCCAAAGGAGCCATTCTTCGGTGAAGATCAGCCAGATGACTAGTGATGGTTCGTGAAAGGGACCGAGGGATGGACCGGTGTGGTGTGGTGGTGCTTATCGGCATAGTCTATACAGTAGTCCAACCTTGGTTCCAAAGGAATAGACTAAACCTCCCTTAAACCCTAGAGAAGCTAACAGGACTCAATGCCTTCTGAGTATAATGAAGCAGAATATATATGGCGTGTGCATTTCAGGCATCCATTTTTTATTGCTTGAACATGTTGATCAGAGGGTTGAGAAGTAAATATTGCCTTAATCTTCTAGCTTTATGCTAACAAAATAGTGCATTACACTAATGAATGCAGCTAACTGTGGTCTGTTCTTGTTACAGGAGTGTCTTATTGTAGGGCACCTGGATTGACTGGAGAAGCAATCTCCACGTAAGATTTTAAGGACACATCATTAATATTAATCTCTTAATAGTTATAAAATATAAATTTAAAAAATCAAGAAATGAAATAAGTCTCCTTAGGCACCAAACCATCATTTCAAAATTAAGAACCCAACTAGATATCATTAATGCAATCATTGAAACTTGAGCTACCAAGTTCATCTTAATGGCTCTCAGCCATGAGTTGGTGAGCTTTTATCTAAAACATAAGGCAATTTTCTTGAGAGTACAAGCGAGCCAAAAAAAGGAAATGAAAGAGATGCAGATTTGGGCAAATAACTTCCTTGTTGGAAACGGTTTAAATGAAGAAAACTTGTAAATGAACTTGCCTCTTTTAATGGGCAGACAGAGGTCCTTGGACCAATAAATTGTAGTATTGGACCACTCACTTTCAATGAATTATATTGTGTATTTTGTATTGTGATATAGAGTATTTCTTACGAGTAGTTTTTGCTTGAAAATATATTAGAATATATTAAAATCATAAAAAAACATTAAAATAATATAAATTAATATTTTTTTTCATTTTTACCTCTAACAAAAGGGTGCCAACCTCCCTTTGAGCCTGTTTGGCTACGCGTTAGAAGTTGTGTTTTTTTAAAAACACAGAAAACAAATGTTTGGTTAACAAAAAAAAAGCTGCTTATTGTGCATGGTCCCACAGCCAAATCGCATGCGGAACGCGTGAAGATGAAAAGCATAAAACTGCTGCTTTCGAGGAATTTAACCATGATACACTGTTCACTGAATAGTGGAGGCATGTGTCCACTATTCAGTGAGCAGGGGAGGCATACTTCATTGTTCACTCAACAATGGAGTATATGAACAGTGCAAGAATTGCACTGTTTATGTGAATTTTTTTATGTTTTTTTAGTGTGTTAATTTTTTTAATATTTTTTTAAAAAAATACTAGTATAAAGTAAATTAAATTCACTCGCACTGTAATATCAATTTTATACCTGATAATATTTTATCTACGCTTAAAAAATCATGAAAACTGTAGTTTTTATCGGATGAAATTTGTATGTAATGAAATTATAAATAGTTTAATGGAATAATAAAAAGTATTTTTTATAAAGTATTTTTTATTTCATGATGTAATAGGAGTAATTAATTCTATAATATTTAAATTTAAAACCATTAATATTAATATATATTTTTAAATTATTTTATAACCTCAATTTCAAAAGCATTTTTAACCAAACACATTAAACTATTTTTTCTTCAACCTCAATTTCAAACACAGTTTTAACCATATACCTATTTTTTTTTAAACCAGCCTCAACTAAAAATACTTTTTATAAAATAATTTTTTTCAAATCACAACCACAACCATTATCACAATACCAAACATGCTTTTTATCCTCAACAATGGTTCCTGTGAGGTAGGTTCTTCCTGCCTCGAATGGGACCTAGGTAGGCTGAGGATGTAAGAGATTAATGCATTATTTCCTTCGTACGGGTGCTTGACTAATCGAGAGACTATATAACAAGAGGGATAATTCATATTTTGACAAATCATATTGTTTTTGAACTTGCCTAGAACAAGCAGAACCATGCACGGTCCCATCCATGGCTGCCTTTGCTATTGCATCTTGACCTTGAGCTTGGAAAATGATCTCAGGAAATTCTTATTGGTGAGGGGAATATATTGTTTGCTTTTCCTGTACAGTTTCAATCCAATAAACGAAGTAGAAGTTTCGTCTTCGTTAAAGCACTCCCTTGTACTGTAGTTTTAGATTTTAATTTAAGATGGAAAAGGTCATAACAAAAGAAACTCTTTTATAATGTATCGATATTTTTATTAAATATGATCTCTCTTAGTTATATTGATATAAAATTTGGTAATTTAAAATTTAACTCCAATTAAATTTATAATTTAACTGATAAAATATAGATTTGATCAAGATTTAATTGGAAAAGAAATTAAATTTTAAAAAAATAAAAAATATATATTTTAACTTCTCAAAATCGATACTTTCGTTTTATTCTTTTTATTTAGACAATCAAGTTATATCTGATAAAATATTGATATAAGTCATTATCAATCTATACTTTTTTTATTTATTTATATATATATATAAATTGATACATTATTTTTTTAATTAATTATTATAGATTTTTTTTACAAATTATTTACTATTATGATTTTCGATATAAATGAAATTATTAAATCATTTATTAGATATAGTGAATTTAATGATACGATTACAGGGTTATCGTTCCCTGCCTGACTGTTCTTTTTTTATCTTAAAAAAGTTAAATCAACCTGAGATGTACCGCGGTTCCAGACAAGATGACACCTGTCACATGTGTTCTGTCACGTGGCATTATTAGCAGACCCATGTGGTTAGTGGGGCCAGCACAATTATTCCAAACAAACTATTAACCCTCTCCTCTGTGTTTCATGTATCATAACCTAATAATTCAGGTATAAAAGACTTTCAATTTCAATAATGAAAAATCACATAAAAACAAACATATGAGAAGAAAACAATTACATCTGAAAAAATTGATATGTCATATGAACAGAAAATAAGGTGATTTTTGAGTCCTTTTTTTTCAATTTTATTTTATAAATTATTCTAGTTTACTTTTTTATTATTTTAATTTTTTAAAAATACCATTTTAAATTTATTCTTTTAAAATCAAATCAAGTTTTTTACTGGTTATCCAGGTTGTTTTGGAATCACCAAATAAACTAGATAAAGTCAGAGTAATTTTCACATGGTTTGATTCAAAACCTGGAGTAAATAAGAAGTTAAGTTGAGAAGTTTTAAAATTAATTCAATAAAATAAGTTTAATAATAATATTAAACATTTCTCTCTAGACTAAATATTTTTTATATTTAATTTTTTTTAATCAAGCCAGTATCTAAAACTACTAGTCTATTATAAAACTAATTATATTGAAAAATATTAAATAAATATTTTCTTTAATTTTTTTTCTTAAAGAAATTCCCAATCATATCTGTAAGCAGAAAGAAAGCAAGAACTAACAAACCTAACAAATATTAAAATACATAAATTTATTTTTAACATCTATTCCTTCTTCACACAGTAAAGTTGTTTAATTTCGACCTTTATTATATAAATCAAGATTTGCACTTTAATCTTAATTAGCGAGAAAGCATTAAGCAAAAGTATCAAATGTCTTTGTGAGCACATTAAGTCCATTGATTTGATGTTAATAGCTAGCTGAGAACCAATCTTTGTGATCTCTTTTAAAAAGTTTTTTTTGTTTATAATAACAAAGTATTTTTCGCTAATTATATTTAACTTATTTGCCATCCTTTACAACAAAAAAGCTACTCTAAAATTTATGTATCGCCAATATTCATATCCTAGCAGCCAGCAGGTTCCCTATTTTTTCCATCTCATCAAGCACCAACTTTTTGGGCCTGCATTTTTTCTTTCTTTTCCTTTTCCTCACCCTTGAAGTTCCTGCAACTTTCATTGTTCTTAAGCGTTTCCACCCATCCTCAAATTCCCTCCCTCCCTCTCTCTCTCTCTCTCTCTCTCTCTCTCTCCCCCCCTCTATACAGAACATACACTCAAAATTATCCTAATGGCAACAGAACCAAAGACAGACGCCAAAACAGAAGCTAAACAAGAGGCCAAAACAGAGGCTAAAGAAGTGGTAGTAGAGGGAAACACAGAACCATCTCTCAAGTACAAGGTAACTAGATTAAGCCAAAAAAACTCGTCTTTCTAGGATAAAAATGCCGTCTTTCCATGTTTTTAGCCTCATTTTCTTTGTTTTTCAGACGTGGGTGTTGAAAGTCTCGGTTCATTGTGAAGGGTGCAAGAGGAAAGTCAAGAAGATCCTGGATAGCATAGATGGTATGTAAATTAGCGCGAACCCACTAAAACATAGCATTAAATTCTTGCTTATTTCTGTTATTTTCTGTTACATTCTTGCAATGTTTTTAAGACTCCCTTATATTTCTTATCTGGGTCCTTTTCATTTTCTTTCAATTTCAAACTTTCGGTAAAGTTATTAATTTCTTTCCAATATTTAGCTACAAAAGTTTCTTACTTTGTCTCTCAATTTTCCCCATCTTGGTTTTTATTCATTTTCACTCGTTTCTTTGCCATTTCTTTTAATTCCCATCTAATAATAAACCCTTAATTTCATAATTTATTGTTAATACTTCTGGTTATCTATTTGCTTCATCAAAGTTTCTAATTTTGTCCATTATATTTGCAGGTGTGTTCACCACAGATGTTGATCTAAGACTACAGAAAGCCACAGTAGTAGGGGATGTTGATGCAGATACTTTAATCAAGAGACTGATAAAAAAGACAGGGAAACATGCAGAGCTGTGGCCTGAAAAAGCTGATAATAATCAGAAAGCAGCAATGAAGAAAGGCAAAGCAAAAAACAAAGACAAGGAAAAAGAGAAAGAGAAAGAAAGAGACAGCAATGAAGAAGGTGGTGATGGAGAAAATAAGAAAGAAGTTAAAGTCAAGGCCGAAGTAGTAAAAATGCAAGACCCTTCTCCTAAAAACAGTGAAAATGGCGGCCCTAGTAAAAATAGTGAAGGTGGCGGTCATGTGGTTATTGGCAACGCAAGTGAAGGTGGTGCTGTTCAAGTCAAGGAAGTAAAGGTTAATGAGGTTAATGCTAAGCAACCTGCCACCTCACCGTCCGGTGTCCAGTCACCGGTGGCTGACAAGAAAGTTGGTGGTGAAAGTGAGGTTGTAGCTGAGAAAATTGGTGGCGGGGGCAGTGTAGATGGTAGCAGTGGTGCTAAAAAGAAGAAGAAGAAGGGACATAAAGAGAATAACAGCAATAATAACAATGGTGACGAGGGTGAACATTCTGGTCACGCACCAGCAGGTACTGGATCACCAGGTCAAGGGCATGTTCAAGTCCAGATCCCACCCCCAGCAAATCACATCCCTCCACGTCACGATCATGTGTATGACTACCCAGCAACTTACTATGCACCCCCAGTGTATGCCGCGAGTAGCAATGTTGCCTACCCTAGTACAAGTTATGGTGCCTCATACCATGCCCCACAGTATTCCCATGCGTATATGCATCCCGGCACCCATCCGGGTACCATTAGTGTACCTCCGCCACCTGATTTCCATCCGTACTACTACTCATCACAGACGTCTGATTCGTTTGAACCTCCGCCACCGGATTTCCATCCGTACTACTCATCACAGACGTCTGATTCGTTTGAGTTTCTTAGCGACGAAAACCCTAACGCGTGCTCAATCATGTGATAATGGCCTGACAAGAAGTGGCAATTAGCACATTGAAGTATCGAAGCCTTATACTACTTGTATAAGTCTACGAGGGGAAAGTACTGTTATTTTTGTAATGTATGTAGATATATGGAAGGTAAAGTTCTTGTAGCTTTAAGATTAGGGGATAATAAGAGGGGGATTAGGGTTTGGAGTTTTTCTCTTTGCTGACGGGTGTTGCTGTTTTTAGCTTTATTTTGTACTTTTTACTGTTTCTAAGTTTCTTTTTTTTTTTTTAATTAATTATATGTATAGCAGCCTTGATGTTATTGCAGGCCCTCGTATCTTTTTTATTTCTCTAATGTGGAAAGTAGATTAGCCATTTTGGCTTATTAGAATGTGATTACAGTGACTTATGGGCAATTAGTGTTTAATTAGCATTCAAAAGCACTATAAGCACCCAAGCATGTGGCTAAGAATTGGAGGCTGAAGATCTTGAGAGGAACTTTTTAGTGCATGGATTAACCTCAACTGACACTTGCTAATTAAGCATCTGGTTTTATAATTTTTTTTTTTTGTTAGTGCAGCTTTTTTTTCGCCCTACCCACTAAGTTTTCATAATGGGTTGTGATTTTTCCTTTGGTTCTTCTGCTTAGTTGTACGTAGGGCCCGTGTAACCTTTCCAACACTCTCCTTGGGTGTAAAGTGATTTTTGTTTGTGAATTAGGGACAAAGGTTCCCAAAAATTTTCATTTTTTTTAATTTAAAATAAATTTTTTTATATTTTTAAATTGTTTTGATGCACTGAAATAAAAAAATTAAAAAAATCTTGGATTTGAGTTTGGATTTAATGAATTTCATTTCCTTTCAATTATTACAGATTCCACTCAAAGCCATTTTTCCTTCCATTTCCTTTTCTTTTGACTTGGTAATTTCAATGTAACAGTGCCCCTTGAAGGAATGTTATTACAGATAAAAAATAAAGTCGGTTATTCATCGATCCAATCTTTAATTTTATAATAAAGTTTAAAATTAAATAAGATAAAAATTAATATAATTAATTTGGTATATCAAATCACGACCTAATAAAGCTTGGTTTGATTTTTAAATTATTTTTAAAAAAACACAATATTTTTGTTAAATAATCTTCAAATAATACTGTTTTGAATTTCCCGTGTTAAATTGCAGATTATATATTCACGTGCTGTTAAAAGAAGGAATAAGCTAGCTAGGGCTCGGGTCTTGGTCCTCCTAGCAAAAATCTAATCCTATAACTTATAGGTAACTGTTAAATTAGAACCTATCACTTGGGTATATGTGTGGGCGCCCTTGAAACAGGGTACTGGGAGCTGAATTTTTTTATATTTTATTTTAAAAGTGTTTTTTAAATTAAATTAAATTTATTTTTCCTAGTATTTTCATGTAGTTTTAACATGCTAATGTTAAAATTAAATTTAAAAAAATAAAAATATTATTTTAATATATTAAAAAAACAATTTAAAACACAATTACTACCAAAAAAACACTAATCAATCTCGGACATTTGGAAAGTTTCTCTTTTTTTCATGAAAATAACCTTTGAAGTTTGTGTTTGTCTGTCTCTCTTTTTTTTCTTTTACTTCTTTTTGTGTTTTCGTTTCCATGATGGCGAGGGCTAATGCAAGACTGCTTTCCAAGTAAAAGCAAGTTTTTTTCCTTTATATATATATATATATATATAAAAGAAAAGGTAAAGTTGTACCCTTCCTTGTAAATGCCACTTCTTTTCTTTTCTGCCCTTCTCTCTGGGCTTGGAGAGGAAGGAACTTGTAAGGGAAGGAAATCATGTGTCGTTTTCATGTTGTGGTCAGAACCACAATGCTTCTTTATTAATTTCTACTTTGACTTAATTAATTAGACTCTTTTGGACCAGTATACCCTTTTGTTTTCTAGCAGTGACTCCTTGCCAACTCCATTTGTATCATTCTGTTAATGGCAAATTCCAACTAATGATCTAGCTGATGTGATGAATAAACTTGTAATTTAATCAAACTCAATTAAAATTTGAACTGATTTTTTTATTTAAAAAATTAAAACAATGCCGTTTGAATTTGTAAAAAAATCATAAAACAATATAGTTAAAAAAAAAAAAAAACACTGTAAAACAATGTAGTTCTTGCCCGATCCATATCTTGGACCGGCGAGAGAAGCAAACAAAATAATATTTGTCAGGAAAAAAAAAAAGGATAAGATTTTTATGGAGCAGTGGTACGAAAGAAAAGGATTCATTGAGAGAAGCGCATTCAGTCAATCAAACACGGCATCTGCATATTCCTGACATCATTTACGAAGCAATTTCCATGTAAGGAACCTGATTCCTTCAGTCCAATCCATCTTCCTTCCCAAGACAACCAATTCTCCTTGAAGCCGTCGTAGCTACCAGAAATACATCAACCCCCGGGGTTTCTTATGAGCGGGGCTAATTTTTGCTAGGCAAAGAAGAAAAAATTGTGTTAATTTAATTATTCTATAGAAAAACTAACGATAATAAATGAATTGAAATTTTTTTAAAAATAATAATGATAACAGGAAGGAAAAGAACACATATCAAAAAAAAAAAAGTTGAATAGCAGGTTAACCTATTGTTAAATAATAAAATAATAAAATAAAAATAAAAAACAACAAATAATATGTCTTGAGTTAACATGAATTATCATGCAAATTCGCAATCCAAGTCATGAGATCGGGCTACCTTTATAAATAATAATTTGAAAGAAATAACGATGATCGATGCTCAACAATTCAAATATAAAAGACCTAAACATACAGTCGACAAAATAAACCCAAACCCAAAAATAAAACACCTCTAAATTCAGGTAAAGCCGTCAAATCTTATGAATCGGATTATACGAACGGGATAACCAAATAGAAAGTAAAACAAAAAATAATGAAACTTAATTTTTAAAAGAGTTTGATTTTAAAAGATGAAATTGAAAAAAAATGTGTAAAAAGAAAACGACCCCACAAAAATACATGGGTTAACCGGGTAAACCTGTTACCGAAGATCATGAAATCAAGATAGTCTAATTGAAATGAAATTGAAAAAAATCATAAAACTTGTTTTTTAAAATAGACAATGTTAAATAAGTGATGAAATTATAAAAGAAATAAATATGAAAAAAAAAACTTCTGAAAAGAGACATCACCTTACATAAAAAGAAACGTCGTGACAGTTAGCTACTGAATGATACCTTACACGCCATTCAAAGAACACAAACCCTTTTTTTACTCATTAGCGCATGTGTTGGGTTATTTTTTTTTGGTATTATATTTTATATTTATCAAATACTTAGATTTCTCCTCCGCATTTCACAAAATAAAAATAAAATAAAATTTTAAAAAAAGGGTTTATATATGTATAAAAGAAAATGTAAATTTGTAGTGGTGTACATGCCACTTCTTTTCTTTTGTACCTCTCTGCCCTTCTCTCTGAACCGGGCCAGGAAGCTGCTTATAAAAGCAGGAAATCACATAATGCTTCTTAATTAACTTCTACTTTGACTTAATTAGACTGTCTTGGACCAATATACCATTTCTTCTCCGACAGTGACACCTCGCCAACTCCATTTGAACCGTTCTGTTAATGACAAATTTCCCAATTAATTATTTCATTTCATTAACTAATTAATGGATTATGGGTGCCTTACATGGTACCAAGTAGATTAGGAATTAACGTCTGGTAGGCCCTACTGATTACCACTATAATTCTCTCGAGGGTATCGTTTTCATTCTTAAATCCTGAAAACGACGTGTGAACCTCGACTCTATGAACAGTTCGAGTGTCTCTACTCTCTACTAGTATGATAGCTTTTTGTTTTCGGTTATGTTTTAAAATTATATTTTATTAAGAAAATATTTAAAACATAATTTTTATAATTTTAATATATTTAATATGTTTTTAAGTGATGAATATTTTTAAAAAATATCGTATATCATAATTATACTAATAATACACACACGTAAGATTTGACCATCTAACAGGTGGTTCAGGGATAAAAGTTTGGGACTAGAAGGTTTGTTTGTCCTGTGGTCTCAGGTTCGAGTCTTATAGTTATTAATATAATGGCTACCGGAGATTTACATGGTTGTTAACTTTAGTGTTTATAGAATTAGTCGAGGTACGCGTAAGCTGATACAGACATCCATATTAATTAAAAAAAATTTAATTATAATTTTGAAGGAAAAAAAAACTCAAAATCCACCTATCCTTCCTGTACTAGTCCTTTTCAATGTCTAGAAAGCACTCGTGGCATTTTTTTATTTTATTTTTCTATTTGCCGCTAGACGGTCACTTGACAATCGGAGCTCGATATCAAAGGAGAATCTTACTGTTTTATTCTTATTTTTTATGGAGGTGTCCTTTCTAACAAAGTACTGGTTTTTAAAGGGCAATAATCATGGGCAGTAGATAAACAGCACTGCTGCATGATTATGAGAGTTTTCTCTCATCTCTGCAACTAAAACCAATGTGATGGAAGATAGACAGAGCTGGATAATTGGGGTCTCTAGGGTCCCCTCAGCTTTGCTGATGCCTTTTTCTTTGCACATGCCATTCTGCTGCAAAACCCTAGAGATAAATTTAAGATTTAAACCAGCATTGCCATCCTGTAAATCTAATTCTTGACTGCAAAATAAATAAAGGAGGAAACTTGTGAGGGCAGTCGAGCAATGATTCGTCGATCCAGGACACGGTATAGATCAGGTTTCAAATTAAACTGTGAAAAAGTTGATTTAATTGATGTAACATATCGATTTATAGTGCCTTTCATTTGGCAGGGATGGAAAGATTCATTGGGCAATTAGTACCTTTCATTTGAATTCAGTCAATGAAACATGGCATCTGCGTATTCCTGTCATCAGTTACCAAGAATTTCCAGTTATCAGGAACCCGATTCCTTCAGCCCAGTCCATCTGCCTTCTTTTTATGCAGAAAAAAAAGGTGGTTTGGAAACAAACACAAGCAGATTATAATTTAATCCTCGTAACAAACCAAAAATTTAATCCTTGTAGTTTTAAAAAACATATATTTTAATTTAATTTTTTTATTTCTCAAACAATAGAACAAATAAAAGAGAATTAGGTAAAATAGAAAAGTTTTACTGCAAAAAAAAAAAATACTTTCAAAAAGAATTATTAGATTGATAATGAACAACATTAGTCTGTGGAATATTTAATTATTTATCATACCACATTAGCAATGATTATGGATGGTGGTGCTGCGATGAAGCATGATGTCTAGCCATGTTCAATGGAGCATGGATTTACAATTGCATTGCCAGCCCCCTGATTTGTTATATTTATTATATTTTTTAAAGTGTATTTTATTTAGAAATATATTAAAATAATTTTTATTTTATTTTTAAAAATTATGTTTTAACATCAGCAAATCAAAATGATATTAAAATATTAAAAAAAATTAAAAATAAAATAAAATTGTTTTTGAAACACTTTCAAAAAATAAAAACGGGATAAATGGTTGAATGTTGGATAAGCATCTACCAGCGACAGAATTGCTGCACTAAAGTCCAGGCAAAAAAAAACAATTGGAAGTCCCAACAACAAGGAAGCAGGCCCGCTTGAGCTAGATGTTTTGAACCACTTGCCCGATTTAAAAATTGTGGGTGGTCAGTATTGGCTCTAGTTATCGTCCAGAAAGGTGTGCAGGTTGCTGTACACCTGCCCTCGTCCACGTGTCGTCAACCCAGTTGGAGTGGTTCATGCTTACCACTAGTGGCACAGAAATTGTAGACAGCAGCATTTTGTATGGAGTTGGAGGAAATAGGCATCAAATCTTATGATGAATCTCCATTGATATATGTATTTTATATAGCAATACTGTTTGAATTAAATTAAGGTATTATACATACCAATATATCAAATTAATATATTTTTATATTGTGTATTAATCTATCCTAGTATAATATTTTCTATATAAATATATTTTTAATTTATTATTTTCTAATCATGTTGTATTTTAAAGTAATTTGCTTGTATATATAAATAATGAAGTTTTATACTTTTTTAGTTTTTGGATCTTTCATTAAAGGTGTTTTTAAATGTTTTTCCAAACTTTGATAGACAATAAATATTTGAAAAAAAAAA
>Ga0325411_1001754_pt1 | contig 24246 bp, 12 predicted proteins | sample PopdelMetagenome_13_FD_206181 | JGI IMG/M metagenome (GOLD analysis project Ga0325411, IMG submission 206181) | Populus deltoides microbial communities from Bellville, Georgia, United States - Xylem-PdIQD-R4 | ecosystem: Host-associated > Plants > Phyllosphere > Stem > Wood/Secondary xylem... | reverse complement strand
AAAACACAAGCGCGCAACTAACAAAGAAAAAAGTGAAAAGATGATGCCAGTTCAATTCATTTAATTGATTGAAAGAAAAATCAAACAAAACGTACAATCAATTTTCTTGGACAACAAGAAAGATAAGCTTTCTCATCCTTTTCAACACATTAAATTATCTCATTGGTTATCAATAATTAAACAATATCCATGTATATATAAAATGTACCGAAATCACCGATTCTCTTAAACCCCAATATCAACAACAGCAACAACCAAAACTCCAAACAGCACAATCATGAAGCCCACACAACAACAAAAAAGGCTTTGTGATTACTGTAATGACACCACAGCCCTCCTATATTGCAGAGCTGACTCAGCCAAGCTTTGTTTCTCTTGTGATCATGAAGTCCACTCAACGAACCAGCTCTTCTCCAAGCACACTCGTTCACTGCTCTGTGATGCCTGTCACGCATCCCCTGTATCAATCTTCTGTCAAACAGAGCACTCTGTTTTTTGCCAAAACTGCGACTGGGAAAGACACAGTCTTTCTTCTTTGTCTTCAACACACATTCGTAGGCCGATTGAGGGTTTTACTGGGTGTCCTTCAGGGAATGAATTGATGACAATTTTGGGGTTTGAAGATCTGGGTCTCAAAAAGTCTCTGTTTTTTAGTGAAGAAAGTGATGGGTTTATGGGGTCTGAACTTGATGATGGCTGTTCGGATTTGTTTCTTTGGGATAGCCCTGCTGTTTGCATTGATGATTTGATAGTTTCCAGTGATTCGGGTTCAAATTTCCAGACTTTAGGAGTCCCTCCTTTGCCTAAGGTAATTATCTATTTGTGCTTCTTAATAATCACTGTAAAGCTTAAATTAGTGTGTCTGAGGGGTTTTTTGTTTGCTTCAGATGAAGGTTCCAATTCTGCTTATGCTGTACTGAAAAGTCTCACTTTAAAAAAGCCATGTGGTTGCGGTAGGTTTCATTGGTTTAAACTACAAAAAGATCTAAAAAAAAAAGAAGCTTTTTTGCTCGGATTGCTGGCAAACAAACACAACTGTTTTTTTTTTTAAGAAAAAAAACTTTGTTGACTAATTGTGTTTTCCCTTTAGGTTCCTTTGTTGATATATGCACGAGTTTAATTGAGATTTCTTGAACCTCTGTTTGATTTCCTCATCACTCTCTTTTTTTTTCTTTTCTTTTTTTTTTCTCTGACTGAAAATTATCCAGAAAGTTTTATGTGGGAAAATTAAAGTACAAGCTTGATAAGTCATTGGCTATAAATTTTAGTTTTCTAAAAATTAAAGTTCCAAGTAAATTTGTGTAGATTTTTAGTGTTTTGGAATTATGATGTTCTTCTCCATATGAAAAATCTTAGTTGCTAAATACTAGTCAAATTTTGTCCATGGACTGCTGTGGTTTTGACCTGGTTGAGGATGTCATTCTTGAATCAGAATCGTCATGCTGCTTGTGGGCAGCACAAGGAAGAAATCCTTTGTCAGCTTCGTGAACTAGTGAGATTGAAGCCTGATCCATATGGAAATGCAGACATTGACCCTGCTAATATCCTCCAATCACTGGATGCTGATCCGCAGCCACCGAATTTAAATACAATTGGTGATCCTGGGGCATTCATTTCATACAAGGTAAATCTTTTCCATTTATTTCATGTAGTCTTTTGTTTTTGTTTTTTTGTTTTTTTTTTTTGTTACATGGGGGGAGGGGGCATAGGCACCATTGAACTACGGCATTCATTTGTAAACTTTCATGTTTTCTACCTTGTATAATTTGTGAGCATTAGCATTTTTGCTTGTTGTTGTGGAATTAATTTCCTTTTATCTATCTGCCTCACCGTTGTTGAGCTAATTCATTATCCGAATTAAGAATGCCATAGTGATCTACATGTGGAAGGAAAGAGAACAATCTCAGTAGGACTGGATCTGAATTCAAAATATCATCAACATGTCTTTTCGTAGTCTAAGTGGTAATATGAGTCTTCTCATTTTCTTGTTGGTTTGGCACACTAGTCCATGTGGATGATCAAGGGTTTTAGGGTTGGCAATTGACAAGCAAAGCTTTATCAGCAGGTGCACGCAAACATTTATAACTTGCCTGTCCACCAAGGCACACGCATGCAAAAAAACAAATCGATTAAATAGCATCTAGTAGATCTGTGTTTTCATGTGGAAGAGAGGCCATCTTGTGGTCTCCGGGGTTAATGAATTTTTTACATGAAATGGGCATACAAGACATTGGTTATATGTCAAAATAAACTTTCCCTGGGTTTTAGATCAGTTTGTGCTTGATTGTGTCTACAATTTATCCCATTGTTTCCAGGGTCACTAGATTCTTTGCATGAAACCTATGTTACTTCTAAGCATGAGTGGCAGGCTCGTGATCACTTATTAGCTGGCTTAATCATCAGAGAGCTTCTTATGTAAATTTATTTTCTTGTCTTTTGGTTTCTTTTTAATTCTGTTCTTGCTATTATTAGTATCAGATGTTCTTTCAGTAGAATAAAAGAGGAATAATTTATTTTTCCTTCATTCAGGAAAATCTGCCCGATTGGCTTGCTGATTATGGTGAAGCTGCAAATCAAGTTCTTTTTCCTTCTACATTACCAAGTAGCAACTTTGAGGAAAGTTGTGCAGTTCCTGACAAAGAGTTCAATATTATTGGCAGTGCAAGTCACGTCCATGATGATCATGCAGCAGAGCCACAACATCTTACAATTGAAACATTACCAGCTCTCCCAAATGTTGTGACACATGAATTAAACAGCCAGGAGAGAGATTCTGCTATTTCACGATACAAGGAGAAGAAGAAAACAAGGAGGTATTTGGACCACCAGTTTGTCTTTGATAGTATTATATTGCAAATCTATGTTTTCAATTTGAAAGGGACTTGAACATGTGCATTCTGAGATCGAAATTTCCTATATCCTTTGAAAGTGGTTAATTTTCGTAATATGTAGCTTTGGTTTGTGTGTTAGCTTTTCTAAAACTCTCTGATAGTTTTGGGGTCTCCAAGAAAATGAATTGCGTTAGTTGGATCGAGGTAGCTGAGAAATTAAGATTCAAAATGAACACCTTTTTGGTCTGAATAAATTTACATTGAAGAAGACGTGTCAGTCTTCAACAAGCTCTTCTATATGTTTCATGGACTGTAAACAACTTTACCTAGTAATTACTCTATGTTTTAAGGGTAGTCTTGTGACAGATGGATTGTTGAGAATTTTAAATTATTGAACATGGACATGTCAAGTGGACCACCTAAATAAGTTGTAGAATCTTAGCAGTATGGTTCATTAGCATGAGATGAGTGATCTTAGGATGTCATTTTTCTGGAACTTGTAAACCAACATTCTTTTTGTGAAAAACAACAGGTACAGCAAACATATCAGGTATGAATCCCGCAAGGTTCGGGCAGAAAGCAGAACAAGAATTAGGGGACGTTTTGCTAAGATGGATCATTGAAAGTGGTATGCAGTTGCTGTTGCTGTTAAGTTGTGGTTTGACAATTTGTGGAAAAATTTTGAAATTGTTTGTCAAACTGATTTCTGCGTGCACTGGATGACTACAAACTTTCTTACACAAACAAGTCACATGTCTGTCTCACCACATGCTGTTTGCATCATCTTGTTAAAGCAGAGTATACTAGCAAGAGTATGATGTTTTGATGGCTGCTATATATTTTCCTGTCATCATGTCTAGACTTCTTAATTTGATATTTTTTATTTTGATTCAACAGGTATTACAAGTATCAGGTGTATTTCTGGATAGGGAACATCACTAGGATTACTGGACATTTTGCTAGGATGGATGGCTTAGTTCTGGAATATACCGCAATATGTGCCATTGTTTCGAATGTTAGGGCATATCATATCATATATTGTTCTATCCGGTAATGTTTCACTGTGTTTGTTGTAGCCACTGAAGCAAAAACTTTTGTAGATCCTCATAAAATAGGGTTTTCTCGTCTCTTTATTTTTTGGTGAAGCTTCAGGCTTACATTAAGCTGTTCCTTTACTTCCTTGGATGGCCTTGACTTCAGTTTTGGGTTTTATTCTTTGTTAGGCTGTTTTGTAGCTGTTCTGAATTTGGGTTTGGTTAATTTTGGTCTTCTCAAGTAGATCTCAATGCAATGAAAAATAATATGATTTTTCTTAGAAAGTCATTTATGTTGTTATTGGGCAATAATTGTAACGTGGAAACTCCTAATATTGAAAGCAAACTGATTGTCATTTGTTAAACACACTAGGCGACCGTAAATACTCAAAATGTTTTAAGCACATGAACTAATTTCTAATGTAAGAATAAAAGATGTCAATATCATGTATGTGTTTTTATGTATCATTATTTTTTTTAAATTGAAAGATGGTGTTTCTGTTAAATAAAATAAATTATAAAAATATACATGAATTGATAAATAAAAAAGAATCTTTGCAAATATTTTACTTATTTTTTTTTATATTAGAGATTATTTTTTACTGCTAAGAACAAATATTTTTTTTTTTGTTTTTATAAAAATGTCACACATATTGTATTTATATAAAATATAAAAGGAAAATTTTAAAGATAAATTGTAATAATCTTTTAGAAGCATTATGACTTTAAAGAAACAATTAATAGTTATAAAAAAGTTGAAACAAATAATTTAAAAAATATAAGAGAGTATTAATTAAAATTTTAATAAAAATCAATGCAAAGTAAAAAAAATAAAAAAGAGGGTATTAATAAAAGAGAGTATAGTACAATGTCAAGTCATGAGAGTGGTGTGTTTTTTGTCTTGTTTGGAGGAGAAAAGAGGTATTAAACAGCTTTAAAAAGTGGCTTCACGGGTTCTTTAAAGAGAATGATGAACAATGCAAGACAACATGTTGTCTGACATGATTTTTTTAAAAAGTTTTTGTTGACTAAAATGATATTTGGATACAAAACTCATCGTTTTTGTCAAAAAAAAACACAAATCACACTATTTTATTTAAATGAAATGGCGTTGTTTTGGTGTTTTGGGTTAATTTAGATTTTAACCTTTCTATTTTAATTTCAACCCTTAATCTTTCAAAATTTTCAATTAAATCCTCAATTGAATTTTGATTTTAAGAATCACTTCAATTTTGCCCCTGTCATGTTTCAAAAACATCCCCTGATTTCAGCGTGTTTTTCAACTTGGTCTTAGGTCTTAGATATTTTTAATTTTATCCCTAATTGACTTTCAAACTTTAAATTTCTTCAATTTCACCCTTGTTTTCAACAAAATTGAGTCTCTGAATTCACACGCCTTTTGCTAAAAAATCATTGGTTTGAATTTCTTCAATTTTACCCTTAATTGACCATAAACTTTGATTTTCTTTCAATTTTGTTCATGATTTCACCGAATTAACTTTGTAAAAATTAAATTTAGTCCTCTAAAATTCCAACATTCTCAATTAAGCTCAAATTAACCTTCCAAACTTGTTTTTTCATCAATTAAGCCCCTGATAAAGTGAATTTGACATATTAAAAGCCCAAATTAATTGTTAAACTTAATTAAACCTTTGATTAAGCTTGTGATTAAATCAAATTAACTTTTTAAAAATCTAACTAAGTCACCATACTTAATTTTTATGGAAATTCACTCGATAATCATTTACTTTAATCTTGAATCTATTTTGTCTTTCAATCTTGGGTACATTTGGGTTCTTAATTTTTTCCAAAATCTCAGTTTTTTTTCCTTCATGTGCTTAAAACTCTTCTCAGCCTACCTTTTTTTTTTACCAAGTTCTCAGTCTTTTTTCATTTTTTGCTTTTTTTAAGGTGATTTTAGGGAAAACCCAAAATTGGGTTAAGACAAATATCATAACAAGTTTGCGATTATCCATTAAGATTTGACTAAAATTTCAAATAACAAACCTTGTTTTATTTTTTTGGGCATTAGGATGATTAGGTTTTAACTCGATGAGATAATGATTTCTTACCGAGAAAAACTTTTCTTGAATCTTAGACAAATTGTTTTTTAGACTTTAAAATGGTGGGGTTTTAACATGATAAGGTAAGAATTTTTTTATTGATGAGGATTTTTTAAAAACCTTAGACTGACTAACGAATAGAAACATGACTTTGAACAATTAATAATACAGCTTACCATAGGTAGAGTGCACCAGGGGTAATATGTCTTTCCTTTGCACAACTAATTTCGTTACCTAGACTTTCATAGACCATTAGGTTTTCTAATGACCATAATATTATGTGGCAACTTTTGAACCCTTTCAAATCATAATTTTATGATTTATCATAATACATCCAAAACCCCTCAATCTAAGAAGCATAACCTGCCATCTGATGTCGTGCACAACACGACTTGCTTAATTTACATTAACAATATAAAACCTTCAACACTACTTTTTTTGATCGAAATGTAAGAATATAAAACCTCAATCCAAGAAGACTGAAGGGGGCCTATGTCTGTTTGATATTAAAGCTCGTAACAAAAGCTTCATTGCTAAGTAGCTATGGAACATTCACCTCAAAATTGATTCCATTTGGATTTAGTGGATTCATCATTATTATCTCCCCAATCTCTCTATTTGGGATGCCTCCCCTCAACGAACCTCCTCGCCATTATGGAAGTCTATCATCTCACTCAAAGATCAGCTTTTAGCAGACTATGGAGCCAAGCATCAAGTAATTACATTGCTAACTTCTTGGAGTAGTGTAGAACATCCTTTCTCTGTTAATGCTTATGATTTCCTGCGGCTTAAAGGTGCTCCAGTTTCTTGGGCAAAGGTGGTCTGGGAACCTTGGTCTATGCCCAGATATAATTTTATTTTATGGCTGGTGGTGATAGGGAAGCTTCGCACCCGAGATAGGCTTTAGTTTCTGCAAATTGACCATAATTGTGTTTTATGCCGAGATGAAGATGAATCTCACAATCATCTGCTTTTTGCCTGCCATTGGACTTCCCTCTTATGGCGGATGACAAAATCATGGCTTCATCTAAACAAGTGAATGTTGACCATTAATAGTGCTATTCGATACTTCACCATACTGGGAACAATACTGTTGGCAGAATGCGAAGAGTCTCCCTTTGTATTCTGATCTATTTAATTTGGGAAAAGCGAAACTAGAGGATATTTGATAATACCTGCAAGCCTATTTCATTTATCTTTCGCAAGTTACAGGTTATGTTCTTCACGATTATGCATTTCCATGAAAATAATCATTTCAATCTCCAATTTGGGAGCTGATGACTTTCTGCTATTCTGTTGGGCCTTTCTGCTCTAGCTGACTTTGTTTCCTCTTTCTTCTGGGAAGCTCTCAGGTTTAGCATCCCAGTGAGATCTTCAAAGGGTTGCCTAGTCCTCATTTGCTGCTGGTGATGGCCTATTGTAGTTTGGTTGCAGTTGCTGCTGTTGTCTTTTTGCTCCTCTCAGTCTTGCTTTTCTCCTATTGTGACTTCTTGTGTTAGGTGCCCTTGTGGGCTTCTTCTATGCTAGTTGTCAGGTCTCTGCTATGTGGGATATGTGTATGAGGTGTTTCGTCTTCTAGGCTAGTTGGAAGCTTTTGTTGTCTCTCTGTTTGGTTTTTTTTATTATGCATGTTGAATGTTGTGGTTTCTTTGATGTCTGATTTGATGCAGCATGTCCTCATTCGGGTTTTATGTGCTGGTAGCCTTTCAGCAATGCTAGTTTGTTTTCTGTTTTTTTTTTTTTTTTTTGCATTTTGGTTTGGTTTGACACCTTATTACCGATTAGGTTCCTAATCTAACCAAGCTCAGTTTCTGCTTGGTTGTAAGTTTGCTTTTGTGGGCATGGATGTTTATGCCTAGTTAGGGAGCTTGTTCCTTTTTTGTATATTTTTGTATATTGAACTCGTTGGTTTCCAGATATATCCTTCAACACTACTTTAGTTGTACAAAAGATGGACCTGAAAAATACAAGAAATAGCAAAGAAACTTAGTTATTCATAACTTATTCACTTTCACAACAATAATTAAATATAAATATCTTTTCTACAATAAGAAACTCATGGCTAACTATTTATTCTTTAATTTAATTACTTTTCTATTCCTTATTTGTTAATCTTAAAATGCTGATATCAATGTATTCACGTTGATATCTTTAACATTCCTCACTCGTAAAGGTTAATCAAATTCTTATTATCTTTCATGCGGTATTCCCTCGATCATTAGGATTTGTTAATGCTAATCGAACTAACATCCTTAGCTTCCAACACATGGATAACTAATCAAACATCATTTCCCTTTTTCCTTTTCTTTTACTTATTTCTTCCATTCAACTTTATTAATACAAACACTAATTTAACAACAATAATTAAATAAAGCTCCTAAATCTACATGTTATAGGTGTCAAGCACCTACCTGCAGTGACATGCCATCACATGCTCTAGCCTGTGGTCTAGCTACTGAAGTGTCCTCTGTCAATACAAGACCATTTCATCCTTTTCTTTTATCAATTTTAGCTCTATGTGGCCTAAACATACACATCCAATAACATAATTTAATAAACTTATTCACACTTTCAACATTTAAGCCAACCCATCACAAAATCAAATTCATGAATTTCATTTACTTCTTTATGCAATTCTATTAATTTTCATATATTAAATGCTTCAACTAACCTGATTAAACATAAATTCCATAACATTAAAATCAATATAACTCCTTATTTTTATAGTGTTGGCTGAAATTCAACAAGGAAGAACACATTATTATTTTTTTCTCAATTTCCTTCAATTAACACATTACCCATCATTATTCCATATTTAAGACTACCATTCTAAACAAAAATCATCATCATAAACATTTCAACCCATAAAACTCAATATTTTATAATGTAAATCCTAACTAAAAGCTTCAAAATTCATGGTAAAAGTGATCCTCACCTTCTAATCACAAGGAAATAAGGAGAATTTGCAAGAGAAATCAAACTTTTTGTCAATTTTCTTCCTCATTCCTTCCTAATTTCTTTTGTCATGACTTACTCACTCTCTTTACCCTCTTTCTTACTTTATTTTTCTCTAAATCTTGATGTTTATAATGTTTAATCCTTACAAACTTTAAGAGCTTCTCTCAATTTTTTGATTTTCCTTTAAATTTCTAGGCTTTCTTACCCATTTCTCTTTTCTTCTTTTGTCTCTATAGTCAGCAACACTACACCCACCCACACACACACACATTTTTTTTAAAATTTTGTTAGGTAATTCCCATTATGTCCCTTATTAATACCTTTTGTTGTTCCAAGTAAATGTTTTTCAATTTTCAACACTCATTTATATCAAATTTAAGGTAGGCTATTTTGAATATCTTTAAATTACATTCCATTATTTTCCTTTCCTTTTAATTCATTTCCAATTAATTTTTATTTATGTTTTTGGATTTTTTTTTATTGTTCAACCATTTTCAGATTTTATTATTGTTTTTAATTAGGGCTATGTTTGTTTTCCGGAAAGTGGTTTTCAGGAAACCACTTTCCAAACTTTCTTGTGTTTGTTTGCGATTACAAAAGTTAGTCAACGAAAAACACTTTCCAGTCAAAGGAAAATTTAGCTTAGTTTCCAGGAAAGTGTTTTCTTGGAAAATTTGGGAGAAAAACACTTTCCAGAAGTTGTGAAAAAATTAGAAATGTCATCTTATTTGCTGATTATATCAAATTTGGTCCTCAAACTTTTGATTGCTATATATATTTTGTTTTGAATATTTATTTTTCAATTTCATCTCTTAAAATTTAATTTTTATATTAACTTTGATCCTCATTTTTATAATTGTTATTTATTTTTTCCTTATCATTTTTTTATTGAAATTTTTTATCTATCAAATTCGATTCTCATTCTTTCGATTGTTACTTATTTTATTTGAAATAATTTATGAAATGTTAATTATTATTTATTTTAATTTCTTCATATTTTATTTTTTTATTTTTTAGATTTGATATCTATTATTTTGATTATTATTTATTTTATTTGAGATAATTTATGAAATTATATATTTTTTTCAATTTCATTCTCATTCGACTTTTTAATTTGTAAGATTTGTTCCTCATTATTTTAATAAACTTGAGAAAAATAAAACATTAATAAGTTATTTTCCAACTCATTTTCCATGACATAACCAAACACTGGAAAGTGTTTTCCAACTTATTTTCATTACACTACCAAACATCAGAAAATAATTCACATTCCCGGAATTCACTTTTCAAAAGGAAACTACTTTCCAGCAAACAAACGGGGCAGAACATAAACATTTTATTCCAATCTCATAATCCTTTTTCATTCCCCAAGTATAAATTTTTAATTTATTGGTTTTTTATAATATTTACCTTACTGTCCATGTGGATTTTACTAGGGAGAAATCTCCTACATCCGTATTTATGAGAGAGAGATTGTTATGCTTAGAGTGTTAGCTCTCTATTCTGTGACTTATGTAGTTATTATGTCTAACGGATAACAACTCCAAAATAAAAAGCATAGCTTACTATTTATAGAAAAATATAAAAAATCCAATAAATTAAAAAAATATCAATTTTCGGCCTGAATAATATCGATATATTAATTCAGGATAATTTTATAAATTAACTCAATCAAGTCCTTGATTTTTTTAGGTCTAGAAATATAATCCCTAAATTAATTATATTATAGTCCTTAATTTATAAAATATATTTTAATCAAGTCATACTTAATTAAATCATCCTAATTTAATTTTTGACTAGTGGTTCTTCATGTGTGACTCATTAGATTCCTAATATGTTGGCCCAAATATAAATTATAATTATAATTAAATAGAATTAAATAAAATAAATAATTGATTAATTTATATTTAAAGATCTGGTACATCGTTTAACAATGTGTCATGATCCCTCAAACATTAGAAAAATTATTAATGATTTGACTTAACATTTCAATGATCAGTTTCTCAATGTAATTAATATCATTCCATCAATAATATTCTGATTTAACATTAAAGTATAAAATATATCTCTCATGTTAAATCATGTTTATTCTCTACATAATATTAACTGATCATTTGAATAATATTTGAAACTATTTTCAAATGTCATTCCACATTGACCAATGATTTCTCAATCAATACTATTTGAGAACAGATATAACATTTTTCTAATTTACCTAAGGTAATAAATCCTCTCTTGATGACTTAAGTACCTTCATATAGTTCATGTTATACCTAATATTTTTCCTTTTGTTACCTTGATAAAGATAACATGTAATATGATCAAAGCATGACATTCTCTATATAAGATAACTTAATAATTAAGTATAAGGATTATTTACATAATTATCACGTGAGCCTTTTCATAGAAATAAGTGATTTTTTCATATCAAATTCTCACGCGAATCAATTTAGTGTACATTTCTTATAACAAACACCTACATATTAGTTCTAGATATCCCTTATACCTCAGCTTATAAGAACAATTGCTTCCTTTCATAAAAAATATCATAATATGTATCAGTCTTTACAGTTTTAATAAATATTTGGTATTTAAGAGAGCATTGACCATAAACATTTTAAGAACAATTTTTTTGATGCAATAGAAATTCCATAATTATAATAACTTTAAAATTTTATTTGCAAAATATTTTTGTCCCATGAAATTTATCTTTACTCTAGATTCATAAATTAAATATTAAATTCATTAATCTAATATTATATGAATATTAAAGATAAATTAATCCTTTATTAATAATAAATATGTATTTACATGAATATAATAATGCACATATAATCGATCGATTAGCTACAAGGTATATTAAACTAACATGGAAATAGTCTTGGATGTTTTGTCATCATTTTAGACTCCTATTCCCAAGTCTTTTCTTCAATTTGGAAGCTTTTTCACAACGCTTTCATCAAAAGAACTTTCTTATTTCTCAATTCTTTTACATTTCGGTCCAAGATTCTTACAGGCCAAACTTTTATAATTAAATCCTCTTGAATTTCTTTAGGAACTTGCAATAACACCCTTGCGAGATCTAATTCTGTTTTTCAAAGTAATGATACATAGAACACGCCATATACTCACCTAAGATATGGGGGTAACTCCATGAGGTAAGCAATAAAGCCTATTCTTTCAATAACTTCAAAAGTACCAATATACCTTGGTGCCAATTTGCTTTTCATTCTAAAATGAATTATGTTTTTTGAAGGTGCAACTTTTAAAAATACTTAATCTTCTACTTCAAATTAAAATGACCTTCTTTGGTTATCCTCATAACTCTTTTATCTATTTTGAGCTTCTTTTATCCTTTCTCTGATTAGTTTTACTTTATTAGTAGTCAGCTTCTCCTATTCTAGCCCAAAAAGCTTCCTTTCACCAACTTCATCCGAGCATATGGGAGTGCGATACTTCTTTCCATACAGAGCTTCATAAGGTGTCATACCAATAGTAGATGATAGTTATTATTATACATAAATTTCATTAATGGTAGATAATCCTCCCAACATTCTCCAAACTCTAAAAGGCAAACTTTAATAGATTTTCCAAATTTTGAATTATTCTCTTGGACTGCTTGTTATGAAAAGTAGTGCTTAAGTTTAACTTTGTGCCCACGGTATGTTGTATACTCGGCCATAACTTAGAGGTAAATCGTGGATCTCTATCTAAAACTATTGATCCTGGAACACCATCAAGTCTAACCACTTTATTCACATACATTATGGCCAGTTTATCCACATAATCATATATATATTGGTAGGAATAAGGTAGATTTTGTTAATCAATCCACAATCATCGACATGATCAAAAGATTGATGTCTTATCCTATGTGTAAAAGTGTCAAAGTAATAAATAACCCGACAAGACCGGGGTCGAACTACATGAAGGTCAACTATATAAATTATAAATAATAAATAAAAAGGAGTCGAAGAGAACTTTTGAGATGTGATATTGATGTGAATATTAATCAAAGATAAAAGCAATTGTCAAGGTTAGAGGATCCACTAATAGTATTAGAAATAAGTATAGTATAAACTCTTTTTATTAATCAACTGGAAACCACACACAAAGAAGGTTCCAATTGGATGATTTATCATTAATAGTTCATTATAAATTTTTAACATGATCGTATTAATTATCTTATTTTAGTAACACCATACTTTTAAATATTGTTAGGAATTCATGATGTTAACTTATGTTAACAACAAATCAAGTTCCTTTCATAGCACATGTGTCGATTATACCATACAGTAGGCTAAGAAAGTGCTACGTATTTGTTGTACCAAGGGTTGTACAACACAAATCTAGATTAATTATTTAACAAGTAAGGTATTAAGAATTAGTAAGATAAAAAGATAAGACATGTTAATAACAAACTTTCTTGGATATAAATATTGAAGTCTATGTTGAGTTTATATTATACCTATTCTAACATCATTAGTAAAACCTTTTCACCTTGATATAATAAACTTAGCTAAACATTGTGAAGAAGAGAAACATAAATAAACTAGATAAGAACATAGTTATGATGAAAAGCATAAACAAGAGATTAACAAAAGTAAAACTTAAACATTACATAAATACAAAGAAAGAAAGAAAGAAAGAATATGATCTTGATATGAAAACCAAGATGTCTAAATGTATGGAAAATGCTTTCTTTTATAGGTTAAAATTCGGAACTATTGATTTGATGACTAATTATTGAGTGGGTGGCCACCTCTTGACTTGGTGATAACCATTATCTTCTTGTCTAAACAAAACATCATTACTAACATCGGAATTTGAACAAATAGGCTTCATGAAAGTTTTGGGCATTTGTCTCAGCTTTCTAACAAGACAAAAATGAGCTCATTTAGACTTCTAGAACTGGGCTGCAAGATAGATTCCGACTTTTCTTTTGTTGCTATAATTTGAACTTGAAAACGGCCTTTTTGAATCTTGGACTCTTCATGAAAGTTTTAGGCCTATGTCTTAGCTTTCCATCCATATACTCCATACCTAAATCAAGTTCTACATCTCTATTTATTATCCAATAACCGAATGGTGTTCCAGTTTGAATTGAACCAACATCCCTTCTTTAAGCTTAGGCCTCTCTTTGTCTTTTCACTTTCAATAGTTAAACACATCAATCAATCCTTTAAATTGTGAGATATGCTTGCATTCAAAATGAGCATTTACCATAAATTAAAGATATCTTATGTTATCAGACTTGTTATTATAAAACATACTCAAGTTAGAGAATTTAATTATACTTTAAGTGTAATATAATGATATAAAACCTTGATAAAAATGCACTTTTAAGTACTAATCAATCACTCAAATCATATCATTACCCTTCTGACTCTTAGTAATCTAGACACAAAGTATATGGTGATATTCTCTTATTTCCATTTTAGAATCGAAAGAGGTTGCAGTGGTCATGTAGGTCGTTGATGCTTCAAATTTACTTGCTAATATACTACACATTTTACCACATATTCAACTATTTCCCTTTTCATCTTAGGCCATCAATATTACTCTTTCAAGTCCATGTATATCTTAGTGCTTCTGGGATGAATTGCAAGTTTGGACTTATGTGCCCTATTAAGGACTCCTTTTTTAAAAGTCTTGTCATCTAGTAAGCAAATTCTTTTATCTAATGCCAACATCCTATTTTTCAATATCCTAAAAGGTGTATTTTGTTATAACCCCGTTCTTTTTCTTATCTCCTTTAACTTATCATCTTTTCTCTAAGCTTCCAAAATATTTTCTCTCAAAACAGGTTGTACTACCAATTTTGCCAATAACAACCCTTCAACTCCCGTCATTAAATGTGCGCCTAAATTAGTCAATTCAAAAAGTTCCATCTTATCCCTGACTAATAAACCACCAATCAATGTTTTATTCTTTTGACTTAGGGTGAGCTACCATATTTTCTTTTCCCAAATGATAATGAATAATACAATCATAATCTTTCATTAATTCTAACCATCTTCCCTACCTTATATTTAACTCTTTTTACGACATTAAATACTTTAAACTCTTATGATCAGTGAAAATTTTTATTCAAGTCCTATACAGATAACATCTTTATATTCTCAAAGAAAACACCACAATTGCTAGCTCTAAGTTATATACAAGGTAGTTTAGTTCATGTGGCTTTAACTGTCTAGACGCATAGGCAATTACCTTGCCATGATGTATAAGTACACAACCCAGGCCTTTCTTAGAAGCATCATTGTAGACCACAAATCCTTCTTAACCTTTTAGAAGTGCCAATACTAGGGTTAATCTCTTTTTCAACTCCTGGAAGCTCTCTTCACAATCCCTTGACCATTCAAACTTGACTTTTTTCCTAGTTAAGTTTGTCATTAGAGAGAGGATGGGATTGAATGGCCTACATTGTTCAAAACTGAAACTTATGATCTTCGCGAGTAAACATACAAATATATGCATGTGTATATAACTTCATTACTAAATTTAGTTTTTTATTTTTAATTTAGCCATTTAGTTTCTTGTCATTTCTTTTCCTCTTGATTGTTTTGGGCTTTTGTCTTTATGTAAAATGGCCATGGAAAGATAGAAATTAAACAGGTATAGTTTACAGAATGTTTAAAGCTAGTTATAAAACTTGTGTACGATGCTGCTAATAGAGTTACAAGAACAATCCATTTGAGCTCATGTCAGTGTAGTATATATTAAGATACTCGAATAGATGCACAGCTCTCCTCCTAGTTATTTCCCAACATATTGTTTATTTTAGGTTTGTTAATTTTTAGTTAATACAATCCTATGTATATAATTGTATTGTATTGTATTTTTAAGTTATTTAAACCATGTATGAATTTTTATTTGAACTATGTATTTTAAGGTATTTTGACTTTTGTATTGTTTATTTCACTTTTATTTTAATTGTGTTATATTATTATTTACTACTTGACTAAAATTGTCAATATATAATTAGTTAAAATATTTTATTTATGATTTTACGATTCGAGTTTATGATCCGAGTTTATATTTTATATTTTGTGTCGTGTCAAATAAGTGTTTTTGACAACTTTGCCTAAACTCCTCTCAAGTGTTCTTGTATTGTGCTCTTCTCGGTGTTAGAAGAAACGTTGTATCATCTTCTTATTGGTGCGGTGTACATTGGTGGTCCAGTTTGACGCCGGTGGACCTTTTTTTTTTTCCCTTCTTCTCTTTCTCCTCCCCTAAAAATTACAGTTTGCTTCTTTTAGGGGTTGACATTTCAACTTGATCCCTTATTCTTTTGATTTTTAAGTTTTGATTTTAGCTCTTTTATAGAAGTTTTATTTGTTTTCAATTTCATCATTCAATCCCAATTTACCAAATATTATATTCTCCAATGTGGTCCTCATTCTTTGGATTTCTAATTTTTATCCTTGGTCCTTTTGTAAAACTTTTAATGATTTTTGAATTTATCCTTGAATTCAAATTGATGGTATTATATTTTCTAATTTACTCCTCATTGTTTTGATTTTTGATTTTTTTTGCCCTTTTGTAAAGCTTATTATTCTTTTCGATTTCACCATTTAATTACAACATTATTTTTATTTTTTATGTTAATTTCGATTCTCATTCTTTTTTATTTTTTTTGTCTTTTAAATATATTTCTTTTTTTTTTCAATTTCACCTTTTAATTAAATATAAAATTTATTTTGTATTTTAATTTTGATCCTCATTCTTTTAATTGCTATTTCTTAATTTTTTATTTTATCTTCAACATATGATTGATTGAGAATTGAACTTCATGATTTTTTCAGATTAGATACTTTGAGTATAATGACTCGGGTTACTACTTTAAAAAAAAACTTATAATCCTTTTTATTTTTTTATCGAGTTATTTAAATCTCATAATTTGTACTGATGGTTTAATAATATATAGAATAAAATAATTTTTTTTTATCTTCATTATGGTGGTTGTACTAATTCCTAGATATCTTAGATTTAGAGGTAACTTTTATAAATTTTAATATGATTGTGCGTGCGAGAGGGTGTGTTTGATCGAGACTTCTCTTAAAATTCTTAAAGGTTTATGAAGACTAGAATAGCTTAGTAAGGGTAATTGAGAAGAATTCAAACTTGATGGGGGCATTGAGACAGAACAAAGTTGTTTTAGGGGGGAATTGAAATTTGCCCTAATTAAGATACCCTAAATTAAACTTAACCAACCGCATAACCAGATAATCGGCAACGCTTTTGCCGAAAGCGACCCTCAAATTGGAAAATTTAGAACGACAAAGCGACAGTCTAAAGTAAAGCGGAACAGCAAATTAGGAGGAGCCGCCGGGGTCTTTCTCTTGAAGCTTTCATTAATGCCAAATCCAACACCTCCTCCTCCAATCCTGCCCTTATAAGTAAGTATGTTAATAATTTTTTTTATTTAAATTAAACGGGTGTGTTTTGTTCTGTATTCTTATTGAAAATGGTTGATTAAGTTCCCAGCTTTAGTGGGTTTGCTTGATTTTTTTTTCTCATTCAGTGATAACTGAGAGAATTTGAAGATGTTGAACTTATACTTGGTAATGTGGTAGCTCATGATTTTGGAAATTTTTTTATGAAATATGAGAGGATTTGCTTCTTTTTTTTACATTATTTTTTCTCTGTTTTGTATTAGAGAAGCGAAGGGAGTTTTATGAGAATGCTAAGTACGTGAGCAAGTTTAAGAAGAAGCTGAAGCAGCAAAATCAGCCAGATGAGCTTTCCTCAGCTGTTAGATCCTCAGGTGTGTGAGAATTTCGTTTGTTTGTTTAGCACTCTGCAATTATATTGTTTGTTTAGATGAATACAATTCTTGCAAAATCTGTTGATGAGTATTTCATCTTTGAAACTGTGTTTTTCATATAATATCGCCGCATGATTATAGAGCAGCAATCTGGGCTCGTGTCCTATATTGAAAATTGAGATTTATACATTATAAGCTTCTTTTGGCTTTGCGTGAGTTGGTGAGAAATAAGTCTTTGTTGATTAGAATGCAACCCTAACGGGTTCTGGAAATTGAAATTTTTCTGTCAAGTTTTTGTTGTAGATTTGCATTCAAGATTAACATGAATGTTGAATTTGAACTAGACATTTACAGTTTCAATCGCTGCTTCAGGCTGAGATAGAAAATGGATAAGGCAGTAAGATGATAAAAAAGAATGAGAGGGGCAAGAATACTTTGAAAGAATTTATGAGAAATGGTGTGAAGAGGAAGAGAGGGCAAGGATTGAAAGAGAGGTGATTCTAAAAGCAAAGAAGGAAGAAAGAGAGAATGCTGAATCCTGTAGAAAAGCTGCGAGGAAGAAGACGTTCAAGAATTCCTGTCATGGTCAGCTTGTTTTGAAGTACTGGATTGAGCATCTCTCGCAGACAGTTCAAGGTTCCATTGGAAAATCAATTAACAAAGATTTATGGTTTAGAACCGAAATGTATTCCAGTTTTTCCATGGCCACTTGTACCATCCTTGCTCACTTGAGTAAATAACCGGTTAAGTTTCTGAGTAATTGGTGTTATTGCTTGAGATGTTGCATTTTGGATTGTTGAAAGAGCTTTGATAGTGTAATGAAAAACAATTTTGATGTTCATACTGGAGGCATGTTAATAAGATAGTGTAATGAAAAACAATTTTACAATAAAGTTCACATGTTACAATAAAAATATTACCAGATAGTTTCCATTATAATTAAAACTGGAAGGAAATTTAGATTCTTATGATCGAATCTCAAAGCAAAAATAGTGTCAGAATTCCCATGATTCATCGTGGTCTTATCTCAAAGAAAGTGAAATTGTAGTAAACTAAAGTATATTAGGCATTATTTAGCCATGTACCGGCACTAGAATCCAACATTTATGACATCTTTGATTACAAATTACAGTATAACTAAACTAACCAGATATGTAGATCCAAAATCTTCAGCCCTCCCCGTGAAAGCAAGATTCAGATGACGAACTCACGCCGAAAAAGAATCGAAGAAGACTCAGACTACGAGGAACCTGGCCAAAGATTCAAAGAGAACCTTTTCAAGCGATGCGATGCAACACCAAAGTTCGCCGAGGAGGTTGAATACAAATAGCCATAAGGGCAAGAGCAATGACCAGTGCCATGACAAGTCCCATGAAATCGAAATCAAGGCCATGGTCTGCATGCAATTCAGTGCAAACAACTTTCCCCATGTTCGACAGTGTGGACACAATCCTGAATCCTATATTCTCTACGCAGATAGAAAGAAACCCAGATGCAAGAAATATACAGTGGCTTTTCCTTTCCTTTTCTTTTTCTATGTCATGATAATTGAAAAGTATTGGTCGAGGTTTGTTTTTTTTTACTATCAAAGTCAAGTCGACGTATAAAATGTTGACAGAAGCTGCCTTTATTTAATGTTAGGTATCTCCCAAGAAAATTCGAAGGATGGCCATTAGAGTCCAGCAATTCAAACTGTAACCACCCCCAGCGTATTTTTCAAGCTGAATCATTCAAATGCTTGGTTTAAAATATAAAATGGACCAGATGTTGCAAAATCCTGTCATTTTTTTTATTTTAAGCTTTCAATAAATCATGGGATCGGTTTATCTCACATTCGAGTTAACCCAATTCACTGCTTCAAATTAACTCACGAGACAGATTTTTTTTAATTAATTGAAAATTCAATAATAATATTAATATAATATTTGCACATATATATGTGCGTGGACTATAAAGAACTCTAGATGGCTTATTAGCTTGAGATGTAAGATAATGGCCTCTAAAACCACGGAGATAACATTGAGCTATTATAGGATGTTGGAGATGGTATTTCTGGGTACTTTCATAGGTTTATAAAATAAATATATTTAATAGTATTATAATTGTGAATCAGTGCTAGATAAATAATAAAAATTAAAAGTATGATTGAGTTAATATTTTATGACAAAAAAAAAAGTTGTATTGGAAATCAAAAACTTAAAGACTGAACAAAATGATTTGTAACAATCCACAGTGTTTTGTGAGGAAAGATACAGTACTTTCCCCACATGATTTAACTTTTCTGTTAATAAAAAGAAAAAAAAATTATAAAGCTAAATTCTCAACCAACTTAATATTAAAAAAAATCGATAAAAATAATTTTGGAAAGAAAAAACCTTTAAATTATAAGAGAAAAAATAATATTTCTAATACACATTATTATATTAACACATGTGGGTGGGCGTGGACACATCTAAACCACAAAATATTGTTTTTTTCAAGATGCTTGTTGATTCGTATTATTCCCTCTCTACTGAAAAGGATTTGACCTTGAATAATCATCGTGCTTGGATGTTGACTCGCTTTGAAAAGATATATTGACCTTGTTTTTGTGATTTTGATCTTTTTTTAAATTGTAAACAACTAGATCGCAAATAATCTATTTTTTTATACTATGCTATAAGTCTAGATGGAATTATGACACTAATGAATTAACATAGAAACTAAAAATTAAAAGGATATAATCTGATTTTAGAACCTTACTCCGATACTAACTAATGTGAACCCCTATGACAGCAATCTTGAAACCCACAATGAAGTAGATAATCAACCCAAGAAAGTTGAAATTCAAGTTTGGATAGAAACTTTTACCTAGAGATAACCCTGTACCTAAAAACCAAAGGTGTTGGAAAAGAGCTTGGACCTTTTGTTTATAGTGAAATAAAAACCCAAAGTATGTAATATGTCACAAGATCAAAATTATACATTGATAAGTCAATTGTTGATATTTGTTCCAACAAAGAAAAAATTATTGCATAATGCAAAGTACAAGTTATTCAAAACATCATAGGTGGTGATTTTTTTAACAAAAAAAAAAAACAATATATAGTCCTAAATAACCTTAGTGGACCCTTATTGGGTTGGAAACCAATGGGCCTAAGCTAAGAATTAACTAACACAAGTCTAATGCCTAAAACAGTCTTAAAACATTGGTTTTAGGCCAAAACAAACTCAAACTAAAACACAAGTTCTAAATTAAATGTAAATATCCAAATAAAAAAAATAAAAATTTAAAATAATTAAGAGTAATACAAATAAATAATTCATCCTAAAAGTATCATGTCATTAAACACTTCAACCCTTCTTTCTTGTGTAGCTAAGATAAATAAAGAATTCTTGTAAGAAAATGATTTTAGAATGTTAAGGAATAATTACTACACTTGAAAACTATGTTGTTGGTCATTAAAGATTCATGAAGAAATAGAAAACTTCCAAAAATAAGCTTTTAAAAGTCCTTGTATTATTAAAAAAAGAATCTTCTTCAAAGAGGAAGTCCACAAGTGAAAGGAAAAAATAACAAAATTTGTGTTACATATACTAACCTGTATTACTAGACCTTTTCGAATTTTGATTGATCTAAAATGTTAATATAATGTAGAAAAATATGTCTTGAAAGTTTTAGTATAATTTCAGTTTGATTCAATGGTTGGATTGAAAGTTATATTCAATAGAGTAAAATTTAACAATAGATATAATTTTTCTAGAATTTGAATTTCCCTGTTCAACCTTTTCTTAGATCGTATAAGTATTATTATTATTATTATATTTTTCATGATTGTAATATGGCTATAGTTGAATAAAATATAGATGTATATTTCATGATTGTATATTTGTACCACTTTTGGTATTATTGAAATATAATTTTTTTATTCTTACAAAAAGGTTTAATTAGATATATAAAAATAAAGTAAGTGTTAGGACTATTAATGTACAAAAAGGTTTAGTAACTTGTTTACTTTCACGTAGCAACCAATGTTATTAGACAGGAGAAAACTACAATTTATAATAGTGGAGGACAAACCTCATTCCTATATTCTCTTGTAATTGCCTCACTTCTCTCTCTTTCTCCCTATTTTTCTATCTCTCATTTTTATAGGCTACACAATTGCCACCACTGTTGTTTTAGCTTGGCTCTCTCATTTTTTTTTGGCACTACTATTGTTGCTCATGTTTCTACTATTAACACAACCTTTTATAGGCTTCAAATGGCATTTCTTTTCCGGGCAAACGTTTTGCCTTCATTGTCAAACTTAGTGACACGACCAAAGAGTTGATGTCTTCTTCCAAATATAGGAATGTCGAAGTAATAAATAACTCGGTAAGACCAGGGTCAAACCACAGGGAGGTTAACTATATAAACTACAAATAAAGAAATAGATAATAACAGAAAGGAGTTGAAGAGAGCTTTGAGATGTGATATTGATATAAGGATTAAATAAGGATAAAATAAGTGTTAAGGTTAGAGGATCCAGTAATAGTATTTCAAACAAGTATAGTATAAACTCCTGTTATTACTCAACTGGAAACCACACACAAAGGAGGTACCGATCGGATTATAAATTGTTAAGCATGATTACATTAGTTATCTTATTCGAATAATGCTAATACTTGTAAATTTTGTTAGGTATTTATGATTATAACTTATGTTAACAAAAAATCAAGTTCCTTTCATAGCACAGGTGTCGGTTATACCATACGGTTGGGCTATGAAAGTGCCAAGTATTTGTTGTACCAAGGGTTATACAACATAAATCTAGATTAACCATTTAACAAGCAAAGTATTAAAAGTGAACAAGATAACAAATACAAAACATGATATTATCAAACATTAAAGTCCATGTTGAGTTTATACTATACTTATTCTTACACCATTAGTGTAACATTTTCACCTTGACACAATAAACTTAGCTAAACATAATGAAAGAGAGAAACATAAATAAACAAGATAAGAACATAAATAATATATAAGTTAACTAAGTAAAGGAAATGAAATGAAAAGCATAAACAAGAGATTAATATAAACAAACTTAAGCATTACAAAAATATAAAGAGAGAGAGGAAGAACATGATCTTGATCTGAAAATCAAGATGCCTAAATGCATGGCAAATGCTTGTTTTTATAGGCCAAAATTTGGAGCTATTGATTTGATGACTAATTGTTGATTGGGTGGCCACATCTTGACTTAGTGACAATCCTTATCTTCTTGTCTGAACAAAACGTCATTGCTAATGTCAGAATTTGAACAGATTGTCTTCATGAAAGTTCTAGGAAATTGTCTCAGCTTTCTAACCAAAAAATAATCGGTGCATTTGGACTTCTACAACTCGAGATATGGGCTAAAAACTGAACAGTGTCTGGGTTGTAGGATAAATTCGGACTTCTCTTTTGATGCTAAGATTTGGACTTCCAAAAGACAGAATTGAGTCTTGGACTCCCATGAATGTTTTAGGCTTATGTCTTAGCTTTCTATCCATATAAACCAAACTGAAATCCAAGATCTACAGCTCCAGATATGACCTAATGACTGAATAGTGTTCCAGTTTGGACTGAACTAACATCTCTTTTCTAAGTTTAGACCTCTCTTTGTCTTCTCAATTTCAATAGTTAAACTCATCAATCAATCCTTTCATTTATGTGATAGGCCTGCATTTAAGATGAACATTTACCATAAAATAAAGGTATCTTATAGCATTAAACATGATATTATAAAACATGCTCTAGTTAAGGAGTTATTGATACTTCAAGTGCAAAATGATGATATAAAACCTTGATATAAATGCACTTTTAAGTACTAATCACTTAGGCACTAAAAGTTGCAGCTAACCTGACCTTTGTAAATGGTGCACATGTTGCCTTTCCTGTTCAATAATTGTGCCTTCTTCTTAACCATAAATGGTGGGCTTTGTCTCCACCATTCAACATCGATAAACACTTCATTATATAAATACCAATGGAGTCATGTTTTAAAAAAATTATTACAATGGATATTTAATTGATAAGATCCTAAAAAATTCAAGTAGCTTAAGAGCAAGACTTATATGTTGAATAATCAGTTAATCACTTGGTTCTAGCAATCTGATCCATTCTATCTAGTCAAGGTAGCTAGTAACCTATAACAGGTCTTTTTTGATAGATTTAAGGACTCTCGTATGCTTAAGTATCTTTTTAATTTTAATTTTAATTTTAATATTGTTGATTTCTTTGATTTATAGAGGATGTTGTGATGCATGCATGTCCTTGAATATGAAAATATAGTTTAATATATGCATGGTTCATTATGTACAAGGAGGAAGAAAATACATGTTATAAGATGTTGAAAATATTCTAGAAATTCTAGAATTTCAAGAAAATGGTAGGGTCATTTTGTAAAATGGTAAGATTTAAAATGATCAAGCACATTGCAGGACATGTCACGATTCAATAAATGATGTGCATCATGGGAATTATAATCCATCTTGTAAAGCTAAAACTAATATGCAAGAGGATTCAGATGGTCCAATGACAAGAGCGAGAGCGAAACAACTACAAAGGGCCTTGACGAGTCAAATTG
>Ga0325411_1001753_pt1 | contig 24247 bp, 18 predicted proteins | sample PopdelMetagenome_13_FD_206181 | JGI IMG/M metagenome (GOLD analysis project Ga0325411, IMG submission 206181) | Populus deltoides microbial communities from Bellville, Georgia, United States - Xylem-PdIQD-R4 | ecosystem: Host-associated > Plants > Phyllosphere > Stem > Wood/Secondary xylem... | reverse complement strand
CAAATATCAGATGCAGATTTGTCGTTGTTGATTTTTTAGCAACAGATTTGTCCGTTGCTGATTTCGCAGCAACGAAAATTTCGTTGCTTACAATCAACAATGGATTTTTCGTTGCTAGTTTTGTGAATCAGCAACGGATTGTCCATTGCTGATTGATGAATTATTTACAATCAGTAATGGATAATCCGTTGTTAACTATGTTATTTTTATTAAATTAAATTTTTTATTTATTTATCAAAATGACTTTTAATTTGTTTAATTAATTATTTATGGATATTTTAAAAATTGTGGAATATATATAACCAACATAAATTAATATTAAAAATAACTATATCACTAATAAAAAAAATGGAATAAAAATAATATTCATATTATAAAAATTTAGTTAAACTTGCATTAATACAAATAAGTCAAAATACAATAAAAAGAAACAACAAAAGATACAATCATGGTGCTGGTTGCGGAGACGAACCATGATATTGTGGATCGACACAAGATGAATCAAGATATAGTGGTCGAGGTGTAAGTTGATAAATTGGTTGAGATGTGGGACCCATATATGTCATTATCTAGGGAGCCATAAGTGGCGGCATTGATGGGGTCAAAGGTGGTGGCATACCTTGGCCAATATTTGATGTCCCACCATGGTATCCAAAGATTGTTCATAAGATATTCTTTCATGGAATCCATCTACCGTTTCATTTCAAGAATAAAATCATCTTTTTTCTTTATCTCCTATTTTTTATTCTTTATCTCCTTTTGCAATGCTCGATACGATGAACTGGGATATGATGACTCCACTGAGTAGGAATGTGATGAAGAGCTTGTACTAACTATAGATTTTGGCATACAAGGTGCGCCATATACCCTACCCTTTGTAACTCCTCCTTAAGCCACACACCAAGCTGCTCCATCAAATGAAGGATGATTTTCCCGATTAGTTCCATACTTTGAAATTATCTCCATTTTATAATTTTCCTACAAATAAAATAAATGCAATAATAAATTCATTTGAATGTTAAATAATACTTAAGTTATATAAATAAATAATCAAATAAATACATACAACCACTTTTTTAGACTTGTTGTCAACGAAGCTACCAAACTGATTAATACTTTGATACAAAGCTGAAAAGACATCATCTCATGGAGGTTCTTTTCCACCAGCTTCCTCTTGCTTTCAATATTAATAAATATTATAAAAGATAAATATAAAAATTTTAATTCATTATCTTAAGCATAAAAAAAATAATCCTTACCATGTTAGCTCGATATGATGCAAATGACACTGTTCCTCCAGAATGAGTGCTTATTTTGCTATCTGTTTTGGTTAATCTATTTCTCCTAGTAGATTCAGACCTCCTTTGAAATTCAGGGGTGGATCAAACATCTTTGATCATTTGATTCCAGTCGTTTTTGTTTATTCAAGCAGGACCTTTATCAAGACATTCTATAATATGTGTAGTGTTTTCTTTTGACATGGCTTTCTTGGGAGCTCGTGTCAATTGTTGATTCAAAGCTATCCTAGCCTTATCTTCCCAAATATTATGAACAATCGACTCATCTTCCTCAGGAAAGGAATATTTTTTCTACCAAATAATTATATACCAAGTAAAAAGAGTGCACAAAATTTCAAAGTATAGAAATGATTAATCATATTGTGTTATCTTGTTCAGAATTTGCAAGATGATGTAATAACTAAAGAAATTAAATGATATTAAAGAGTAAACAAAAAATAAGAACAAATTATAACACAAATCAGTCTCTGACAAGGCAATTACCAGTTGATAATTTATGGTTATAAATAACAAGGTAATTACCAGTACACTTCTATAGCTATTTAGTTGATAATTTTCATAATGCTACATTAAAGTGATCAAAATTAAAAAGAATATGGCAATGAGTGTTGGTTCTTACCTTAAACTCTTTAAAGAGTTCATCCCTGCACATTGAATCTACTTTTTCCCAAGAGTGTCATTCTCCTTTAAAATTGGACCTCAAAATATCTCTGATTGCACGTTCACACGATGCGTTATTGAACCTGAAAATATATAATAACAAACTTTTATTAAACAAATAATTACACAATAATAAGTAATTTTTTTCATACATGAAAATATAACCTTAATAAGTTAGTTTTTAAAAGTTTCAACTTACTCTGTTGTTCCATACAAGCAAAGCTCTTTTTTTCTTGTAATTGGATCTATTGGTGTGTCAAAACCCTTCCTTTTAACACTTTGATCATAATTGTATGGAGAAGATGTTGAACCGTGGTTTGATGGAACGCTATCTTGATCCTCATCATATACATCTCTCTCATTACTACCAGCTCTCTCATCACATACACCTCTATCATTATTACCGTCTCCCTCATCTTCATCTCTAATGTTCACATCATCACCATCACCACCATCATCACCATCAACTCTCTCATAACTCCTATATAAATTATGTCCTCCATAAACAAGTTGGTTATCTCGAGAGAAACCTCCTTGAGTTTGAAGCAAATCTTGGAAGTGAAAGCCCTCACAATATTGATATGCTTCAACCCTCCCATAATCATGTTAAAGAGGATGTGTACTCCCCAAAGTAGGTATATAATACTCATTTGCGTTCTCATACACAGGTTGATGAAATGTGGATCTTTTGTTATTATGCCTTGATGGAGTTTGAAATGATTTGGATGAAGTGGACCGGTCACTCTTGAAGTGGACCTGTCACTCTTGAAGTGGACCTGTCACTCCTAGAATCTAATATGGATCCTCGTCAAGGCATGCTAAAAACCAGAAAAAATATATACATTATCATATGAATATATACAATATAACAATAAATTAGCTTATAGTTAAAGTATCAGGAACAAAAAATTCACATATATTTTCCCAAGAGTGCCATAACTAGAATAAAAACAAACTGTTAAATCTCATTTTTTTTCCAATTCAAATACATATCTTTCAATTACTGGTGATCAATTTTTTTAAATTAACTTTATCAAAAAAATCCCAAAGTCCAATTCTGAGATGTACTTTTGTAAATGCGGCTTCATTACAAACAATATCCAGTTTATGATGTTCAAAATTAGTATGGATTGTCCTCTTAATAGCCATCATTTCCAAAAATATTATACTTCTAATAAAGTTATTACTGTAACAAAAACAAATATATAAATAACATCAAGACCTTAAACAGTTTATTTGATTCACCAGGTTGAAAAAAAAACTTACATAGTATGGAGGAAATTATACATAATAGCAATGGTATTTTCACAAGATGTTAACAAAAGATTAAATTGGAACTCGAAGTAGTCCTTGAAATAATAAAAATCAGCCATGAAGTTTAAATTGTCAATAGCCAATTATCACAAACAATAATAATAATAAAATAAATCTAAATAATTAATTAAGCAGAAATCAAAATTATGAGTATGCTTACCTTAATGTTTGTTCCTATAAATAAAAACATTGAGTAGGAAGAACCCTTTCATTCATGCCTCAGCATCTATTAGCAAGAAGATGAATCACAAAATAAACTATAACATCAGAATCACAATTTAAAGATTGATACTTGAAAGGTTAGAAATGGTTTCAAAGGTCAATGAAAATGATATATGTAATGTGGTCCATAACACACACTTGAATAAAATAATAAAAAAATAACATTGAAAGCGTAAACTTGTCAAGTAATATGAGGAAATAATATGAAATCATCCATACATATAACAAAGATAATTCATTACATATACTACAAAATATAATTAACTTGTGCTACTCATTATTATCATCACTCATAACCATGTCATCATCATCACACAAAACCATGTTGTCGTCATCGTCATCACCACCACCACAACAATCACCACCACCACAACCACCACCACCACCACCACCATCTTCTTCTTCCACAACCTTTTCATCTTCGTTTCCCCAATATATGTCAAGTTGAAGCAATTCATGTTGATCGATTTCTTCATAATAAGATGATTCAACAAGTATATTTGGATCATCAAGTGTTTGAGTAGGAAGGACACGACATGGTTGAGAAATCTCATCTGATTGATCAACATCAAATGATCTCACATTGTTGGCATCTTCAATAAATTCACCCATGTCAACATTATAACGACTTCTAGCAGTTGTCTTAATAACCGTCCACCATTTAGAGGATTTATTACCAGGTGGATATGTATAGTAGTCTTGTTGACATTGTTGTGCTAACACAAAATCTTCATTTCCATGTAGTCGAGATGTGTGCTTGATTTCAACCAAACCATTAGAACGATTCACTCTAATCTCTCGTTTTGTATCATACCAATTACATTTAAACATAAATAACTTGCATTTACTCCCCAAGTATTTTAGCCGAACTTCTTTAAGCATTCCATAATAATCACGTTCATTATCATCATAGCAACTTCCTTTCACACAAACTCCACTATTCATTGTCTTTTTAAAACGACCATAACTTTGAGTATAAAATTTAAAACCATATACATAATACCCATTATAACATTTCACTGAAGTTGAAGGGCCCATAACAAGTCCAAAGAATTGATTTTCAATTCCGTTAGATTGGTACTCCACCTAGCATAATAGTTAACTCCATAAGAAATAGTGATTTAAAAGAGATTAGTAATTTTTTTAAAGTAACTAATTGACATAAAATATAAATTAATTTATTAAAATACTTACATTATTTTTTAACCAATTTGGAAAGATCTCTTCGTATAATTTTTCAATTTCAACATCACTCGTATGTGATTATTGTGACTTTAGCTCTTGACGACATTGCCTAAAATTTTAAAATGTTAAAGTTATTAATAAATTATTATAAATTAAGTACAAAATAATATTTCATACTTACTCTAAATAAGGCTTCAGTTCTTGACTATTGAATATGACATAGTTATGCGCAATTTGCATTTCAGCATGTGACAACTGTCTTTTATAAAATCTTTTGGATAATTTTTTCCCTGGATAGGAAAAAATAGAGAGACATCCATCTAGACTTTTAAGGCCACCATCATCATTCTATGGAACTCGATTCCAAATTGTTTGCACGTCATCACCAAAATAATAAGATGCAAAATTGGTAATTTCATCAATCAAGTATGCTTCACATATGGAACCCTCAACTTTAGCTTTATTGGTCACTTTCTTCTTCAAATAAAACATATACCTATATCATTTATGTCAATTAGTTTATTTTTTAAAATAAAAAAGGAATAAAATTAACATAGTATGAAAACATATCATTCAAATGGATACATCCATCGATATTGAACAAGTCCACCAACTTTTACCTCATAAGGTAGTTGTATCGTCAAGTTTTCCATGGAGTCAAAGAAGGATGGAGGAAAAATCCTTTCAAGTTTGCAAATTATTTCAATTATATTCATCTACATTAACTCTATGTGTTAGGCATTTAAATTTGTTGTAAGAATATCTCAAAAAAATATCGACAGTTCAGTTAATGCCTCCCATAGTGGCCTAGGTAAGTAAGGTCGGAAAGCGGTTAGAAGAAGTCTTTGAATGAAGACATGACAATCATGACTCTTCATCCCCGAAACCTTACATTTTGCCTCTTTCACACATCGTGAAATGCTTGAAGCATAACCATTAGGAAATGATAATTCCTTCATCCATGACAAAACTTCTTGTTGTTGTTTCTTGTGTAGACAATAAGTGCCTTTAGGTTTGTAAACCCGACCACTCGTATCTTTTTACAAATGTAAATTTGGCTTCTTACAATACAATTGAATATCCAACCTAACCTCTAAATCGTCCTTGCTTCTATTAGGACAATCCATTACTGTATAAAAAATATTGTCAAAGACATTTTTCTCAATATGCATGACATCAAGATTATGACGAATCAAATTTGTATGTCAATATGGAAGCTCCCAGAAAATGCTCTTCTTCACCCAATTGTGTTTAACACCAAAGCCAAGAATTTTATCATTATATGATGAACTTCCATTATGTCCCTCAGTATACTTGGACACTTTGTTTAACATTTCCAAACCAGATGGATGAGGTAAAGGAGGGAGCCTTTCAATTACTCCTTTCAAAAACTTATCAGATTGACATCTACATGGGTGGTTCATGGGTAGGAATCGTCGATGACAATAAAAAATGTAGTTTTCCCTCTATTTTTTTAATCTAAAAGCCTTGTTATGCTCCATACAATAAGGATAAGACAGATTTCCATGAGTACTCCACCCCGATAACATGTCATATGCTGGAAAGTCACTAATGGCCCACATCAAAGCTGCCCTTAATTGAAAATTTTCCTTTCTGTATACATCATATGTTTAAACACCAACAGACCATAAATTCTTTAACTCATTAATCAAAGGTCTTAGGAAAACATCAAGCTTTTTCCCCGGATTCTTTGGCCTAGGAATCATCATTGTCAAAAGCATGAATGGTCTAGTTATGCACTTCCACGGAGGCAAATTATAAACAGTCACAATTACTAGCCAACAAGAGTATGTATTTGAAGACATGTCAAATGGACAAAACCCATCGATGCATAACCCTAACCGAATATTTCTTGGATCTGATGCAAAGCTTAAGTGGACACGATTAAACTCCTTCCATGCCTTCCCATCAAATGGGTGCACCATAACACTATTATCTGACTTATGAAAATGATGTCATGTCATATCTTTGGCATGATATGGAGACATGAACAGTCTCTGAAGCCTTGGTGTCAAGGGAAAGTATCAGAGTTGCTTCTCCGCCTTATTGAAACCTTTACTAGTTGGATTTCTAGGTTTGTATCATGAACTTCCATAAAAATCACAATTTATTTTCATTGCATCTGCCTCATAGTACAGCATACAGTAATTAGGACACACATCATATTTCTCATAGCCAAGTCCAAGTGGCCGCATAAATTTCTTGGCTTCATAAAAATTTGAAACCAAATTTTCATCATTAGGCATGCAACTTTTTGTATAATCAATAAACTTGTGGAAGGCAGTTTGAGTAAAATTTAAAGTTGACTTCATATTTAAGCAATTGTACACAAGCTGATAATTTGGATTGCTTGGTCCACCCATCCCACAAAGGCTCCTTCGCAGCTTTCAAAAGCTTAAAAAAATTAGTTGCCTCCGGATTTGGAAGTTTCTTTGCTACCACAGGACTAGACACATTATCATTATAGTATGCATCACCAACCTCCATTGCATCCATAACCAGATTCCTATATGGATTTTCTAGACAAACATCATTCACAACATGACTAATTCCAACTGATGAAGGTCTAGCCAATATTGGTTCTGTGACATAAGGCTCCCCGTGTACAGTCCAATTTTTATAACAAGGTAAAAAACCTTTTGTCAATAGATGTTTACAAACATCATCTTCCTTTAAAAACTTTTTATTTTTGCACCTCACAAGGACATCTAATTTTTCCCCTAGATATATTTTTATCAATTGAAAAGGCAAAATTGATAAATCTTCTAACACCTGTAATGTATTCAGGATGAAGGCGACCATTCATAAGACGACAATACATCCACAATCGATCATCCATGTTAATCTAATTAACATGATAACACCAATAAGCATTTTTAGAAATAAGCATACTTCTTTAACTACTAGTACTTTAACAATCCTTTTAAATAAAATATGTACCACATAAACAGACTTTAATTATTTGTCCAACTCACACATATATATAGCCAAGAAATTAGTAATTTTAGAGTTCATGGGTCATGTTCTTAAGATTTACTAGGATGCTATTTAAGGCCACTGCTATTCCAGTTGGCAAATTTATTTAATTACCTTAAAACTCTACAACAATTCTAACATGAGACATTAGATCTTGATAGATTTTGTTGGTAGTCTACTAAAACAGTAGAGTTATGCTTCTTGTACGGGAGGGAAACTTTTTGTGCTATATGTAATTGGTATTTTATAAATATTTTCTTTTATGGTAAGCTAGAAGATGGACAAGAAATTGATGTGAAGAGGTTGTCAAGGAGTTCTAGACAAGGATTAAATGAGTTAAAAAATGAGGTGATACTAATTAACAAGCTTCAACACATAAATCTTGTAAAGCTTTCTAATTGAATTCATTTTCACATATATTTTAAGCATTAAAATTGAATTCAATTACATGATTTAATAATTTAAGAGTTTTTTTGTGCTAATGGAGATGGATTCGATGGCTAGCTGCAAGGTAATTGGTAATTTACTAGTTTAGTATGATCATCACTGCGTTTCCTTTTGTTTTTAGCTTGGATTAAGTGTGGTTTGTTTGAATGTTAATTCTGGGATGACAAATATTTGTGATGGAAATGAATTTTATTTTGTTATTTTATACATGCGTGTGTGCATGTGTATGTGTATGTGTATGTGTATGCATGTATGTAAGTGTGCTAATGATGTTTATATGCTTAACTTGTAGGAAAAGTTGGCATATTTTAGAATTAAAGAGCTTAAGGATATTTTATCTCTGTTGGGTCTTTCAAAGCAAGGGAAGAAGCAGGTATTCTGCCTTTCTCTGGTCAATTTTTTTTTTTTTTTTGCCTTTATTCTGTAATTGTTTGTGCAAAGATTTGCAGGTTTTTTATTATATGAAAATTTTATTTTATCTCTAACTTATTGACTCAATAATTATGCATGGTCTCTTTTTTTTCCTGTATTTTTAATCACGATTGTTTTCTCTAGTATTTATTTTTCTTTTTGTGCAGGATCTAATGGACAGAGTTATAGGTTTGCTCTCGGACAATGAAAGTGAGTTACCATAGAATTTTGTTGTCTTCAATAGAATGTTATTGTTTACCTTTGGTACTGTTAGTCAAGACTGGTGTCCATCAACAGGGGAATCAGCCTGTAGGTTTTGTCTTTTTTTTTTCTCCATATGTGTTGTTTATGCCCTTGCAGGAAATTGAATATTCCCTTCTATTGTCAAGAATGGGTTCTCTCTTGTTTAGAATCAAAGTCATAACTCTTTGTTTACATGCCTTGACAGAGTTTAACTCAACTTGATAAATGTTGCTATACATGGGTGAAAACTTTGTGCAGTTTGCTCTGTAGTGAAAATAATTGATGAAGCTTACAGGTGCTTTTTTCTACTTTCATGTTATGTTCATGAAATCCTGACTGTTGTTCTGTAGTGTGTCTTCTAAAACTATATTTTACCCGTCTACTTACTGCAAAATAGTGTTGTTTCCCCTTATTTTTTGTTCACATGTTGTGTGTTAAACCAATTATTTTACCCAGAAAAATGCAGATAATGGATGAGATGCTTTTAGTTCAAATAGAAAGACAACAAGGTATAAAAAGCATAGCAGAAATAACTTAGCTGTAAATAAACCTAGCTAACCAAAAGTCAGATCAATAAAAAGGCAATACAAGACCAAGAATTCACAGCAAAGAACTACTGACTTCCCAGTAACAATCAGCATAAATTTGCAGTTAATTGATATATTATTCAGTCACCTCCAGGTTTCATTTTGGTCTCATAATTTCCATCCAAAAAGAAACTCAATATCAGATTTAATGAAAGAAAATCATTCAATTAATTTTTTTATACAAACTGTCATTGAATAAGAAAAGAAAAAAGACAGTCATATGCCTAGAAAATTTAATTGATTATAGCCAGCATCATGTTCACATGAACCTCCAAAACTAGGATCTACAAGGAAAATAAATTTAAATATGCATTATCTTATCCCAATGAAAGGCAGAGTTCCTATTAATTCAAAAGATTAGGATAGGCATGTCCAATAGACAAATTAAGCATGATATAATCAAGCAACCAGTTAAAAATGGAGCAAAATAGACTTACCTAAGCCCCAAGAATCAATGACCCAAGGTAGAGGTTTTCTTATTGCAACCCAATCAGACTTAGCCAACTCTATGGTTTATATTGTGATCCAATAAGCCATTTATATTGCTGGAAAAATAATAAACATAAACAGTATGTTAAACCCATCCAGCTATAACCATTGCTAGTTTTTAAAACAAATCCAAGTTAAACTATAAAAAACTGAAATAATATCAGCACTGGTAGCTCCTAAATCGACCATCCACCACCATAAAGAATTCTAAACTTGATTAATGCAGTTCTCAAAAAGTAATCAGAGTCTATCCTACTTGCAAAAAATGCATAAAAATAAAATAATTTTCTAACATTAAATACTCAAAGGAATGCATACAAGCCCAAACTGGCGAAGGATCTCTCAAGGCATGAAAAATAAATTACACAAAAAAACTACAAAGCTGACACCTGATTGAAGAAGTTAATTTTTACTTGAAGTGATACACAAGTTCATACCATGTAAACCCTTGGCCGACATGTGATCCATGGAGCAATATGAAAACATAACCCAAATGGTTCTCGTGAATATAAGACCCTCTGTAAAAAAGCCAATCAAAACAGCAACTGCTATAAGATTCCATGTTTATAAACTATGGATCCTAAATGATTTTACCTTGAAACATCAAGCACAGAGACAAATTTAACAATGACTGGATCAAGAAATCAATGAGTAAGAAAAACATCAGTTCTTAGACAGAAAGATATTGTTAGCTGTGACAGATAAAATGTATTCAAATAATTCATTGTTAAAAACAAGTCGTCTGAGAACACTTGAAGCTTGAAGATCATGGTTTCTAGAGTACATTAATAACACTCGATTCAACCAGCCACCTTGCTCCTAAAGAACACCCAGCATCAATAAGACTACTTGTTAAAAATTAAATTGGGGGTTTGGATAAATTTTCAATTAAACATGCATAATTTCCATCAATCACTCTCTTCCAGACACATGAATTACCAACATTGGTCCAGTTGCCTAAAATCATTCAATTTATGAACCGTAACCCTAAAAATTAAATTGAGGGGTTTTGATAAATTTTCAATTAAACATGCAGAATTAGGTTATAGATCATGGTAAAAACATTTCATAAACCTTATATTATCAATTTAATAGCCTAAAACCATTATTCAAAGTATCGATAAAAAAAAATTGTTACTTGTGTTCTTGAGTTATAGGTGAGCGAGATGAATCTACACGACAGAAACAACACCTGAGATTGGAAAAGTTAGGTTAAAAATTTTTAGTGTAAATTAAATTGCAATGGAGAAAAACATAAATCCTAAATTAATTACCTGATTTATTGAAGAAGAGAGTGTAAAGCCCAACCCGTTTACAAAGAGAAGAAGTAAATCAGGATGTTCGATGGTAATAATGATAGGTCTAGTGCGATGTTACCATGAGTCTGTGTTTTTGGTGGTTTACAGAGAAAGATTGAAACTGTTAAGATGAAGGAGAAGAAGATGAAGAAAAACAAATTAGCAATGCTAAAGACGAATGAGAAGAAGATGAAAAGTTTGGGACAAAGAAAAATCAAATCGATGAAGAGAGGGTGATTTTTCTACAGTTATGGATGTTATTAGGGACGAAGAAGATTGGAAGTTAATTAATTTTTAGCTGTTGGTTTTGTTTTTTCTGTCTACGTTTCTAAGAGTGTGGGGGGAGAGTACTGCAGGTGTTGAATTAGTAACGGCAGCAAAATTAAACGGTTGAGATTTTATCATATCAAAAGTAATCAACGGTCTATATAATTTTGGTTTTATATTAATAGTTAAATAATTATTTTTTCAATTAGCAACAGATAATCCGTTGCGAACTCTATGTTGCCTTTAGCAACGGATTTTTCGTTGCTAAAGTCTGTTGCTAATATTAAAAAAAAATAATATATGTGTAATCCGTTGCAAATCTGTTACTAAATTTAGCAATGGAATTATCCGTTGCTAAATTCAGATGCTAATAGCTCCTGTTTTTAGTAGTTAAAGGGCATAGCAAGCAAATGTGATCTCAAGCACCTGGAAGCAAATGAACAAACTGACTGATTTTGTTCTGTTGCTGATTAATATTGTTTACAAGGCAGGTTTCTAGATGCTTGCAAGTCTTCCAGTCATATATTATAGAGGTGGATGTTCATGCAAGAATCTCTAGTGCCACGACAGTGCATGTAGATGCAACTGTTGTGTTGTCAGGCAACAAAAGCATGATAGCTTTTTCCTGGTAGAAATGGCTCCGCCATTTAATTTTGGATCGATTTGGGGCTCACACTTTAAATTAAGGTTGGTGCATGTCCAGCCCTTGAAATTTATTAGTCCCGCGACTCTTGACAGCCACTTGTTTTTTTTTTTTTTCTTTGTCTAGTAAGTTGCTTCATGTTAATGTTACTTGTATGGTTAAATCTTAATTTTTTTTAGATTTTCCTTGGAATTCTAAGTACGAAAAGTGTCTAAAGTTTAACAAAAGGAGGAGTTAGTTTCAGTGAAAGGGGAAAAAAACAAAGTTTAACTCGCCTTAAGAAAGAAAGGGAGGATTCTTCACCGTCAATACTTACAAAAGAGATTAAATATAGCATGAGATTTACTCGGTAAAGCTTATCTTGGATTTTTAGTGGCTTAATTGGCTGGATTTTCTTATTGACCCAACAAAACCCAATCCGAACCGCCAAGGATAAAAAAAAAAATGAGCTCAAAATCCCCTATCTCCTCCACGCAGAACAACTTAACGAATAATAGCAAAATCCCTGACGCTGCCCCATTTTCTGCCTCGGTGCTCCGGTTTCTCCAAAGACAAAACGCCCTCCTTAATTACTGACATGAGTTTCTTGGCCAACTTCTTTCGTAGCTCAGGGAAGGTGTGTGTCTGAACTAAAATCCCATGTAATCAAGCGTTGTTGGATTTTGTGTTATGCCTTAATTTCCAGAGATTTTGTTGTGGGGGAACTTAACGAGTCTTTATCACTTATTGCATGAGTGTTGGAAACCCAGTCGAGGTTTGCTGATTATCTTTGTCACAAAGGGAAAACTTGACAACTCTTGTTATTATTCTCTTACTATAATCCAGAACAAAGAAAAAAAAATTGCACTTGAACTAAGGAGGATTCCAAGAGCAATCTAAGTCTACATAAAGTAGGGATCCCAAAAGCAATTTAAGTCTAACTTTATATCCCAATTTAGTGATCTGAGTGCTGCATGATTAAAGGATTGATAGCGTTTTATCTGCTTCTCCTGGATATATCTGTGGTTTTAGTGTTCTCATTTTCTGATCACAGTCAGGGTTTCATATTGGGGGCAGAATCTGAAAATCTTAGAATTTTCATGTTTCTTTGACCTATGTGCATTTGTTCCGTAGTACTGAGGGTAGATGTAGAGCCTGGTTGTGTGCTGGTAGTAGGTTTTGCATAAAGGCATCGCATTTTTTTGCCAGAGTAACACTCTGCAAGTGGTAGCTTAAGCCTGCCTTTAATTTTATGAAAGCTGGAAGCATGGCTTAATCGAGCTGGTGGAATAGAGAAAGGGCCTAGCAAGCAACTGTGATCTCAAGCACCTGGAAGCAAATGAACAAACTGACTGATTTTGTTCTGTTGCTGATTAATATTGTTTACCAGGCAGGGTTCTAGATGCTTGTAAGTCTTCCAGTCAAATATTGTTAAGATTTGTTTGGTTTCTGAGAACATGGAGTTATTTTGATCTCAATATTGCTTTGCTGGTTTTCTGTGGATCATGGAATTGTTATGAGGTCCACTGGTGAAAAGGCAACGCTGTTTATCGACGTGAATGAACTGTTTTTCAGTATATGTTGGCTGAAAAACAGAGAAAAAAAAGAAAACTAATTTCAGAGTGAAAGTTTTGTTAGATTACTTACTGAGATAGGTATAGTTTAATTTCAGCTTGCAAAATCAATTTTCTTGAAGTAAATCGACTCACAAGGTTGATCGAATGACTTATTGGCTAACTTGGTAACTCGGTGATGAAACTCTAGTGTTTGGTATTCCGGTAGCTGATATGGTTGTGGTTTTAAAAAAATTATTTTATAAAAAGTATTTTTAGTTGAGGTTGGTTTGAAAAAATAGGTATTTGGTTAAAACTGCGGTTGAAATTGAGGTTATAAAATAATTTATATATATATATATATATATATATATATATATTGATGGTTTTTAATTTAAATATTGTAGATTTAATTATTGTTATTACATCATGAAATAAATAATACTTTATATAAAATATTTTTTATTATTCCATTAAACCATCTACAATTCCATTACGTATAAAATTCATCCGACAAGAACTACAGTTTCCATAATTTTTTGAGCGTGCAATAAAATTAGATAAAATATTATCAGAAATAAAATTGATTTGATATTACAGTGCGAGTGAATTTAATTCACTCTACACTAGTTTTTCGGGGAAAAAAATATTGTTTACATGACAATGCGAGTGAATTTATTTCACTCTAAACTAGTTTTTTTTTTAAATGTACAAAAAATAAACACATTGAAAGAAAAAACAAAACAAAAAAACTGTTCATGCGAATAGTGCAAGTGAATTGCACTGTTCACTGAAACGCTGATTGAAGAAAAGCAGCCAGGAGCTGCTTCGCCAAAATCACGTGCAAAACGTGAATTATTATGGGCCCCACCAAAAATAAATTGTGTTTTTTACGTAACCAAATATAATATTTGTTGTGGTTGCTTCAAATATAGAAGCAACCATGCAAACAAACGGTCTTTTTATGGGACGTATCGTCATCTTTAATTTGATATTCCAATTCACAAGGGACCAAGTCGATGGTGACAACATATAGTTGTGGTTTGAAAAAAAAATATCAACTTTATATATATATATATATATATAGACACACACACACACACATTGGCGATGTTGTTTGCACTATCAATTAAGATTATAATTATAAATTGAAAAGATTTAAATAATTTGAGAATTATATTGTCCAGAAACAAAGATGTAGGGAAAAAAAGCTATGATAAAAAAATAAAATTAAAAACTTAATGCTATGTAAGAAAAAAAATTTTAAAATTATTTTTTACCTAATCTACTTGAATAGACCCAAGTGTAAAATGTAGGGGAAAAAAACCAACAACAAAATAGGGCAAACAAGTAGATATTTGTGCCTGGCCCCATTAGAAACAAGTTTGACCTGCCCGTCAAATCTTTTTTTATTAAATGATAGATGACATGTTGTTCGTCCTTTAATTGTTTTAAAAAAATAAATGATGCATCATTTGTCATCTATTTTTCAAAATTTTAGTGGTCAAAAGATTTTCTAAAGTTCATGGTATTATACATCCAAAAAAACATGTTTTTTTACCCAAAAACCATTGAAAAGACACCTTGATAAACTCTTTCATGTCATCAAATAACCCCAAAATTGGTCAAAAATTTGAAACCAGCCTGAATACTAAAACCTTTCCTATCCTAAAGATCTACTCTTTCAGATAAGATGAAGGCCAAAGAACATCCAGCATGGAACCTATTGACATCACGATAGATCATTTTCATGCCCAGAATAAGTTGAACTTTGAGATCAAAAGTGAATTTTTTGAAAACCAAAGGGGCTATAAATGTATCAATTGAAAAATAGAAGGACCAAAGTTAACGTTTCACTTCAAATTTGAAAGTGTCACCTAATTTTTCTATTTTTTCACTTTGATCCTCTATCTTTCAATATTACCCATCCTTAACAAATTCCACTCAATTGGTCATCATTTTGGCCATTAAAGGCTCAAATCGCAAAGAACAAAGTTAGATAACCAATATATAAGGTGCAGATTTAAACTGCATCAAAGAAGAAGTAGTTCCAAAACAATTTCTACAAACCATCTCTGAAAAACTCTCTGCTGCTAATAATTCAAAATTGCATATTGCAGGAAAAACCCAAGCTTCCGTTTTCAACATGGGCATCTCTTTTAAAACATTCTTTGTTGGTACAAAAGATATAAACCATACCATCATTCTTGGCACTCCATTTATTGACATGACCTTTACAAGCAAATTTCCTAATAAAATCATTGATAAAACCCAATTGCAGAGATTCTTAGGCAGTTTAAATTATGTTCTAGACTACTATCTCAATATTAGTCGTTTAGCCAAGCCTTTGTATGACAGGTTAAAAACCAACCTCATTCCTTGGTTTGACCTCCATACCGACTTAGTCAAACAGATTAAGAAACAAGTTCAAACCATTCCCCTCCTCCATTTAGCCAGCTGGGCTGGGGTTTTCTGTATTTGTTTTTCCAATCTGGTAAGCTGTTTACCGATGGTATGGAGGTTAGTATTTGTAAAATTGTTTTGTTGGATGATGTGTTTGGTATTTGTGAGGGTATCTTTACCAGGTAATTTGTATGGGGTTGCATCAACTGTTTGATCTTTGTGGGTAAGTTGATACCAGATCAACATGTAAGAGATAAACAGATAAACAGATAACAAATAAAAGACAGATAAACAGCTTCAGTACGTGGCGTTGTTATACTTGAGAATGATCTAAAAAATGGGGTCACAGGTTTCCAGCCTATATACTGATTTTAAGATAACAATGAAATAATTTTAAACAGATTTCTGATGCGAATGAACAAGGCAAGACCAACATTGTCAGGATCCTTGATCAAACATGGAGCATACTTAAATGTACATAAAATATGTAAATAACAGGAAATAACAAAGTAGATTCTAACTTAAATTTATAACGTAAATTAATATAAGAGATATTGGTTACAGAGGAGAATGGAGATGGGTTACAGGTATGGGTTATAGGGAGAGTCAAATTTTCTTTTTGGGAAAATATGGTCTGCCCTCTAAGGATTTTGTAGTGGCCTTTTATAGGCGAGTTGGCATGGAAGAGGCCAAAGTGTCCTGTTGGAGAAGCTCTGCAGGACCCATGTGGCATTTGGAGAACTTATGTAAGCCCATGTGATATTGTCTGCCTTGATTGGATGACGACAAAATGGAAATCGTCCATGTTTTTGGTGAAGCTTCCTTTGTTGTCATCTTGCCACCGACACTTGATTTGTGGCTTTGTAGTAGCTGGTAACCTTTTGTAGAAAAAAGGCCTTAAAACAGATAGACCTAAAATAAAAATGACTCAAAACATAGGAGTCTAAAAATATGGGCTCTAAACAGATGAGCCTAAAAAAGCTTGAAATACTCTTTTTTTTTTAATGGCGTTTGATAGGTGGTAAGATACCAAAGCAGTCATCTTCATTATCATCTCCAAGGGAGATGGTAGGAGATATCGAGCCAAATGAGCTGGAGTGGGATAAGACTATTTTTGGATCTTGGCTTTGTATAATTCCTTGTACTATTTATAGGTATTCTTCTTCAATTCTAGCAGAGGCAAGGAGAGCTGCCATTTGAGCCTTTCGGGCTAGAAACTTTGACTGAGGATGATGATCAATGATGGGAGTAGTTTGATGTTTTTGTAACTATTTTGTAACAGCTAATTTGAAACTTTTTGACTCAGCTACAAAGGAATCCCACCATTTGATTTTGGATTTTCGAACAAGTACTAGATGGCCGTTTTGTAGATTATAATCATAGAACCAAGAACATACCCACGGAACAAAAAATTTTATACAAAAAATTAGAAAGGAAGAAAACTTCCTTTCAGCGGGGGCCGGTTGAAAATTATTTTTGAAATGGAGGTAACCATTTTCAACTAGAGGATGTTCCTTAAGGTAGTCGACATGACAACCATAATAGTCCCACCATTGGAGGAACCAAAGGGGGAGGTTTGTAGTATTCATGGTATTATGGAAGTAGAAAAGCCAAGAATGGTTATGGTTTTGATTTTGTAGGAGAAAGGCATTGAACCATGCTTATTGGTAATCCCAATATGTATATGTAGTATTAAAGTCCTAAGGATTTGTACGAAAGTGCATGGGGAAAGAGACAGGTTGATGTAAGGGTTGTCCCCATTCTGTAGGGTGGATGACTTTATGAATGATGCATGTAGAATATGCAAGTTCAATGTGATCAGAGTATATTTTGAAGTGTTTGAACTTGACGAAATTTATAATCTCAAGGATGGTGGCATAGTAAGATTGTGGTTTGGCTAAATTCCAGGGTTTGTAGTACCAATTTAGAGGGAAAATCTTTGAAGCAGCGATGGAAGGATCGTCATGATAGAATCCTTCTTCCATGGTTAAAATATTTTGGAAATTAGTTTTGAAAATATATTTGGATTTTGTCTTTGGAAAACTGGTTTGTTGTAAAGAAAGGAGGGGTTTTGAAGTAGAAAAACCTCCTTGGGGTTTTGAAAGAGATTTAGAAATACCACATGTTGGAGATGCGGAGTTGTTAGAGGTCTGTTGGGATACTTTTTGTAATGTCAAGAGTAATTTTTGTGATTTAGATATGGTGTCAACCCAATGTTGAACCGTGTCGGGTTGGACCTCTAATGGTTTTGTACGTTTTTCTTCTTCAATAACTGCCTCATACCATGACTTGACAGGTTTGGCAGCTTGGATGGCGGAAGACATGAGTTTTGAAGAAGGCTTTAGGGCTTTCTGGTTTTGTAGGCTGGGTTTGGGGTGCTTTCCCCTTGTCTTTAGTCCTCGCTTTAGGAGGCATCAGGACCTGTTTTGGAGGAATTCTCGAGTTAGGAAATCAGGGATAGAATTTGAATCTCCTTTAATGTAGACAATATCAAAATCAAAAATGCTTAAAATAGCTTGCCATCGGGCAAAAATCTATTTTGAAGCAAGATTTTGGACATCTTTTTGTAAAACTTCTTTTGCAGATTTACAGTCAACACGTAAAAGAAATTTTTGATTTAATAAATCGCTTTGGAATTTTATAATACAAAGAACAATTGAAAGGATCTCCCTTTTTATAGTAGAGTAATTTTTTTTGACAATCATTCCAATGAGCAGATGTATACTGGAGTATTTGCTCTTTGTTTCCTTGTACTTGTTTAAGAATCCCACCATATCCTATGTCAGAGGCATCAGTCTCAACTATCTTAAGAGCTGATGGATTGGCTAAATGGAGGAGGGGAATGGTTTGAACTTGTTTCTTAATCTGTTTGACTAAGTCGGTATGGAGGTCGGACCAAGGAATGGGGTTGGTTTTTAACCTGTAATGCAAAGGCTTGGCTAAACGACTAATATTGGGATAGTAGTCCAGAACATAATTTAAACTGCCTAAGAATCTCTGCAACTGGGTTTTATCAGTGATTTTATCAGGAAATTTGCTTGTAAAGGTTAAAGAGCTTTCTATTGGTGTGACAGTACCTTGGCAGATATAATGGCCTAAGAAACGGACACGGGTTTGGAAAAGAGAAATTTTTGTTTTAGAAACAACTAGACCATTCTGTTTTGCAGTATGAAAGAATGTATGTAGATGTTTGAAATGTTGATCTATAGATTGTGAAAAAATAAGGACATCATCAATATAAACAATACAAAATTTTGAATAGGCATTAAAGATGTCATTCATGATGCGTTGGAACTTTGATGGGGCTTTTTTAAACCAAAAGGCATGACATTCCATTCGTATTGACCAAAAGAAACTGTAAAAGCAGTTTTGTATCTATCTTTGGGATCAATCTGGATTTGCCAAAATCCGGATTTCATATCAAATTTAGAAAATATGAATTCAGAATGTAATTTTTGTAACAAATCTTTTTTGTTGAGGATTGGGTATCTAATCCATTTTAAAGCAGAATTTAAAGGTTTGTAGTTGATCACAAGTCTTGGTGTGCCTCTTTCAATTTCAGAATTTTTATTAACATAAAAGGCTGCACACGACCATGGTGATCGGGACTTTTTGATAAGACCTTTAGACTCGAGATCATGGATTTCAAGCCTGCAATGCTGTTCTAAATCAGCATTCATTTGTATAGGTCTTGCTTTTGTAGGTATGAATTTTTCTGAAAAATTATCTTAATATGGAAGATCAACAATGTGTTGTTTTCTTTTCCAGAAAGCATTAGGTAAATCTGAATAAATTTGTTGTTCAATCTTATCTTGTAGATTGATGATTTTCTTTTGTAAATCAGAGTTTTGTAATTGCTTGTTAATACGGCAAAAAGAAACATGGTTTTGTAAATCATGTAAATGGAATTGTTTTCCAAGAATCAGTGCGTTGATATGATATGTATGTATGGAACATGCTTTAATTAAATTTAAATTTCTAGTCTTAGATTTTTCTAGGAATGGAAAGACAAGTTTGATGCCATTAATTTTGGTAGTAATACAATCATGATGTGTTTGATATGGAGTGATCATGTCAATAAATGGAGAGCCAAGAATGATGGTATGGTTTATATCTTTTGTAACAACAAAGAATGTTTTAAGAGAGATGCCCATGTTGAAAACGGAAGCTTGGGTTTTTCCTGCAATATGCAATTTTGAATTATTAGCAGCAGAGAGTTTTTCAGAGGTAGTTTGTAGAAATCGTTTTGGAACTACTTCTTCTTTGATGCAGTTTAAATCTGCACCTGTGTCAAATAAGGCAATAGTGTCGAGTTTAAAATCGTCTGAAAAAATAAGAGTTATTTTAATCAAATATTTTTTTGAAGATATTTGTGTTAATACATTCAAGAAATCATCTGGGATATGCTCAATGTTTGTAAGTGTATGGGGTAATGCATGAGATTCAATGGTTTGGTCATCTGTCTCAGATTCAGTGTTAGACTGGCTTTCAATTTTAGACAGGAGATGTTGTAATATGGCAGAGTCTTTTTGGTGAGCTTGTTTCAAGGTTTGTAATTTGGATTTAAGAGTTTTAATCTCAGAATGTAATTCTGGAATGGTGATTGTGGTTTTGGACTTCTTTTTATTGAGAATTTTTGTAAGGTCGTATGTATTGGTGCTGGTAGAAGGTAGTAGAGAGCGGTTTGGAGGGTGCTCTAGTTGGTTAAAATCTTTCAACAGTCTATCTAAGTAGGTTTTTTGAAGATGAGGATCATCAAGTCGTTTGATAGCTTCAAGAATAAATTCTTGATCTTGGGTCAGGACGTTTACTTGTTTGGAGTCTGTAGAGGCATCTGAAGTAGCACTAGTGGTTACTATTTCATCAATTTGAAATTCTTCTTCGGAGGTGTCCGAAGGAGAATGGTCAGTGTTTGTGACTTCAATATAAAGATTTTGTATTTGGTTGATGGTCTCTTCATCTATTTGGAGCTCATGAAGTTTCGTATTGACCTTGCAGAAACATAATGTGTGACCTTTCTGGTTACATTTGTAATAGGTAATGTTTTTGGGGTCAAATTTTGGTTTGGGTTTTGACTGGAAAGGTCTGTGGGGTTTGTTGAATTTGTAGGGCTTTTTGTAGCAAGGTTGATCTGGTTTGGGATGAAATTGGTGTCGGTATTTATGAGCCGATCGGTTATAAGGAAGCTTGTGTTTCGGATATCTTTTGGGTTATGAGCAGGTTCCATTACAGGAGGGTTTTTTGATGGAAAGGTCAAACTGGTGACAGAAACTGCCAAGTTCCTGTCTGGTTCATTTCATTTCCCACTTTAGGTGTTTTTAGAGTTTGAGATCCTGGCAGATCTTGAGACCTTCTTTTTGTGTGAAGCTTACAAGTTTACCATATGTAAGCTGGTCATATGGTATAGTTTTGGTTGTAAAGATATCTTTGCTTTTGTTTCGAACTTTTTCTCCTAAGAGGATTGGTAATCCTGCAAGGAATTTTTCTTTCCAAAATGGTTGGTTTGAATCTTCTCGAAGCATAACTCAAGTGAGAAAGGTATTTTTGTACCACTGAAAGTCACTAAGTTTCTTGCACCGAAGGTTGGAGAGAAGTTCAGCATTTTTGTCTTTTAAATGGGAAGGGTCTCCAACAAAATGCAAAGAGATGGTAAGAATAAGGGTGGACACGGCATCTTAGATGGTGTTTCTTGAAGGGTTAAGGATAGGTGTTTGGTCTTCATAGGTTTGTACAAAGTTGAGAATATGTAGGTGATCCGTTTCGGTGAGATGGTAATCCCACCATCCTTTAAGCTGGCCAGAGAAGCCTGCAATAAGAAGTTCAGCTATAGCTTTGTCTGAGGTGCCTGTTTGGGTTTTGTAGGCATTAGCTGCCATGGTCATTTGTTGGAGAGTGTTTAGGATATTGTATTCAGACATACCATCAATGTTCCATTCATAGAGGGAGGATGCATTATATTTATGCTGGCTGATGACAGTTGGCTCAGTAGATATGGAAATGTCTGGAGCAATGGTTGTTTTGGGGGCTGGCCAGGTGAGTCTGTTTACTTGAAGAGGTTGTGCTTGAAAGGTTTCTGTATCAGAGGTTGATACAGGATTATTTTGGAGAGTATTGACCTGATTTGTAGAGGATGAAGGGTTGGATTGTTGAGATGTATCTGGGACAGTTAAGGATGTCCGGTCGAGGTTTTGTAGGTGTATTTTAATGGCTCTAAGAAGATCGGTTTGGTTTTCTTGAATTTGTGCTTGCTTTGTTTGAGTAACTCGATATGGTTTAAATACTGGGTTTTTGAGCTTAAGGTTGATTGGGTTCTTATCAGTTATGAGCTGGGCTAGGGTTTTGTGTATTTGTTTTTCCAATCTGGTAAGCTGTTTACCGATGGTATGGAGATTGGTATTTGTAAAATTGTTTTGTTGGTATTTAGGCTCATCTATTTAGAGCCCATATTTTTAGACTCCTATGTTTTGAGTCCTTTTTATTTTAGGCCTATCTGTTTTAAGGTTTTTTTTCTACAAAAGGTTACCAGCTACTACAAACCCACAAATCAAGTGTCGGTGGCAAGATGACAACAAAGAAAGCTTCACTAAAAACATGGACGATTTCCATTTTGTCGTCATCCAATCAAGGCAGACAATATCACATGGGCTTACATAGGTTCTCCAAATGCCACATGGGTGCTGCAGAGCTTCTCCAACAGGACGCTTTGGCCTCTTCCATGCCAACTCGCCTATAAAAGGCCACTACAAAATCCTTAAACGGCAGACCATATTTTCCCGAAAAGAAAATTTGACTCTCCCTGTAACCCATCTCCATTCTCCTCTGTAACCAATATCTCCTGTATTAATTTACGTTACAAATTTAAGTAAGAATCTACTTTGTTATTTCCTGTTATTTACATATTTTATGTACATTTAAGTATGCTCTGTGTTTGATCAAGGATCCTGACAATGTTGGTCTTGCCTTGTTCATTCGCATCAGAAATCTGTTTAAAATTATTTCATTGTTCTCTTAAAATCAGTATATATATATATCATTATTGAAATCTACATTGATTTGTGAGTATATGCACAATAAATTTTGTCCACAGAAACCGCTATCTCTTTTAGTTTTTTCTACAAGCCCTATATTTGCGTTGTGTCGTGGCTCGTATAAATTTTTGACAACTTTAAACAAAAATACAAGCATTGGCAATGTTTTTTACACCATTTCAGGCAAAGAAAAGGCTAGATAACACCCTGATGGAACTTCCCTCATAAAATGAAATTCTTTGACATAAAAATCAACTATTTTTCATAATTGGAATTGATATCAACTGTGATTTTATCTCTCTTCAACTAAAATCCAGTAATTCCCTCTCTTCTCTTGTCATGAGACTAAAAAGTAAAGAAAATCAAGTGTTGGATAAAATGTGAATTTTTGAAAGGCAAAAGTACTGTAAATATATCAATTAAGAAATTAGTTTTTTATATGTAATAATAATAATAGAGGTTTTATATATATATCTTGTTTTTGAAAGTTAAAATCATGCACGTCCTAATATATGATGTTAAGTGTGGTCCAGCGAACCTGCAAGTAATTGGGAGAACAATTGATAGCCAACAGAAAGTTGGCATCCGTGCTCTTAGAATTTTAAATAATGGCTGAAAAGCTAGCCTGTTCAATAATTCAATAAATCTTGAAGTGAACTGGTGCAAGAGGCAATTAATGTTTGAGGAAAGAGATTACAGAAAGTAGTTCATAAGGGCACAGTTGAGGGTTCAAATTAAAGAAATTGCATGCACAGTTAGGAAGCCATACCCACCATGGTATTAAATTTTAGCAGTCTCCAACTTGAATAGCAATCCATGGAATCTCTATGTATTGTCGACATCATATAATTTAATTTCATGGAGGGCCACTGCACATGGAAAATAGGTTTATTATAGTAGCGGTCATCTGCTTTTTAACGGGTATTTGCGAATATAGTATTACTTGTTTTTTAAAATAATTTTTATTTAGGGTTAAATTAAAATAATATTTTTTTTATTTTAAAAAATTTCCTCCGGTACCCACAAAAAAAACAACGCGAGTCTTTATCTTTACCGAAAAACCACGGCCCAGAAATTCCATTCCCACGGTGAACCACTGTAAAACCTCCTCCACCCGAACAACCTTCTCTGCCAAAAAAGAAGCAGAAAAAACCAGTATCCATCCAAATCAGTTCCCTCTCCTCCAAACCCACGACCAGACAACACCAGCCTTCCCTCACAAA
>Ga0325411_1001752_pt1 | contig 24248 bp, 15 predicted proteins | sample PopdelMetagenome_13_FD_206181 | JGI IMG/M metagenome (GOLD analysis project Ga0325411, IMG submission 206181) | Populus deltoides microbial communities from Bellville, Georgia, United States - Xylem-PdIQD-R4 | ecosystem: Host-associated > Plants > Phyllosphere > Stem > Wood/Secondary xylem... | reverse complement strand
ATTTCAAATCAATATGTTAGAACAGTGCATTTTTATAAATATACTTCTAAATTCAGTAGCGCTATGAATTAAAATAATAAAATAATTATTTTATTCTTGGATAACATGTAAATCGACTTGGCAACGTAGGTATAATATTAATTTTGTTGTTTAATTACCAATAAAATGACTATTATGACCTTGGAGGCAAAAAAAAAGACACTAAGGATAGGGTTAGTATAATTACCATAAAACCCTTGGATGAGAATTGTCCCTCCTTTAGGTCAAAGGGTTTTTTTTTCGGTTATTATATAGTATTTAACATAAATAAAATATTATTTAGTCTGATTAAACGAGCTACACATGGTAATCATATGAACACGCATGATTTTTATTTTCTAATTTTTTTTAACCCAAATCAATTTAGACATGAGATCTCAAATCAATATGTTAGAACGATTTATTTTTATAAATATATTTCTAATTTTAGTGGTGTTATGAATTGAAACAATAAAATAAAAAAGCACTTAAGGGTAGGGTTAGTATAATTACTATAAAACCCTTAGATGAGAATTGTCCCTCCTTTGGGTCAAAAGGTTTTTTTTTATTATAAAGTATTTAACATAAATAAAATATTATTTAGTCTGATGAAGCGAGCTACGGATGGTATTCATACGAACATGCATGGGTTCTCTTGTGGTTTTTGAATGACATGTTTTGGTGGCCAAACTCTGTCTTCCATAACAATGTTTTAACCCTCACAATATTGTCTTCATTCTTGGATGGTATGTGTGGAAAAAATATATCGAGTTTTGCGTCAATGGTTGTTTCTTTATTTCCTCTTTCCTTGACCTTAGAGCCAACCCCAATATATTTTCGAAGTAGCTCCTTGATTTTTTTTTTTCAGATTTGACCCTTATTTTTTTTATTTTTATTTGTTTTAGTTTAGATTCTCTATGCAATAGGATTTTCCTTTCGATATAATCATCTTTTGGTTTTTTCAGCTTTGGTTCATATTTTTTTTCTTTTGATTTTTCTAATTATTCTCTTAATTGAATTATTTTTTCAAATGTATCCCTTGATATTTTATTTTATTCTCTTAATTAGATGTTTTTTTTAATTGCATCCCTAGTATTTTAATTCATTTTATTTTATGTCATATTTAATTTTTATTCTTTTAATTTTTATTTATTTTGTTTTTAATTTTTTTATTTCATCCTTCAATAATTCATTGATAAAAGTTTTGTCAGCTTTTCAGGTTATAAGCTTGAAATATTTAACATAGTTACCTTAGATTTTTTTTCAAGTCCATTTTAAAATTGATTTTTGATGATATTATTTTTTTATAAGGTTATCTTAATCTCATATGTTAAATCATAAGTTTTAAATGTTAATCTAACTTGACTCAAGAAAATATTTTTTTAAAAAATTATTTATTATTATTGTTATTTTTTTATCATATTATTAAATTAATTCAAATTTAACATAATTATAAAATTTCTCTTATTGTCTCAATTTTTGTTTCAGGTTAAAAAGAAAATGCTGCTGCCTGTGGCGTCGCTTGGGACACCCATCTAAGTGTGTGGCTATATATATCATGAACCCTTTAAACAGAGTGACTTGACTTAACCCTATATAATAACAATCATCACCCCTTTTTTTAAAAAAAATTAATTTCCTCTCCTCTTTACAATCTGTGTGCGTAAGAGAATCCCTTTCCTTCTTCTTCTCCTTCTCCTTCTTGTGTTTTATTTTTTCTTGTTTTAATTTTTTTTCTCGAGTAATTTAGTAACAGTTAGTTGTTAACTTATTTCCCATGATTTTTGTTTTGTAATTTTAATTTATTTTTCTTCGTTTTTTTGGGTGCTAAATAGATTTTATTTTTGGTTAATCTTAATAATCTAGTACAGTAAATTAATCCTTGAAATTGTCAAATATTTTTTAGTTATTCCTTGAGTTGGGATTTTTTTTTAAATATTCCGTGAATATAACTAATATATATTATAATTACAAAGACAATTGATAATTATTGTCTTGGGAGTTGATTTTGATTTTGATTTTGATTTTTGGAACAGACAATATATAAATAGATAAATAGTATATGTCACACTACCAGCGGTTAGAAGAAATGAATTACATGGCGGAAGAGGCAGAAATGGTTGATTTCGTTGACGAAATGGATGGAGGAGCAGCCGCCGCCGCCGCCGCCGCCGCCGGTGGTGTAGAAGATGTTGAAGCCGATGAATACGAGTTGGTATTTATTCTCCAATTTTGTTTCTTTTTTTTTTTTAGTTTAGATGGAAAGGTTGTAGAATTAATTTATTTTTTGGTAAATAATAATAATAATAATAATGACCAGATTACCAAGGTTACGGATACATCATCTGGGCAAGCCAGAAACGGGCAGGACATACAGGGTATTCCCTGGGAAAGATTGAATATAAGCAGGGAAAATTACAGATCTACGAGGCTTGAGCAGTACAAGAATTATGAGAACATCCCCTTATCCGGCGAAGCTGTCGATAAGGTACTTTAATAGTAATTTATATTGGTAATTGTTGATTTGCTTTCTGGGTTTTGGAATTTGTTATGATTCCTGTACTTGGTTGTTGTAGGAGTGCAAACAAATGGAGAAGGGTGGCCATTACTATGAGTTCTTTTATAATACTAGATCGGTTAAGCCCACCATTCTTCATTTTCAGGTTGGTGGATTTTGCAACTTATGTGTCTGGATAGCAGTTTATTTTTTGTACTAGTTTATGTTAGCACCGTGTCGTTTGTATTCATGCTTGTCTTGACAACGTTCTGGAATAGGGAAAGAGTGCGTAAATGTTGCTAGTCGTATATTTAGTTTTAGGACTTCTATTCCTAAATGTTAAGGTGTTAGTTTGCAACTATTTGTTTCCATGTTTATAAAGTGACTGTGTTGATTTGTTTCTTTGGACTGCGTGTAGTAGCAAGTTTCCTTTCAAGCCAAATTGCATGATAGCTGACTTCATTTACTTTTGCTAATTATATCGCCCACTTGACTCTTGATAGCCTTTTGTTATGTTATGGTTATGCAGCTCAGGAACTTGGTCTGGGCTACTTCGAAGCACGATGTATATCTTATGTCTAATTATTCAGTAATGCACTGGTCATCCATATCTGGCAATTTGTCTGAGGTCATTGATTTTGCAGGACATGTAGCCCCTTCTGAGGTATTATGGTTATTTCCATGTTGGCTTCACAGTTGATAACAAGTCTGTATGTCAAAGTATGTTATGAATGAGACCTCTTATGTTTCTGAGAAAAGGTCCTTGTCAGCCTGTATATATTTTACCATTCTGGTTCTTTTCCCCCCTATTAACTCTTTTTTTTTTTTAATACAGAAACATGCTGGAAGTTTGTTAGAAGGTTTCACCCAAACTCAAATCAGCACCATAGCAGTCAAAGATAATTTTCTTGTTGCTGGGGGCTTCCACGGAGAGCTTACTTGCAAAGTGAGTTGATACCCCCCACCCCCCCTCTCTTGAATGCACATACACACAAGGGTATGCACATGTACATGGGTCATAAACGTATCATCTCATCCAATTTTCTTCAATTTACCCTAACTAAAAAAGTAGTAGTTCTGACATTTAAGTTTAAACCTAGCATTATTAGCAGGTTGCCATGCTCTTACTAGAATTTAGCAATGTTAGGACATGCCATTCACCAATTTTCAAATTTGAAGTTGGAATCTTAAATACGAACAATTCAGAATGAACTTGAGATACGGATGGGTTTCTTTATGCTTAATAACCCCCAACCTTTTTGCTGAGTTAAGCTAACTTGCTTGTGATGTAATCACCTCAATACACTTGAGGGCATGTGAAGTATGCTGTATGATTGAGCAATGCATTGTTCTACTCCTTTGTCTGCTCTTTAGCACCATTAGGATGTTGATGAAATTGTGAAAATACAATTTTCAGGAGCTTAAGTGAACTGTGATAAATTGCAGTTCTACACTATATCAAGACTGCTCTGGTGGTGATGTCTTAATGAAAGATTGATTAGGAGTGACTTCCTGTTGTCCTCTGTCTTGTAATGCTGAATGGCTTCCATTTGATGCTTCATGCTTGCAACTGACAGTTTGTCCATTTGATGAAGTGATGAAATTGTTGATGTTGTATTTATGTGCTGAGGTTTTGGAAAGATAACAGAATGTAATTTTTAGCTTTACTTTTTCTGGGTTTTAAATATCTTCTGCTCCTGCAAACAGGAAAAATAAAATAAGATGACAATCGGAATAATGAGAAGGCCAATATGCTGCTCAAACATCTTTTATGAAACTCTTTCTCTAAACAGCTATTTTATCTGCTGCAGCGTTTGGATAAACAAGGAGTTAGCTTTTGTACCCGCACTACATATGATGACAATGCCATCACGAATGCTATTGAGATATATGACAGCATGAGGTAGTAAGACTCTGTTGTATTTGCTCAGTGTCATAAATTGTTTTCAGGGATTACAGGTTGATATGGGAACTGCTTTTGCAGGGGTGGAATCCGTTTCATGTCATCCAACAATGATGGTGGTCTTAGAGAATATGACTTGGAGACATTTCAACTTTTGAATCACTTTCGTTTCCCTTGGCCAGTGAATGTAAGTTATCCTTGTTACTTGTAGCAACTTACAAGAAGCCTAATATGCATTTTCTGGTTGATTTTGTTGTTTATTAGGGACAACTTTCTCTGTGACTGCCACATGAATACTCACAGTTAGGAAGGAACACACAGGGGAACTACTAGCTGGGATCAAGTTTTCCTCATCAATTTCTTTTCATATACACAATAGGTGGAAGTGCAATAATTGTAGGAGGAAGGAGGAATTAAACAATCAAAATGCATTAGAAGTCTTTGTGGAGTAGTTTATAAATGAATCAAACTGAATAGATTGCTTATGAATTCTCTATCCAAAACTATTTGGAAGAGCAATAGCTGAGTTAACACTAGCATGAAAAAATAGGAATCAGCAATTGCTGCAATGCAATTCACAAATGAATTGACAAATCATGCCAAATCAGTGTTGGTTGATTTTGGCTCTGTCAATTCATTTGAATTGTAATTTCAATTCATTTCATGCCAAGTAATTTCAGTTTCCAACATATGTATTGGGTTCAATGAATTCAAATTCAATTCATTTTGCCCAATTGTGAATTGTTCCAGGCTGGGTGTTAACAAGGCAAGTTTTTGAAGTGTCCCTTAGGGTCCTTGATTTAGTCGTCATCTGTTGTGAAACTTGATAACTGCTATGCCTTTCTCAACTTCCAATTTGATGACTAAACTTGTTTTTTTTTTTTTTTGTACAGCACACATCAGTGAGTCCTGACCGGAGGCTAATAGCAGTTGTCGGAGATAACTTGGATGGATTGTTGGTGGATTCACAAAGTGGGAAGGTACAAGAAGTTTTCCATCTAAAGCCTTTTTTCTTAGAGGTGTTTGGGATGTTGATAGCGGTAGTTTTTCACAGTGTTTTTTACTTGGAAATGAATCAAAATAATTTTATTTTTTTAAAAAAAATTTATTTTTGATATCAAGCAGAAAAAAAATCAAAATTTCATGAAACTCCGGTTGCACCGCTGCCCCAAACGAGTAATTGAAATTAGAATTGCCTGTGTTTCTATTTTTCCCGGGGAGGAACTGGTTGTTTTCAAGACCGGTAAACTGCATAAAAAACTAAATGTAAAGCATTCAATACTCCACTTGCCCCTGTCAACTGTGTTATTTTTTATGTTATGTCCAGTTGGAAAATTATTTACAGAAGAGTATTATAACCTTGTTTTCCACTTGTCATCTTCCGTGCTCATAATTTCTTGAATGCTGGAAGCAATTATCCCTGCCTTCAATGTGATACATTCAAGGGTCTAGCAGCGGTTTCTCTAGACTGGATCTTTGTAGCTCTTGGTTTATTGTTGCCATTCTTAAATCATAATCATGTCAATGTTTTGCAGATTGTATCCACTGTGGAAGGTCACCTAGATTATTCTTTTGCATCAGCGTGGCACCCAGATGGAAATGTTTTTGCCACAGGGAACCAGGATAAGACCTGCCGAGTGTGGGATATAAGAAAGTTGTCGTCACCTACTGCTATCCTCAAGGGAAACTTGGGTGCGGTTCGTTCAATTTGCTTTTCATCAGATGGCCAATTCATGTATGTAGCCGAACCTGCAGATTTTGTGCATGTTTATAGTACACAGGATGACTACAGGAGACGGCAAGAGATTGATTTCTTTGGTGAGATTTCAGGAGTAGCTCTTAGCCCAGACGATGAATCTTTGTATATAGGAATCTGGGACCGTACTTATGCGAGCTTGCTACAGTATAACAAAAGGCATACATATGGATATCTCGATTCCTACTTGTAATTGTGTATCAAAGTATCTTCTTCTTCACTAAGCATCTGCTCAAGCTTGTACCCACCTTTTTGTACTCTTCTCGTTAGGTCTGATATGAAATCAAAGATGAGGATAAAATAAGATACTCTTGGCTAGAACTTTCTTTAGAGCATGTATAGTAGTAACATTTTGATCATTACATGTAATGAATGCTGTCTTCGTCAACTCCATTTTTCTTACTTCTGCACACACTCCATTTGCGCTTGTACCCCCAGCAAGACCGTCCATTTCGTATTTCTTTCGATTCTGAGTTAATTTTGTGAGATTTTGAGACAAACCCAGTAGACCCTCTGGATTTTGAATCAAAAGATGGAGTTCTTACACTATGATTTGCAATTCAAAGCAATCTGCAATATCCCCAAGCAGACATTTTTGGGGAAAAAACCCACCAATCTTTTGTATTTTTTGCCCTTCACTCGTATTTGACCAGAGTTCAAATCATTCCTTTCATTGTTATAGCCTTTGTATATCTTTAAGTTCAACGAATCTTTGACTTCCTTTTCTCTAACCTTTTCTGGTTTCCCTTTCACAAGATGTCCTCATCTTTGTATACCCAGAAGATTACTCAACTTCCCATTGAAGCTTCTCCTAAGCCAATCACCGGAAGTCCAGAGAGACAGAGAAGGATTCATTTGCACCACGACGACAAAAGTCTTTAATCGTTCATACTGATTTTTTTATAGGGTTAGATCAAGTTCCATCAAGTTGATTGTGATGTAGGTTAACAAGAGTCTTTAATCGTTCATACTGATTTTTTTTTAATCTATATCGGTTTAATAATCTGTTTGAAATTATAATAACATTTATGATTTAAAGTGTTTTTTATTTAGAAATATATTAAAATAATATATATTTTTTATTTTTTAAAATCATCTTTGAGATCAGCACATCAAAACAATCTATAAACATAAAAAAATTAATAAAAAAATAATTTTAAAATTTAAAAAAAATATTTCAACCGCATTTTTAAACGTGCTCTAAATCTTATTATAAAATACTAGATTAACTTGACAAGTCAATACAAGTTTTCTATCATTAAAAAAAAAAATCATTTGTAAAAAAAGTAACACCCACTATTTACTTATTTAAAATTTTGAAACTGAAAATAATTTAAAACTCTTCAAACTTTATCTAATTAAAAAAAAAACCAGAAAGTTCATCCATATATTAATAAAGAATCAACAATAAAATGGAAAGGAAGAAATCAAAGAATTAAGCCTACACTATAATGATATGATATGATGGGAGTGGAGCCCACATGTTGACTGAAAAATTGTTTGCAAGTCGGGGAAGTAACAGAGGGCTCCCCGTGAAGAAAGTTTGGATCTTGTGAATAGTGCCCATGATGCTTTGAAATCAACACTTGGAGCCTGTGCAAATTCAATTTACTTATATTATAATATAGGTTAATTGATTCATCTATTATTTTCTTATTTATTATTATTTTCTTTTTTTCTTTCATATATTCTTATTTATTTGTATATCTTTTCTTTCTTATGTATTTTCCACACTTTTTTTTTACAAAATTACCCCTACAAATTTAATTTTTAAGGCATAGGAAGAATAAACACTAATTTTAAAAAACTTGAGAAAATTTGAAAAACCTAGAGAGTAGAAAAGTTTTAAAAATCTAGATGCTTAATAATACTAGGGAGTTATTTGCAAAAACATCCGTAAAAAAAAATGAAATAACCCATAAAAAATGTAAGAAAAAAAAAATCTAAAACTAATGAAAAACTTAAAAGTACACGTGCTGCAAAACTCTTTTTCTTTCTTTTTTTTTCTTTTTCTTTTCTTAATGCTTTTATGGTTTCTAGACTTCTTTTTTGAAGTTACTTTATAATTTTCAAAATTATTATTTTTTATATATTTAATGGGTTATTTCTCATTCAAAAAGTAAAAAAATAAAATTACACACTAGAGAAATATTAATATATAAAAACATAAAAAATATAAAATCCTCCAAAAATCACATAAAAAAAATCCAAATATATAAAGATAGATATTATTAACATGTATTAAAGTGCATACAATGAAATGCGAAGGTATTTTTCATTTTTATCTTCAAAACTTCTTAGGATTATTTTTAATTTTTAATTTAGTTTTTTAATTTTAATTTCATTCTTTAATATTGAATTTATTATAAATTTCATAATTTATTTTGATTTGCTTTCTATAAAGTTATCTCAGTCTCATAATCTAGATCACGAGTTTTACAGATTAACTGTGTTGATCCAAGTTATTTTTATCATTTTTTAAATTATTTTTTTCTCAACTTCATAATTTAACATTGAGTTGATCGAAAATGAAACTTCATAATTATTTTTTTGACTTGTTTTATATGGAGTTATCACATTCTCATGATTCAGGTCATGAGTTTTGCAGGTTAGTCAAGTTAACTCGATTTTTTGATTATTTTTTAATTGAATATTTGTTTTTTAAAAAACTTTATCCTTCAACTTTGGGTTGATTGAGAAATGAAATTTATAAGTTTTTTTTTTTAATTTTCTTTCTATAGAGTTATTCTGATTTCCTAACCCAGGTTTGAGAAGTTAAGCCAAGTTGACTGAAGTTATTTTTTGTTCTTTTTTTTAATTTAATATTTTAACACTGGGTTGATTGAGAATTGGGTATCATAATTATTTTTTATTTGCTTTCTGTATGTTTATCATGGTCTTATGACCCGGGTTGTGGGTCAAGCCGGGACTTGGGTTTTTTTTGTTCTTTTTTGTTGATTTTTTTTTTAATTTCACCATTCAATATGGTTTGATTGGGAAATAAGTTTCATAATTGTTTTTTCAGTTTGAGTTCTATGAGATTATCCCGGTCTCATGACTCAGGTCACATGTTTGGTCGGTTGATTCAATGACTTTTTTTTTTTATCATTTTTTAATTTTATTCTTCAAATTGGGTTGATTGATAATTAAACTATATAATTTATTTTGATTTTCTTTTTATGAGGTTATTAATGTCTCATGATCAAGGTTTAGAAAGTTAACTTAGGTTAACTCGGCTTATATTTTTAGTTAGATTTTACTTTTAATTTTATTTTTTAGTATTGAATTGATTGAGAATTGAATTAAATATTTTTTTTAATTTTTTTTTATAAATTTATCAGGATTTTATAATCTGAGTAATGTATTTAACATATTAACCCTACTTCATCTAATATATTAAACATTATAAATTTCGTTTTATATTAAAAAAACATGTCAAAAAGATTTCTTTTGCTCGGACAATATAATCTAGTAATACATTATTTTTAAAGAACATGAAAGAACATGATTAGATTTAGAGGCAAGAGAGAATATTCTCCATTAAGCAATTTTTTTTAATAAAAATAAATAAAAAAGGTACCCCCTATGCTAACACAAGCCAAATTAATTGTAGGGCACCATTGAATATGCTGCCCAACTACTTGCGTATTGAAAAATATGGAAGGATACTTTCAAAGATAATTAAGTTTTAGATTTATTTTCTAGAGATTACTAGTTCAAGTCTTTTAAAATTTAGAATCACTAGAAGCTTATATAGTCATTAACTTTAGGGCTCGTGAGATTAGTCGAAATGCACACAAATTGACTCGAATACCCACATTAATAATAATAATAAAAAAGATATGCAAGGATCTATAAACAACTTATTTTATCTTACTTGAATATAATAATTCAAATGAGTTAGAATTCAGATACTAAAGATACAAATTGTTAATTAAATCCTCTAAAATATTTTAACATCAACATAATAATTCGAGCAAGCTTTGCGTCCTTAAAGGGATAGATAATCCATTGGTTAACTATCTCAATTGGAGCTAATTAAAATAGGAGTAGAAGAGTTGCTATCACATGACATTTACTACTACACTATCCTTCTAAATTCAAGGTTAAAACATCCAATTCCTGGGTCGTTTCTAGTTCAAGAACCGGATCTCGAGTTGAGTGATGTTAACGACTTAATTCAAATTATATTATAAAAAACTAAAAAATAACATTGATATAGATTTTTTCAAAAAAAAAAAGAAGAACATAATGGATTAGTTAAAAATAAAACCTTACTCAAATTTAACATGTGAGGTGGGGGCAGGTTCTATTAAAAAAAGAAAAAAGAAAAAAGAAGAGGGCCTAAAGCATTGCAAAAGAGCCACAAACCTTAATGGTGTCAAGTTTGAGGCAAATTACGTATTTCCAGCAGCAAAATAGTTGAAGCAACTAGTTGCATCTTTTATATGGACACTGAAAGCTGTTTTGAAACTTGGAACAGCAGTGTCATATGCAGCTGATGCATTATTGAAATCTGAAACAGGGGAAGAAGGTGCTTTAAGAAACGACAAGTTTGGTCTCAGCAAAGACATGCTACACAGCTTGTAGACAAATACAAAAGACTTGGTGTGTGGTGGGAATGTGTCAGGACTCGAGATGACGAGACCCTTGTAACGTGCTGGACCTATGGTCTTGAGCAAAATTTTAATTTACTACTTGGTATGAGGAAATTACTTCTTGCATTCCCTCTTTAGCTTCACACTTTGTTCACGGGATGTTTGACAAGGTGATAGCAGCAAAATTTTAATCACTACATAGTGTACATATACTCCATTTGGGTAAAAAAAGGAAAAAAAAATGTCTTGCCCTATCTCACCTCAGACTCACTTTCTCGTGAACGCACAGTTTAACCTAACAGTCACCCATACTAGATTTCTTGTTAAGTACAGTATCTCGATATTATAGCTTATTTTTAATTTCTTGTTCTTTCCATAGCCAAGAACCAGGTAGAGAGAGTTTGGGTTTGTTAATGGCTACCCCACTAGTGATGGGTTATTCTCATTTGTTGTTATATTTGCTAGTTTCTATAGCTGTTTCTCTTGAAGGTTGCATGGGAAGTGATAGTGTACCGATACAAATCAATGATGATGTCTTCGGCTTGATTGTTTTCAAGGCAGACCTTATCGACCAATCTTCCTATCTCAGCTCATGGAACGAAGACGATGACTCACCATGTTCATGGAAGTTCATAGAATGCAATCCGGTGAGCGGCAGAGTCTCTCAAGTCTCACTCGATGGCTTGGGATTATCAGGTAGATTAGGTAAAGGGCTCCAAAAGTTGCAGCATTTGAAGACATTATCATTGTCTCAAAACAATTTTAGCGGTGGCATTAGTCTTGAGCTTGGTTTCTTGTCAAATCTTGAAAGACTTAACCTTAGTCACAACAGTCTTTCAGGCCTCATCCCAGCTTTTCTTGACAATATGAGTTCCATTAAGTTTCTTGATCTCTCTGAGAATTCATTCTCCGGACCACTCCCAGATAATCTTTTTCGAAACTCTCTATCTCTTCGTTACCTTTCTTTAGCTGGGAATTTACTTCAAGGGCCAATTCCTAGTTCACTATTGAGCTGTTCTTCCTTGAACACTATTAATCTGTCCAACAACCATTTCTCCGGTGACCCAGATTTTAGTAGTGGGATTTGGTCATTGAAGCGGCTTCGAAAATTGGATCTTTCACACAATGAGTTTTCGGGGTCCGTGCCACAAGGGGTATCAGCCATTCACTTTTTGAAAGAGCTCCAATTACAGGGAAATCGCTTTTCCGGACCACTACCTGGAGATATTGGACTGTGCCCGCACTTGAATAGATTGGATTTAAGCCGCAATCTTTTTAGCGGAGCACTGCCAGAATCTCTTCAGAGGCTGAGTTCAATGAGCCTTTTCAGTTTATCCAAGAATATGTTGGCAGGTGAGTTCCCTCGGTGGATTGGTAGCTTGACCAATCTTGAATACTTGGACTTGTCAAGCAATGCTCTAACTGGAAGCATCCCATCATCCATTGGTGACTTGAAATCTCTGCGCTACTTGAGTTTGTCCAATAACAAACTCTTTGGCATCATTCCCACCTCAATGGTTTCTTGCACGATGTTATCAGTGATTCGGTTGAGAGGTAACAGCTTCAATGGCAGCATACCAGAAGGCTTGTTTGATCTTAGGCTGGAGGAAGTAGATTTTTCAGACAATGGATTGGTAGGTTCAATTCCATCAGGTTCGATTACTTTCTTTTCATCTCTTCATACACTTGATCTTTCAAAGAACAAGCTCACAGGACATATTCCAGCTGAAAGGGGTCTCTCATCTAATTTAAGATACTTGAATTTGTCCTGGAACAATCTGGAATCAAGAATGCCACTAGAGCTTGGCTACTTTCAGAACTTGACAGTGTTGGATCTTCGAAACAGTGCTTTAGTTGGCTTAATTCCCGCTGATATATGTGAGTCTGGAAGTTTGAACATCCTTCAATTGGACGGAAACTCATTGGTGGGCCAAATTCCAGAAGAGATTGGAAATTGTTCATCACTGTATTTGCTGTAAGTCTTGCATCAATTCCACTTCAAAACTACAAGTAATGCTTTATTCGATGCTTGTTTACGTACCAAATGTGAAAACCATTAATTTTATTTGCAGGAGCTTGTCCCAAAATAATTTGAGCGGTTCCATTCCCGAGTCCATTTCAAGGCTAAACAAGCTCAAGATTCTGAAGTTGGAATTCAATGAGCTGACCGGAGAGATACCGCAAGAACTTGGAAAACTGGAGAATCTTCTGGCTGTAAATGTATCTTATAATAAGCTAGTGGGCAGGCTTCCTGTTGGGGGTATATTTCCAAGTTTGGATCAAAGTTCATTGCAGGGGAATTTGGGAATTTGCTCACCGTTGTTGAAGGGGCCATGTAAGATGAATGTTCCCAAGCCTCTAGTACTTGATCCGTATGCCTATGGCAATCAAGGGGATGGTAAGAAACCAAGAAACGTGTCCTCTCACCCCGCAAGGTTCCATCATCATATGTTCCTCAGTGTTTCAACTATCATTGCAATTTCAGCAGCTATATTCATTTTGTTTGGAGTGATACTCGTAAGTCTACTAAATGTATCTGTCCGGAAGAGGCTTGCATTTGTGGACCATGCCTTGGAAAGCATGTGCTCGAGCTCTTCCAGGTCCGGAAATCTATCCACAGGCAAGCTGGTCCTGTTCGATTCGAAATCATCTCCTGATTGGATCAGCAATCCAGAAGCACTCCTTAATAAGGCTGCTGAGATAGGTCACGGAGTATTTGGAACTGTTTACAAGGTCTCATTGGGTTCAGAGGCAAGAATGGTAGCAATAAAGAAGCTCTTTACATTAAACATTATCCAATATCCTGAAGATTTTAATCGAGAAGTTCAGGTATTAGGAAAGGCAAGGCACCCAAATCTCTTATCATTAAAAGGGTATTACTGGACTCCTCAATTGCAGCTGTTGGTATCCGAATATGCACCTAATGGCAGCTTGCAAGCCAAACTCCATGAAAGGATACCGTCTGCTCCACGTCTTTCTTGGGCAAACAGATTGAAGATTGTGCTTGGAACAGCAAAGGGACTTGCACACTTGCATCATTCTTTCCGTCCACCAATCATTCACTGTGACATAAAACCAAGCAACATTCTTCTTGATGAAAATTTCAACCCAAAGATTTCGGATTTTGGACTTGCAAGGTTCTTGGCGAAGCTTGATAGGCATGTTATAAGTACTAGATTTCAGAGTGCATTAGGATATGTGGCACCAGAACTATCATGCCAGAGCTTGAGAATCAATGAGAAATGTGATATATATGGTTTTGGAATCTTGATTCTTGAGCTAGTAACTGGAAGAAGGCCAGTGGAATATGGTGAAGACAATGTGCTGATACTTAAGGATCATGTGAGGTTTTTGCTTGAACAAGGTAATGTCTTTGATTGTGTTGATCCAAGCATGGGGGATTATCCTGAGGATGAGGTTCTCCCAGTGCTCAAATTGGCCCTTGTATGCACCTCTCACATTCCTTCCAGCAGGCCTTCCATGGCAGAAGTGGTGCAAATATTGCAGGTCATCAAGACCCCAGTTCCACAAAGAACAGAATTTTTCTAAGAAATGAATCGTGTAAGTTACTTTAACAACTTTCTACAACATCCAAAAGCAAAGACATGTCCTTCCTTTTCTCATGATGTCTTGTTTTACCTTTTGATTTCTGAGAATTGTATTATCAGCAGCTGCTTCCTGTTTGATTTATTTCTGTTGTAAACAGTTAGTTCTTCATCCTCCCCTAATTGCATCGGTATCTCATCATCCCAGTTGGTTTTTGTGATGTTTTGAAATAAGAAAAAAGATTTTAATATGAAAAGACAACAATAACCGTGGAGGAGTAGTTATTAAATATAAATGAATGAGAGACATTGGGGGTAATTGCTCAACCAGTAGATAAATATAAAAGAAAGAAGGAGGAGGAGGAGGAGGAGAAGGATCTGAAATTAAGAGAGAGATTCGGAAGTGGAAGAAGAAGAAGAGAAGAGAGGGAAAGATAGAGGAAAAGGGAATAGAATTGGTGAAAATAGGTTTTTAAGGTAAGAGTTACGCTTTAGATTCTGTTTATTTGCAGGAAAGTAGTTTTTTTTTTAAAGTGAATTTTGAGGAAAGTAAATTTCAGGAAAGTGAATTCCAGGAAAGTATTTTCCGATTTATGGTAGTGTAATGAAAAATGAACTGGAAAACACTTTCCAGTATTTGGTTATGTTATGGAAAATGAACTAGAAAATAATTTATTAATGAATTAATTTTTTTTAAAATTTATCTAATACATGAAAAATATTAAATATAAATATTTAATCTATTAATTTTATAAAATATAACTATATATGTCATATAATATTATAAAGATATAACCTTATGAAATTTTTCATAAATAAAACCTATTAATTTTTTTTTCAATTTTAAAAGCTTAAAATATGTTTTTTTTTATATGAAGAAAGCCAAATTAGTTTATAGTAAGAGTTAGATATTTGAGTTTTTTTTTTGGATGAAGATTTTTTTAAAAGATAAATAAATACAAAAATATTTTGATAGGTTTTTTGGATAATTTTTTTTTACGGGTATAGACAATTATCCCTTTAATATATATCAAATAAGCATCAAGAAATAAATATAAATATCTAACATCAAACATAGTCATGCATAAATATTAAGTTTTGATGTCATATACATACATATTAGTTCAAATTAACAAACATAAACATGCTAGACCGAATTAAATAAGTAAACATACTTGTCAAATAACAAACATATAGTTTCTTATCATAGTCAAATCATCTTAGCAAGCAGGCCTGTAGTAATGTTGTTTCACAAAATTCTGAACCCAAATTTTCCTCAAATTAGCATTTTCTGCCATAAATGTTTTTGCCAACATTTCATTTTGGACCAAGTGATCAAATGCTTCCCCAAGAGTGATCTCATCAAATCTTTCAATTTTCATCACTTCCGTATACAACGCATTAACATCAAGTTGATTTTAGCTAAGGCTTTGAATTGCAAGTGCTATATCTCCAAAATGTTTAGACAACTTTTCAACACCATCATCTTCATACATGCGATTTCTCTTCATATGTTGTCTCTTTTGTGTACTAGAGGTAGATGTCTCTTTTCCCTTAGAAGTTTCTTCATATTCCCCTTCATTTTCAATTGAAATTGATTGCTCTTCATTGTTCTCTTCCAAGTTGACATTAGCATATGATGTGGTATAATTTCCGGTTGCCATGTCTTTTCCAACAACAATTGTCATTGCCTCGTATATATCAAGTTTTTTTGTTGAGATACTTGTCATGATTGGGATATGCCTGTTCATAAAGTTTAGAATATGCAATTTTTTAGTTCATTGTATAACATTTTAGAAACAAAAGTAAATATAAAAATTACAAAGAGTATAATATTTATCATACCTTTGCTTCTTCATCATATACATCTTTCGAAACTATAATCATCTTCAAACAATCATCCCAGCCAAAGCCACTTTTATTTTTAAGTTTGGTTATTATTCCCCATTCTTTTTTCACAGTCTTGAGATGATTGTTCACATGCTTAGGCTCGCATTCCACGTTGAACTTTTGACTGATTTCTGTAGCCACCTTAACAAAAGATTATGCTTTAAAGGTGGAAGAAGGTTTGCTTCCTTTAAGTGCCTCATCAGCTAATATCTCAACTAACATGTGAGACATAGGCTTAGATCATGTGAAGTGCTTGCCCTTACATTTTTCATTCTGCGTGGAACTCATTTCTACAAAAAAAAAATTACAAATTTATATAAAATAAAATCATATAATATTTAGATTTAATAAATTTCATATAAAAACTACAATTAATAATTAAAAGATAAATTATAATAAAGTCAACATCTACTCCAAATACATAACAAATATAATACAAACTCAAAGCAAGACATAATAAAAACAAACACATATAATTAACACTCAATTACTAGTTTCTTTGAGTGTTATAATCATTCCACATGGTTGATGCAATCATTTCTCTTTTTGTTATCCACTCCCTATTCTCTTCCCTTTCCTCCGGTTGACTTAAGTTGATTGTTCGTCTAATTGGTTCACTATCCGAACATATTTCTTCCATAAGAAAGTCATAAGGATCAACCCCTATTATGTTATTATGAATAATACAACATGCAAGCACAACATCTACTTATGTTTCATAAGACCAAAAAGATTTTCCATCAATTGATCTAAAACGACTCTTTAAAATACCAAACCCTCGCTCAGTAGCGGTTCTCAATGAAGAGTGTCGAAGATTAAATAGCTCCTTTTCATTTTCTGGTGAACGTTCTGTAAACTCATTCAAGTGATATCGAACTCCACGAAAAGAAGAAATGATTCCTTTCCGAATACCGTAACCAGCATCACCAAGATAATATTTCCCTACAAATTAAAAAAAATAAAACCTATTACTATCTTTATCTAATAAGACATTTTATATGTTTATTGCATATAATACATACTTTATTATATACCTTCTGGAATTTTTAGACCATTAGGTCTTGATAATGCATCACCTAAAACCCATGAATCATGTGCACTTCCTTCACAGTCAGTTAAAACATATATAAACTTCAAATCTAAAGTTATAGCTGCTAAAACATTTTGTGTTGTTCCTTCTTTTCGACCTCGAAACTTTCCTTGAATCTCAACAGGAACATTTGCAGGAACATAGGTACCATCAATTGCTCCCACACAATCCTATATAAACATGAAAAAATAATTTATGAACTTTTCTTCTAGATGTAATTAATTAATGTATAAAAATATTGGTATTGTTCTCATACCTTAAAATAAGGATAGAATTTTTAATTATTCATTATCTTAATTGGAACTGTATCCTCTGGATCTTTAATAAGTTGTTTGTATAACTTAAGAATTACTTTTAAAACAATTCTAAAGTAACGATGAATAGTTTCAACAGACCTATAGTATATACCACTAATAAAATGAAATTTTTGGTTTTGGCCTACAATTTGTAAGAACACAATTACTTGCTCCCTACTAGACATATTTTGAGTTGATCGTAATGGGTAATGACTTGTGAGAACATCACACAATCTATATAAGACAATAGGTTTCATACGAATTTGTTCAACGCAATGTCTATCACCTCGATTCAAAATGTTGTCAATATAAAATTCTCGTTGAGCAATTGCATTTATACGTGGTTCTCTTGGTATATAAATTCTATTTCTTTCTTGTTCAATAATAGCTACCCCTATAGCTATCACAGTTACAGCTGCTCCCATACATGCTGCATGAATTATCTTACTATCCATAACATGAAAGTGAAGTTTTTTGATAACAAAACCTAAAAATTTAGGGAAATAAATATTAAAAAAAGCATATAAAATACTTCCACAATCAATACAATAAATTATGTTGAAAGAAGCTGACAATGTGTAATATCTGATTCCTTAAACAAACGAGGTCTTAAAATATATTATTTAAGACCATAACATTCAATTTTTCGATAATAAAACCGTTTTGAAAATTATACAATTCATAAGTTCACAACGATCAATAGACATTACGCAATGAAATCCTTATAATTACCGGCATAGTCCCACAAATTTATCCATATGTAACAAATATAATCAAACACTAATAATAAATTAATCAAAGCAAAATAAAACACAAATTTATGTTTATTTGGTTCTATTATAATTCCCCTGTTCCCATCTCATTCTCCCATTCCCCTCACCCTCTCGGTTTCTATAATTCCCCATTTCCCTTGTTATATAACATTCACTCCCCATTTCCCTTGTTATATAACATTCCCCAATTGCACTGTTCCCATTCCCCTCTCCTCTTGGTTCCTGTTCCTATTTCCCTCTCCTTTCGATACACTTCCCCTGTTCCTTTCCCCAGTTCCCATTCCCCTCTCCTTCTCGGTTCCAATTCCTCTATTCCCCTGTTCCCATTCCCCTCTCCTTCTCGGTTTCCCCCATTCCCCTGTTCCCTCTCCCTCTCGGTTTCTCTCATTCCCTTGTTCCCTCTCACTTTCAGTTTCTCTTCCCTCTCTCACCCGGCTACTTGATCTGGTAACGCAAAAAAAGAGCAAGGTTTGATTTTCACCATATTAACCGATCCCCCCCATTTTACTTTGCCTCTCTCTCTTTCTGCTTCCACCCGGGATATGGTGGCCGGATCCGGGGACAGGGTAACAGGGAGGGGCTGCTTTTTGCTGGGGAAGTTTGGGGATTTTGCAAAAGGATATTCACAGTAAGTTCACAGAAATCTCCCCCCCTTTTGCCTCTCTCTGTTCACAGAAATCGCCCCTCCATTTTGCCTCTCTCTGTTTGGTTAGAAATTCCCCCTTGTTTGGTTAGAAATTTGAGCTGCTGATTGTGATTGATGAAGAAGAAAACAGTCATGGAAAAAATGTGTTTTTTGTGGGTTGCTTGATGAATTTGGTTAGTTTTAACTGTCGAATTTGACGAGATAAGATGAAGAAGAATATTATGTTATGGAAAAAATATGACAGGTAGAAGATTTATCAAGAATATCAAAGGATTTATGCCATAATTTTTACAAATCTAAACGAAGAAGAAGATAAAAACATAAAGGAAATAATAGAGGAAAAAAAATACCTGAAATTAATTGGTCCAGAAAAATGCTTTGTTCTAGAAAAATGCTCTTGTTCCACAGAAATGAATTGATTAGCTTCCAATTGTTTTTGAAAAGAAAGAGAGATTGTGATTTGAGAAAATGAACGGAGCCGAAAAAAAGGAAAGTGTTTTCCTTTCTTTATCAAAAGGAAAACACTTTCCGCTGATAAAGTTATGTTTTTTGTTTTGACCAGAATTAAGTTTCCGTTGACTAGTTTTCCATATTGTTACCAAACATGGGAAAATGAGGAAAATAAATTCCAGGAATTGGTTTTTCTGGAAACAAACGCCACTTTAATGTGTATGACTATAGTAATTAGCTTTAGTTTTGGTTTTGTTAAGGTATAGAGTTTGAAGTTTATGTTTTGAGTTAATTAATGAATTAATTGAAGTTTTATATGTTAATTGTTATAAATTAAATGTTAGGGGTTAATTGTTATGATTATTTGAGGTGTCAATAGGATTTTTAGAGATCTTTTATATTAGAGAACTGGTGGATCGAGAATTTGAAATCCCGATCAACTGGTTTGTCTGAATCGATCGACCGATTGAATTGTTTGGCTTCGATCGACTAGTGGGTTAATTTCAATAGTTCGGTTGGCCTAAAGGATTTCGGTTCACTGGTTGGTAGATTTTGGTCAACCGGTTAACTGAAAATAAGCGTTAATTATAAGCATAAGTCAAACTTGTATATATTCCTCATTATCATATATATATATATATATTATGCTTATGATTAACCCTTATTGTTCGGTGCAACTTCTTGTGAAACTCTCCTGCAAAAGCATAAGTTTCACTTGCAAAAGTATAAGCCAAACTTGGATGCGCGCGCGCGCACACACACACCATAAGTTGAATAGAAAGTAAAAAAAAATTATAAAGTTCAGTATATGACGTTATTACACCTGAGAATGATCTAAAGATCTGGCCACAGATTTTCAGTTGATATACTGAATTTGAAAACTAAACAAATTTCTAATGTGAATGAAGAGGCAAGTCATGGAATGACAGAATCCTCTAATAACCACACAGAGCATATTTAATTTTGCAGAAATGTAAAATTTTATAGAAATGTAAATAATTAATACAATAGAAAAATGAGATTTTAAAAGAATCTTACATAAATTTGTATAGAAATCAGTACAAGAGATATTGGTTATAGGAGAGTGTTTACATAGAAGATTTTTGTTTTTTTTTCAAAAAAACTTTTCTTCAGTATATTTTTTCTCTTCCTACCTTTTGAAGCTCAGAAGGTTTCCTTATATAATGGAGCTATCATGGAAGAGGCTAGAAGATCTTTTAAAAAGCTGAACATTCTTTTTGGCGCGTTGTAGTTGGCCATATGGTCTTGTTCCCCATGGTCAAGAAACGACAATCTTGGAAATTGCCATTGAATTTCATAGGGCTTTTCTTTATTGTTTTCTTACTCACCGACAGTTATCTTGTCATTTGTATCATCAGGAGACTTTGTAGAAAAAGGCCAAAAACAATAGGTATGGGAAAAGAGTTTGAAAATGAAAAAGACTAGGCCTAAAAGAAGAGCTCAAAACAGGTAAGCCTAAAAGGAAAAAGACCTTGAAAATATTTTTTTTTAATGGATTTTGTAAAGATGGCAGGATGCCATAGCAATTATCTTCATTTTCATTACCTAGAGGATTATATGATCCTAAGGATAATGAGGCTGAAGAAGAGGAAAACATAAATTTTATTTTTCTATTATCCAATAGTTGTTTCATGACCTCAAATTATTCTTCTTTGGACTTGGCAGTTGCTAAAAGTGCTGAGGCATGGGCTTTTTGGGCGAGGAAAAAGGATTAAGACTGGTCTTGTAAAGGTGATCGTTTTTTAATGTCATGTCTGTTGTTTGAAGAAAGTCATAACATTACAACAAATTTAGAGCTTTATTTTCTACCGCAAAAGAGTCCTACCATTTGACTTTGTATTTTCTGATCAAAATTACATGAGTATTTTGGTCATTGTAATCAAAGTACTATCAGCATACCCAAGGCATAAAGAATTTGGAACAGAACATAGCATTGGGGGGAATTTCCTTTTCCTCTTTATGCCCTTGAAATTTTGTTTGAAAAGTTTATAGCTGTTTTCAACCACAGGATATGGGTGAAGGAGTTCAGTAATGTAACCAAAGTAATTCCACAATTGATGGAACTAATTTGGTAGTTTTGTAGTATTGGTTAAGTTATCAAAATAAAATAGTTAAGAATGACTTCCTTTGAAGTTTTGGAGAAAGAAAACATTAAACCATGCTTGTTGGTAGTCCAGTAGGAATAAGTCTGACAATGGTTATGTAATTTGGTTTGGAAGCTGATAAGAAAACGGATCCTATCGAATCCCATGATGAAGAGGTTATTTCCAATCAATTAGATGAAGGACATCTTTGATGATACTGGTGGAATCGACTAGTTTAGTATGGTGTTGTCTGAGGTTAAAATATTTTACTAAACCTGTAATTTCAAGGGTGACCATGTACTAAACATGGGGTTTTGTAGTGTCCCAAGGTTTGAAGTACCACCCTGGAGGAAAAGGTTTTTGCAGTTGTGACAAGAAGATCGAGATGGTAAAACCCATTTTCAATAGTTTAGGCATTTTGAAAATTGTTTTTGATGAAATATTAATATTTTGATTTTGAAGATGTTTTCATAAAATTGGTTTGACAAAATGAAAGATTTGCAGATTGAAGCAAAGGTTTTTTAGAAGAAGATTTTGCTTGGGTTTTTAAAATCATTTTAAAAGTTTTACCTGATTGAGAGGATTCATTCTCGTGAGAGGACTTCTGGCTGATAGTTTGTAAGGCGAAAAGTAATTCTGGAGATTGGATAGAGTTTCTACCAAATTTTATACTCTGTCACCTTGTATTTATAGAGGATTTGTTGCTATTTCTTCAGCAAGAAGTTATTGGTTTTGTAGAAAATATGGCACAAGCCATAAGTTTTAGAGAGCTTTGGGTTTTTTAGGTGCTGACTGAGGGGCTTTGCCCTTATCTTTGGACTTGGGAGGAAGGGATTGAAGGGTTTTTTTTTCCCAGTAATAACTGCATTAGGACCTATTTTGGAGAAATTCGTAAGTTAGAAAGTCAAGAATATAATTTGTATCTCTTTTTATATACTCACTATATAAAAAAAAATACTTAATATGTTTTTTGAAGCAATATTTTGAATATCTTTTTGTAAAATTTCTTTAGCAGATTTGCAATCAATGTGTAAAGGAATTTCTAGTTTAATAAGTCACTTTAAAATTTTGTAATACATAAAACAATTAAAAGGATTTCTTTCATGATGATAGAGTAATTCTTTTGACAATCATTCCAATGGGCAAAAGTAAATTGGAATTTTAAACTTGTTTGAGAATGCCCCCATATCCTAATTCTGACGCGTCTATTTTTATAATCTTAGGAGCTAAAGGATTGACTATATGAAGGCAAAGAATCTCTTAAACTTGTTTCTTAATTTAGCGAACAAGAGCAGTATGTTCATCAGACCATAGTACTGGGTTTTTTCTTAGTCTATCATTGAGAGATTTTGCAATTCTACAAACATTTGGGTAAAAGTCTAGAACATAATTTAGACTTTCTAAAAACCTCTGTAACTGAGTTTTGTCAAGGATTTTATATGTGAATTTGTTAGCAAATATAAGAGATCTCTTAATAGGTGTGATGGTACATTGATAGATATAATGGCCAAGAAAATGAATGCAAGTTTGGAAAAGAGAAACAATATTCAAAATGTAATAACTATTGCAGATGGATTTTACTATCCTGATCCTTTTGTTATAATTGCAAAAAAAAATTTCCTTCAGGGTGGTACTTCAAACCTTGAGACACTACAAAAACTCATGCTTATGATATGACTATCCTTGAAATTATAGGTTCAGTAAAATTTAAACATTTTAACCTCAAACAACAACATATTGAACTAGCCTATTCCACTAGTATCATCAAAGATGTCCTTCATCCAACTGATTAGAAACAACCTCCTCATCATGGGATCCGTTTTCCTATCAACTTCCAAACCAAATTACATAACCATTGCCAAACTTATTCCTACTAGGACTACCAACAAGCATGGTTTAATGCTTTCTTTCTCCAAAACTCCAAAGAAAGCTATTACTAGCTATTTTATTTTGATAACTCAATCAATACTACAAAACTACCAAATTGGTTCTATCAATGGCGGGATTACTTTGGTTGTATTACTGAACTCTTTCACCCATATCCTGTGGTTGAAAAAGGCTACAAACTTTTCAAACACAATTTCAGGAGCATAGAAAGGGAAAATAAATTTCCCCCAATGCTTATGTTCTATTGCAAATTCTTTGTGTCTTGGGTATGCTCATGGTACTTTCACTACAACAACCAAAATGCTTATGTAATTTTGATCAGAAAATACAAAGTCAAATGGTAGGACTCTTTTGCGACAGAAAATAAAAGCTCTGAATCTACTGTAATGTTATAACTTTCTTCAAACAACAAACATGACATTAAAGAACCACCACCTCTATAAGACCAGTCCCAATCCCTTTTCCTTGCCCAAAGAGCCCATGCCTCAGCACTCTTGGCAACTACCAAGTCCAAAGAAAAATATTTTTAGGTCATGAAACAACTCCTAAATAGTGGAAAATGAGAATTTATGTTTTCCTCTTCTTCAGCCTCCTCATCATTAGGATCATATACTCCTCTAGGTAATGAAAATGAAGATGATTGCTATGGCATCCTGCCATATTTACAATATATATATATATATATATATATATAAAGTATTTTCAAGGTTTTTTTTCCTTTTAGGCTCACCTGTTTTGAGCCCTTCTTTTAGGCCAACTCTTTTTCATTTTCATTTTCAAAATCTTTTTCCAGA
>Ga0325411_1001751_pt1 | contig 24248 bp, 12 predicted proteins | sample PopdelMetagenome_13_FD_206181 | JGI IMG/M metagenome (GOLD analysis project Ga0325411, IMG submission 206181) | Populus deltoides microbial communities from Bellville, Georgia, United States - Xylem-PdIQD-R4 | ecosystem: Host-associated > Plants > Phyllosphere > Stem > Wood/Secondary xylem... | reverse complement strand
ATTATTATTATTATTATTATTATTATTATTATTATTATTATTATCATCATCATTATAGTTCACCTCCCTGTGGTTCGACCCCGGTCTTGCCGGGTTATTTATTACTGTGACACTCCTGCACTTGGGATAAGACATCAACTATTTGATCGTGTCAGCAGCCCAATTTCATAATAGCTCAATTAACATCTCATAGTTGGTCTAACATTCATCGCAACACAATAATATATACTCATCAACCAAGTCATTTCAGAACATTAACATTTTCATCATCTTTTCAACATTCATCAAGAACTCGATAAACATTTCATAGTCGTTTCAACATTCATCGAGAATTCAATCAAACATTTCATCATTGTCTCATCACTCATCAAGGATTCAATAATATATCATCCATAAGTAAATCATTTCAAAACATTAACATCATGTGAGAAAAAGGTGGAAACCACCTACCTGTTCCACCCATTGGGTGTCCTTGTCCTGATGAAGGTCCGATCCTAGTCGCACCCCCTAAAACATTGATGACCATAAATCAGTACATTCATATTCAGTAATTGCACAACTCTTCACCATGCATGTCTCAAGCATACACAAGTTCATATTCAAGTGTTTCACATATTACAACCATATAATGCAATCATTTTAATCATTGGACCCATTAAAATACCTAAATCTGCTGCAAAAATTAGTTAGCAAAAGTTGGTTCGCTAGTGATGCAGATTCATCAACAGACTGCTTCATTGGAACATAAAATCTTTAGCGAAAACTAATTTGCTACAGATAACACAATTTAGTAGCGAACGCTAATTCACTGTAGGCACTATAATTTGCTAATGGACACCTGATTCACTGCAAACAACACAATTCGGTAGCGAATGCTAATTTGCTGCAGACACTATAATTCGATAGTAAACATTGATCCACTACAAGAAACACAATTCGACAACGAATGTTAATTCGCTGCAGACAACACAATTCGGCAGCGAACACCTGATTTGCTGCAAGTAACACAATTCGACAACGAATGCTAATTCGTTGTAGACACCATAATTTAGCAGCGAACACCTCATTCGCTGCAAACAACACAATTCAGTATCAAACACCTGATTCGTTACAGACAACACATTTCGGCAGCGAACGCTGAAATATCCACATGCATTTCAATTCCAGCACACAGTTTGTTATTAAAATCCAACAGAATCACATAATTTCAAGCATGAACAAATACATGCAATTCAGTTCTAACACACAATTTGTTATTAAAACCAGAAAAATTACATAATTTCAAGCATGAACAATTATATGCAACTCAGTTCCAGCACACAATTTGTTAGTAGAATCCAGGATAACCACATAATTTCAAGCATGAACATCTACACGCATTTTATCACACAATGCATTCTGGCCAACCTTTCAACTATGGTCGGCCCTTTATCAAGTTTTGTCCATTCAATTTATTCATTTTTCTTTGTTAAATGTTCTGGAATTAAGTCTCCATTCAGCCTCATTATCATCCCTCTTATTAGTTTAGGTTTCCTTCACAGTTGGTATAAAAATTCTAGGCATTCCCTCATGGTTTTTCTTCAACCTTTCAGTTCTAAGGTCATAAAGAACAGAAGGAAGGAGGTTATAAGATCCATACCTTTTGGATCTAAGTAGGTTTGGGGAAAGTTTGACAGTATTCCTTCTCTTCTTCTACTGGTTCTCCCTTTTCTTCTTCCTCTCTCAGTTTCTAGCCCATTTCTTCTTCCCTCTTGGCAGCTATTCAGTCTTCTCTCTAGTTCTCAACTCTCTCTCTCTCTCTCTCTTTCTCTCTCTCTCTCTCACGTTTAAAGGGGCACTATTGACTCAAGAATCATCACCAAAAACTGAGGCGCTGTTGATTCAGAAATTGACAGCAAAAACTGTGTCGATGTTGATTCAGAAATCGACAGCGAAAATTGTGTCACTGCTGATTTGGAAATCGGCAGCGACGGTGGAGTCATTTCTTATTTTACTTTTACTTCTTTTTTTTAGTGTTTACACCTATACTATGAAAATTATCACAAGTATTGGTGTTAGTCAAATAATATAATTAAAGATTACTAATATGATTATGTTAATAATTTAAAATGAGTCATTAATGACAACATTTACAAGTATTAGTGTTACTCAAATAATATATTTAAATATTATTAATATAATCATGTTAATAACTTAAAATTAGCCATTAATGATAATTCATCCGATTGGAATCTTCTTTGTGTGTGATTTTCATTTTAGTAATAAAAAGAGTTTGGACTGTACTTATTTGAAATACTATTAATGGATCCTTTAATTTTGGTAATTATTTTATCTCTATTAAGTTTTTACATTAATATCACATATTTTAGATCTTTTTAACTTTGTTTCTCTTATTAATTGTGGTTTTGTATCTTTAATCTCCCTATAAATCGACCCCGATCTTGCTGAGTTATTTATTACTTTGACACTCTTGCTTTTGAAAAAAATACATCAATTAATTGATCATGTCACTCACACTATTGTTACATTGCCGGTAACAAAAAGAAAGTGTTCCTCTCCTCGTTAAGTGATGGCCTGCCTTTCGATGAAATTGTCAAATCTAAAATTTATGTTAGTGATAAATAAAAAATCATCACACACTGTTTCATGTGTTTACACTCAATAATACATCACTTCACTGTGTTTCACTCAAATTTTAGCTTTTCATAGTTATAGAAACCTTTTCACCTTTTACCTTTGTGCTCTCCTCTTTAATTTTTTAGAGAACTAATCAAAACAATTGAAAATTCAATTTGTAATGCCCAACCAGAGATTTTCAAGACACGAGTTGTAAACACTAAAAAAAGAAAGAGAAGTAAAACTAAAATGACTCATCATCACTGTCGATTTCTGAATCAACAGCAACATGGTTTTTGGTTGCCGATTTCTGAATCGGCAGCAGCACATTTAGCTGCCGATTTTTAAATCAGCAACGACGTAGTTTTGTTGTCGATTTCTGAATCAGTATCGGCAAAGTTTTTGCTGTCGATTTTTGAATCGGCAGCGCCGTAGTTTTTCTACTGATTTCTGAATCAGCAGCGACAGTGTTAAACCTAACAAAAATTAGAGTTATACTGGCCTATCCTAGGGAAGAATGGGAATAGAAACTAGCCCAAAAAAAACCAAAAGAGGGATGGGAACAACATTATCCAGCCCTCCAAATACCCCTTTGCATTTAAGAGGGGTATAAATGCAGCAAGGAGAGAGAAAATGGCACTTTTTTTTCCAAAATAGGTTGCATGCTCTTGCCTTCCTCTCCCAAAGATCCAGTTGTAACTCTGTTGGGAATAGCCCTCTCTCCTAAAGAGAAGACTGAAACCGACTAGCTGCATGCAGATCTCCTAGGGTGCTGCGTGAGAAGAGAGCTAGAGGGGAGAAGAAGTGACCGAGAACATGATGGAAGCTGGAGCCTAGATCTTCCTTCAGAACCGGCAGCAGCCATGACTGCAGCACACACATCCCTCCTCCAAGCAGAAAAAATGAACCCAACCAGCCTTCATGCCACTTTCCCTGAGCATAGAGTGAGAAATGAGTAAGGAGAAGTAGAGAAAGCCAAAAACCTAAGAGAAAGAAGAGCCTAGGGCTGGCTGGAAACGGCCAGCAGAGGAAGAAGAGTAAAAAACTGAGACTTGAGGGAAGAACCATACCACTAAGACCTGCTCAAAAACTGTCTAAAAACATAAGGTAAGATCAATATCCTTCTCTTCGCTGATTGTTACCCCAGATTTCAGACAAAAAAGGAAGGGAAGAAAACTTGAAAATGGAAGGGGTGGTGTTCTTGCACCTTAACCCAAGGAATCTTGACTAAATGGATAGACCTATGTAGAACAAAAGATGAATGAACACATGCACAGACCCTTACTCAAGAAACATGAACAATTTTGAATGCATGAACCTAGGGGAGGGCCGGCCACGGTGAGGGTTGGATAGAATATGAATTAGAGTGATACAATTCATGGATGATGATCTTGTGAGACTTCTAGGAACATTTTTTAATCAAAAATAGAATCATACTTGTGTTGATGATGTAAATTATGCATATTTGATTGATGAAATTATAATACAAAGGTGATGGAATGATGTTAAGTGCAAGTTGTGTTATTAACGAACCTTGGAAGCATGTTGCAGCTAAAACAAGAACCACACCATATAATGCTTCAGTTTTCTTTGTTTGATGAACAAACATGTGTAATTGTTAATCAAAAGAATGAAATGTGAATTGTGATTGTGATTATACTTGTGAGAAATATGATGATTTGCATGTGTAGCTAAGTGTATTAGGCAGCAATGTCCGGCCATAAGGATTGAGGGAACAATGAGAGAATTCACCATGACGAACACCTTAAAAGGAATTAAGTCCATGATCGAAAATGAACACTTGTGAATTATGAAATTTCTAGTGGTGTTGTTGATGTATTACCATAATGTAAATGAAAACATGGAATGAATGAATTCAGAGAACCTTGCTAAATGAACTTGTGTTGTCCGTAGCGAACTAGTGTTCGCTGCCACAAACTGTGTTGTCTGCAGCAAACTAGTGGAAGCTACCGAAAGTGTGTTGTCTGCAGCGAATCAGCGTTCGCTGTTGAAATTATGTTGTTAGCAGTGAACTGGTATTCACTGCCAAAAGTGTGTTGTCTGTACCGAATCAGCATTCGCTGCTGAAGTTCTGTTGTCTGCAGCAAAATAGGATTCGTTGCTGAAATTGTGTTGTCAGCAGCTAACCAATATTCGCTGCCGAAATTGTGTTGTCTACAGTGAACTAGTGTTCGCTGTTGAAAGTGTGTTGTCTGTAGCGAATCAATGTTCCCTGTCGAAATTGTGTTGTCAGTAGCAAACTAGTATTCACTGTTGAAATTGTGTTGTCTACAGCGAACTACCAAAAGTGTGTTGTCTGCAACGAATCAGCGTTTGCTGTCGAAGTTCTGTTGTCTGCAACGAAATAGGATTCACTGCTATTGTCTGCAACGAACTAGTGTTCGCTGCTGAAAGTGTGTTGTCTACATCGAATCAACGTTCGCTACCAAAATTGTGTTGTCTGCAGCGAACTCGTGTTCATTGCTGAAAGTGCGTTGTCTACAGCGAATAAACATTCACTGTCGAAGCTTTGTTGTCTGCAGCGAAATAGGATTCGCTGCTGAAATTGTGTTATATGCAGCGAATCAACTTTTGCTGTCGAAATTGTGTTGTTTGCAGCGAATTAGTGTTCATTGCTGAAAGTGTGCTGTCTGCAGCGAATCAATGTTCGCTGTTGAAATTGTGTTGTATGCAACGAACTCGTGTTCGCTGCTGAAAGTGTGTGTCTGCAGCGAATCAACGTTCATTGCCGAAGTTCTGTTGTCTGCAACGAAATAGGATTCGCTGCCAAAATTGTGTTGTCTGCAGCGAATCAGCGTTCATTACCGAAATTGTGTTGTTTGCAGTGAATTAGTGTTTGCTGCCGAATTTCTATTATCTACTGCAAATCAATTTTCACTAACGATTCTAGGTGACTAGCGAACCGGTTTTCGCTAACTAAATTATGCATCCAATTTACGTATCTAAAAAGGTCCGATGATTAAAATGATTGCTTTGTGTGATTGTAATATGTGGAACAATGGAACATGAACTTGTGTGATGAGTTGTGTGATTACTGAATACGAATGCACTAATTTATAGCCATTGATGTCTTATGTGGCGCGTCTGGGATCGGACCTTCTTCAAGAAAAGGACACCTTGCGGATGGAACAGGTAGGTGGTTCCCACCTTTTTCTCATATGATGTTTATGTTTTGAAATGATTTACTTATGATGATATATTATTAAATCCTTGTTGAATAATGAAACGACGATGATGTGTTTGATTGAATTCTGGATGATTATCGAATCGAATGACTATGAAATGTCGATCGAGTTCTTGATGAATGTTGAAACAATGACGAAAATGTTAAGGTTCTGAAATGACTTGTTTGAGGTGGATATATTATCGTGTTGCGATGAATATTAAACCGACTATGAGATGTTGATTGGGCTATCATGAATTTAGGCTCCTGACTAATGGTTGTATGAGTATTATGAAGGACCTACTGTTGTATTTTATTGAGTGTAAATGTGATGAATGGTTGTATGAATATTTTGAAAGGTCTATTGTTGTAGTTTATTGAAAGTAATTGTGACAAATAGTTGTATGAGTGTTACAAAGAATTTATTGTTGTATTTTATTGAATGTAATTATGACGAATGGTTGTATGAGTATTACAAGGGCTCTACTGTTGTATTTTATTGAATGTAATTGTGATGAATTTTTGTATGAGTATTACGAGGGATCTATTGTTGTATTGTATTAAACATTAACTGTCATGAATGGTTGGATGAAAAATATGAAGGGTTTATTGTTGCGTTATATTGAATGCTAAACTATTATGGAATGTTTGTTGGTGTATTACAAAGGATATAATATCATGTTATAGTGATTGCATAAACTGCCTCTGGAACGTTTGATGGGTTAATGATTAGCTTCGACTAATGGCATCCTAAGTGGATGATCAGGATGAACAAATGATTAGTTTCAGCTAATGGCATTCTAAGAGGATTGCCTGATTTGGGAGTTATGAGAGTTCATAAGTATCATGTTTCGTATATACCAAGTATATGAAAGAACTATGATTGTTATGCTTTAAACAGAAAATAACGTTAGTTCGGTTAACAGTATTCAAAATGGATGACCGGGTTTGAGTATTGTAATTAGCCTCGGTAATTGATGAATTATTAAGGGTGGTATTTACATAAGGAGAAATGAAATAATTATGCTCTTTTGGTCCATGAGTGAAATGTAACGTTAATATTGCTTTATTATGTTTTTTTTTTTAAATTGCCTATAATGCTTGAAATTACCTTGTGATGTAACAGGGACATTATACCAACATGATGCGTAAGGAAATCCATTTCACGGCTCACTCATTTGAAAAGAATTATATATTTGCATGTTATGGGTGATATGAGTTTTGTATGAACAGACGTGTAAATCACTCAATTAGTCATCTAATCCCTTTTGTAAAGACTTGTAATTATAAAATGAAATGGAACACGGGTGTGAATGTGCGATCATGTAGATATGAATATATGTATGTGGTATTCTTCTTATGAGGATGTCATGTTGTGAAATTACATGAGGTCAGGATAACGAAAGTACTAGTTGTGTAACTTACGGTTCGGCACTCTCGTATGCACTCGTGATAATAACGAGACTAGAACAAGAATGTGAATTTGAGTATGTCAATATGATATAATGTAAACCTATGAGTATGAAAATAAAATATTATGGGTATGTGTATTGAGAATATGTTTTATGAGAATGTTAATTTATGTTATCCTATGTGAATTGTGTCTTGTTAATGAATGAAATACAATTATAAATTTGCAGAATGATATGGTGAAAAATATCCAGTACCGGATGATTAGAAAAAATATTCCATCGATTTTGGCTCTGAAAAAACCGAGTCATTACACAAGTTAATCAAGAAAACGATAATTTTAATGAATAGAAATAAAAATAGAAAAGCAAAATGAATACAAAAAATGAAAATGACAACAACAAAAACAAAGTTCAAAAATTGACTCTATGAAACCCAAACCAATATAAACTCAACACCAACTAATAAAACCAACCAATTCAGCAGAATTTATATTGCAATATTTTCAAGCACCGAATTCAAGGATTGTAAGTTTTAATTTTGCAGTGTAACAAAAACTTGCAATTTCAACTTTTTTTTTTTTAATGTACTGATTCGAGAATAGCTAAATCTTGTTAAAAACTTGTACTTCTTTTTATACAACTCAATTTCAACTTTTGCTGTTGCAACTCAATGATCGGAAAACAACATACAAACAATGGGGAATTTATTTTTTTCTAGTTGCTGCAATTCATTATTTATTTATTTATTTTTTGACAATATCTCTAAACTACATCCCATATCATATATAAAAAGTGTTTGAAAGTGTGGTAATAATTGCTTTTCAAAATATTTTTTATTTTAAAATATATTAAAATAATATTTTTTTAAAAAAATTATTTTAGTATTAGCATATCAAAAAAATAATATGAAAATATTAAAATATATTAATTTAAAATTAAAAAAATTAATTTTTTTAAAAAAATACTTTTAAAATACAATGTTAAACATCAGAAGCGATAGAGACCCACTCTTTGAGGTACCTCTCTAAAAGAATTTCTCTCTACAAGGAGTTGACCTATGCTATTCCACAGTCTATAAATCTGAAGCGGTGAATAACACTTAACTTTCACCGGCGGAGGGAGTGGTGGGATAGCACTTAACTTTCACTTCTCCACAAAGAGGAAACCATTTGAAGTTGTTTTCTGGTACCCACCACCACTCCATATATATTCCTTACTAAAAGATTCACCCAGTGCTCATGTGCCCTTGCTAAAGAAATTTTTCCCAGTATATTGTTCAACAGACACTTGCTGCTGAAGAAGTCTGAAGCTGTCCTCTCACGATCACAGAGTCATCAACTTGCGATTCATTGGCATTCTGAAGCAATCAATGACATTGAACTTCGATTCCGTTCTTTTTACTCGGGGAGGGGGGAGGGGGGACGAAGGAAATTAAAAATATGTTTGTTTGTTGGAAAGTAATTTTTTTTTTTAAAATGAATTTTAAAAAAATAAATTATTCTTTGATGTTTGGTAATATAATAAAAAATAGGTTGGAAAACATTTTCTAGTATTTGGTTATGTCATGAAAAATAAGTTGGAAAATAACTTATTATTGTTTTATTTTTTTCAAGTTTATTAAAATAATGAGTAACAAAGCTTACAAATTAAAAAGTTTAATGAAAATAAAATTAAAAAAAATTCATAAATTATCTCAAATAAAATAAATAATAATCAAAATAATAGAGATCAAATCTAAAAAATAAAAAAAAATTGAAAGTTGAAGAAATTAAAATAATAATAATTAACATTTCATAAATTATTTCAAATAAAATAAGTAACAATCAAAAGAATGAGGACCAAATTTAATAGATAAAAAATTTCAATTAAAAAATGATAAGAGAAAAGCAAATAACAATTATAAAAATGAGGACCAGAATTAATATAAAAATTAAATTCTAATTGATGAAAAAAATATTAAAAATAAAATATGTATAGCAATCAAAAGTTTGAGGATCAAATTTGATATAATCAGCAAATAATATGACATTTCTAAATTTTTCACAGCTTTCCGGAAAGTGTTTTCCGCCCAAAATAAAAGGAAAACACTTTTTCTGGAAACCAAACTAAATTTTCCTTTGATTTGAAAATATTTTCCGATCATCAAAAAATATTTTCCGTTAATCAACTTTTTTAATTACAAACAAATACAGTAAAATTTGGAAACAAACACCCTCTAAAAAGATTCAATGGGGTAGTAATGAAAACGATATCGTTTAATTTTATGTTTATAGGGTCATTCATTTTTGTAGAATACTAGTTGTTTGGTTAGCCAGCTATAGAATGAGAATGTTGTTTCATTCTTATTTTTCCAGCTAATTCATAGACATTGATTTTTCAGGACTTTGTGACTTAATTTATAAATTACTGACACATGCTAATTTATTTTCTGCTTTAAGCAAATAATTTGATATGATAATTTAATCCAAACTCAATAAATATTAATCCCAATGACTTGAATAAATGAATTTCTTGGATAAATATTTTACTTAAAAGATAATAGATATAATATAAATGCTATCAATTCCAAATAAAATATATATTATTTTATGTTGAATAATAAAAGATATTTAAAAAATAAATACCCATGAAAAATACTGAATAAGCTATAAACATCTAAATGTTTTTCACCTTAAATAATAAAAAAAAATATGAAACTCCATCCCTTGTCATCCCCACATACAAAGGTATGCTTCTAATATGACGCAGCATTCCTAGTGCTTTGGTTTTCAATAAATAAAAAGGTAGATAGATGGAAGTCACTCTCAAAAATCCAAAATTCCTTTTTTTAATCCTTCTTATCCTATTCTCTACCCTTTCCATCTAGGGAAAATTCAGTACTAATCCTTTGAACTAAAACTATGAGTCAGAAGAAAAATAATGAAAATGAAAAAAAAATAATAATAAACCAAAAATCTCAACATCTATGCACTACACACCACTCCTGGCAGGGGTGTTTTTATCACAGAGAAACTTGCAGGCACCAACTAATTCTCTACAACATCTATAATGAATGAAAAATTAACAGAAAATTGTCAAGTAACCGGCCTCAATTGCTTGCTTCAGCTCCCTGTCCTCATTCTCAACTTTTAGGCAGGCTCAGCAATTTCCAAGAGCGAAAGAATGCGACCATTGCACTCAGGCATGCAATCAGCTTCTATAAATGGTCCCTATGTTCTATGCTTTATTGTTTTGTATCTGGATTTTCATTCCTATCAGTATCAGAATTCTCCATCCGCGACTCACCCTCCCCTGCACCGCTTCTTCGGTGCCTCCGATCCTGAATTGTCCATCCAGAAGACACTTACAGGTTAATATTACGGCTACATCCACTAACTCAACATGGATGCAAGACAATCTATATATTTCACAGAGCCAAAAAAAAAAAAAGATGCAGCAGTGTTTAAAACTTTTCTCAGCAGTCCATATAACAATTTTAGGTGGAGACCAAGTGGCCAACGCAGTTTGAATTCTAAATAAGATCTCAGAATCAAACCTGTCTAGGCATAGGATACTCCTCTGATTCAAGCATGCGAACTACTAGACTCATCTTTGGTCTTTTATCCGCATCTGGATCAACACATCTTAAAGCGGTTAGAAGACCCCGTTTAAGGGCACTTGTTGATGGTCGAGTCTCTATCATCGGGTCTACCACCTCTTCTGAGGACCTTCTTGCAACCATCGTTTTCAACCATTCCACTAGATTTACCTAAAAGAATAATCATTTCAAGAGAATTGTGAGGGTTGGATCCAGTTTATGTTTTTTACAACAATGAAATCCACATAAACAAGGAGGAGCAAAGAAGACTGCATGATGGAATGAACGGAGCTTCTAATTTACACCCCCAGATTCTTGCCTGCCTCTACATATGCATTGATGACACCACTCAAGAAAAGCTAAGATAATTTCAAGTTCTAGAGATTAAAATATGCCAATTACTGGTCCAAAGCAAGGGGCTTGCTGCTTTTATATGGATTTGATTACTGTTCTGGAAAGGGAACATTTATTGCATACCTCATTCTCAGGACGACCATGGTCCACTGGATCTCTCCCTGTAATTGCTTCCAAAAGCACGACTCCAAAGCTATAAACATCGCTTTTCTCATTCAAAAGGCCAGAATTCGCATATTCCGGAGCGACATAACTGAAGAATCATTGATTAGTACCAAAATCTTAGCATATGAAAGTCAGAGAATTAAAATAGAGGAAACGTGAAATGAAAGATTATTTTCTATCAATGGCAGAGGAGCTTTAATAATACAATGAAACTGGCCAGCAGAAAATTAGATTGAACCTGCATACCATTAATTTACATGTAGCTGATTGGAAGTACTCACCCAAAGGTACCCATAACTCTAGTAGTAATATGACTTTTTCCAGCACCCAGCAATTTGGCCAGACCAAAATCAGATAACTTAGCATTGAAGTTGTCATCAATCAATATGTTGCTTGATTTTATATCTCGATGCACCACTTTTGGCTCGATGGCCTCATGCAAGTAAGCCAACCTGCAACAAGCAATTGGGAGTGAGAATGATACAGAATGCAAGATAAATGCAAACAACTAAAAATAAGGTGAAAATTGCACTTACGCCTTAGCAGTACCAAGGAGAATTTTCATGCGAGCCTCCCAAGTAAGATACCCATGTTGGCGCATACCTCCATGGAGCCATTGCTCTAAATTGCCATTGTTGACATACTCATATACTAACATCCTGAAATTTATGCAGCAATGAGCAAATGCAAAAGGTAGAATAAATGAAATGATAAAAGCAAGCACATTCTGGATCATCAGTTTCAAGATATTTATAAGTAGTTTGATGCACTTGAGACTAGACATAACTGGGAAGTCATTCCACATTCTGTAGTTTTACATATGGCAACAAGATAAGAACACAAAACAATATAATAAAGAAAATTTGACTAAAATTGTAAATATAATAAACTAATTCATAAGATAAATGTCATTTATGTAAAATTAATTCATGAAATAAATTTCAATAATCCAAAAGTAATAATACTACATTATGTTTCTAGTAAAACATCAAACTAGAGGCAGTTCTGTGACATTCAGTATGTTCACTGCAAACTTTCTATAAAGAAACTTTGATAAAGAACATCTATTTTTCTTACCAAATACAGAGAAAACAAGAAAGGATATGATACCTCTGGGTTCCTTCCATGCAATACCCCAAAAGTCGAACTAGGTTTTTATGCCGCACATGACCAATAGCCTCCACTTCAACTCTAAAATCTTTATCAGCTTGTCCTCTGTACAAGAAACATTAAGAGACCATGAATAAACTTCCAATCCTCAAAATAGTCTAGTTAAAATGTTATAGGATTATAAAACAAACGTGTACCACACTTACGGATTGTTAAGGAGCTTCTTAACAGCCACAGGAGTTCCATTAATCAAATGACCCTGATAGACAACTCCGTATCCACCATCACCAATAATGTTGTCCCTGGAAAATCGGTTTGTTGCAACTTGCAGATCTCTGAGGGTAAACCAATGACCCCATCCCAACTGTGAAAATTCAGGCAGGCCAGACATAGGTGAAGGGGCAGTTATAGGATGTGAAGAAGGCTGGTTAGCGGAAGCCACCTTAGTGCCTCCTTCTTCTCCTGATTGAGACCCAACACCATCTTTCGCAACATGATTTAAGGAGCCTGACTGGCTGCTATCATCACCATTTTCTACTTGGATCAATACTTTCTCTGATTCTCTGTCACTGAACTTGTCATTAAGGCTGAGGAAACCATCATTATTTGCTGAATTTTGATCAATACCAATCTCTTTAATCTCCTCCGGAACCTTAGGTATTTGGCTGATGGGAAGCATGTTATTTGATCTTCTCGATTTCTTTCTAAAAGATAACCACAGGGAAACAAACAGAACAAATACACAAACCAATCCTAGACAGACCATAATTACTACCCAAAACTCCATGCCAATGTATTCCTTGGTCAGGCTCTTCTTAAGATCAGACGCCATTTTGTTTTGATACTAGTAATCCTGCAAACAAGGTCGAAAGGTAAACAATTTAAATTTAAGCACTACAAATCCCATGCATTCAACAAATTCAAATACGCATCCAGCATTTCGCAACTAAAGAACAAGTATATTATACTGCAGAAGTTGCGATCCAATTTTCACATCAACAAACAATAACCAAAAACCCTCCTTTCACATTAAACAGAAATGCCCAAGAAGTTTCACATAAAACCCGCAACTAATAGCCAAAAAATATATATAAAAAAGCCAAAATATCCAAGAAGATGTCATGGCATGTCGGCAGGGAGATTAAAAAAAAAGGAGAAAACAGAACGCCATAAACACAAGCACATTTCATTATTATTGAAAGTTGCAGCAAAATCATAATTGAAAAGGAAAGAAACACTTCAAAGCTCTAATAGTAATTAAAACGTCTCTATATATATATTAAATCACAAACCTGCCTTATCCCCAAACAAATTCCTTGCTGTAGCAGACAATAAAAGGGTTAGCTAAGAAACTCCAAAGCTCTAAACTTTCCTCTTTAAATCCAAACCACAATCGGAAATAAGCCAATTATCATTCACTAAAGCCACCCACATTGCAAAATTCTCTAAAAATAAGAGATTCTTGTAGGGTGTAGGGTTTCCAATTCTGGGTGTTGCCTAATGGGTAAGAAGACGAGGAGTTGTCAATGGTAGGTACTGAGGAAGGACATGCTTTACATTATATATTTTTCTTTATTAATTCGATAAATATTTTGTTTTTTTAATTAAAATAAAATGTTTTAGTTTTAGAGTATTTTCACTTTATATATATATATATATATATATATATAAAACAAATATAATTCAAATTCTAGATAAATTAATTATAAATTATACAATACAAACATAATACCAAATAAATATAATTTTAAAATTTAAAATATTTCTAAATAGTCAAGATTAAAAAGATTTTTAACTTAAAATAATTAAACTTAAATAAAATATCAAAATATTATGAAAGTAAAATGTTTTAAAATAAATATTTTAAATATAAAGTTAGGTCAATGTTATCAAGGCTAATGGAATCTAAAACATTCCTTATTTTGCTTAAATTCCTACAAAGTATAAACATGAAAAAAAAAACAACAACATGAATATAAACTATATATATTAATGATAAATCTAATTTTAAAAAATTAATATCATTGTTAATAAAAATAGTAATAATAATTTTTAATATCATTATTAATATCATTATTATTGAAAATAGTAATGAAAAATAGCTTTTTATAATTAAATGATTTAATTAATTAAATTGAATAAGGTTCAATTTGATTCAATGACTTTTTAAGAACGGAACGAAACATGTGGAATGAAACTGGAATGTTCCGAGCGGAATTTAACTGAAAAATTCGGAACAGACCGAGATTTAAAATAAAATGAAATTTATTTTTTTTTATTCTATTTTTTAAATTAATATAGAATATTTCGAACCATTCTAACAGAATGAAATTAATAATCTTGCTTTATACAGGTAATGTGTGTACTGTAATAGAAGCATCAATTTATAAGCTTGAAAAGCTTTCTTTGCTGTTTTTTATTATTATTATTTATTTATTGAATTTTTTTAATAGGGCCTTCAAGGCGACAATTAATCAGAAACTTAATTAAAGTATTTTTTTTAAATAATAGAATCTAATGTGGGCGTTCCTATTTGTGTTTTAAAAAGTTGGTTTATGTGACTGTACTTTTGCATTATATTTTGAACGTACGTATTCCATGGTTAATATAAATTTATATATATATATATATATATATATATATATATATATTTTATTTCAATATAAGTAAGATGAAGATATCAATATAAGTAAAATGATTTATAAATTAAAAGTAAAATAGTAAAAATTGTTAATTCAATTCATTTCAAATATATGTAAAATAATATAATTGAATTCAATTATATAGTTTAATATTTTATTTTTAAATATAAAAATTGTATCAGGTTATCAATTGAATTCAAATTTATTTACTAATCGAATTTAAATTGAATTCAAATTTATTTACTAATCGAATTTAATTTAACATGTGATTTAATTGTAAACAGGCTTTTAATTTAGTTTTTTAGATTTATTATTGTACTATACTAAAATAATTAGGAAATTTAATAAAAGTATAATTATCAAACCCAACCTGGGGTTTGACCCGGCCAAGGGGCGGGGTCATAAGTTACACGAGTCAACCCGAAAAAATTAAAACAAAATATTTAAAATTTTAATATTTCATATGAAAAAATTAAGAATCAATTCATGTGAATATAGGCTATATATATTGTAAATAATGAAGTTTAAAAGAATATATCAAAAAAGTTTTTTATCCCACATTGAAAAGATATTATGTTATCCTTTTAAGTTGAAGTATTTAAACAAAAAAAGTTTTTTTATCCCATATTGAAAAAAAATAATTTTTTTCTTGTGAACATAAAGTATATATATTAAAGGGTTTCAAATCCCACATTGAAAAAATAATTTTTTTTCTTGGGAACATAGAGTATATATACTAAAGGACTTCAAATTTCACATTGAAAAAATAACTTTTTTCTTGTGAACATAGAGTATGTATACTTTCAAATCCTTCAAATCTCACATTAAAAAGATATCATGTTAGTCTTTTAAGTTGAAGTATTTAAACCAAAAAGTTTTTTTATTTCACATTGAAAAAACATAATTTTTTTCGTGTGAACATAGAATATATATACTAAAAGGCTTCAAATCTCATATTGAAAAAATAATTTTTTTATTGGGAACATAAAATATATATACTAAAGGGTTTCAAATCGTACATTGAAATCTGGGTTTTGCTGGGTTTTTACACTGGCCGGTTTTTTGCCTTACTCAAACTAGTCTAGCCACCGGGTCGACTGAGTCCCAGGTCGACCCGTTGGGCCAGTCTGGGTTTAATAACTATGAATAGAAGTGAATCTCCTTTATTTTTTTTCAATTCAGCCTCCTTTATTTTTTTTTTTCCATTTCCTTCATTTTTTTTCCTTTCAATTTGATACTTTGTTTTCTTAATTTCATCTTTAAATTTTTTAACAATCATTCAGGTTATCTTTGGACTAACCAAGTTGATTAGATCACGTCATGGTAACTCTAAAATGGTTTAATTTTAAACTCAGGTTAGGTAAAGAGTCGGATTGAAAGATTTTTATTCTATCAATTGCATCTTCTTTTTTTTTATCAATTTTATCCTTAAAATTTTTTTACCTATCAGTTGGGTTGCCTTTGGATTAGTCAAGTCAATAAGGTTATATTAAGACAACTCTCACACAGTCTAGTTTAAACTTGGGCTAGGAAAAACATTGGGTTAAGAGTTTTTTTTGTTAGTTTTATCTTTTTTTTCTCTATTTCATCCTCATAATTTTTTTAACCTATCAGGCAAGTTGCCTTTTGTAACGCCCTGTAATTTCAAAAACATTTACGTTCATTTCCACCAATCATGTATGCAAGAATACATGTAATTTTTTTTTAAGTTTAAAATTTCATTTCCCATAATTTATCATCTTGTATTTTTTTTATAAACATATAAAATAATTCAAAATACAATATATAATGTGATTACGCAATTTACTATCTCTGTACTAACTTCATAGAATGATTCGTAGAGTAATCTTAGGGATGAAACCATGTGTTAGATGTACCTATAACACATAACTCATTTGTATCCATAAATATATATTTATCTTTTCATAACCTATGACTATAGGTGAAATTAAGACAATAATCTCATTAGGAAATTCTCGTCCCCAAACCAATTCTAAAACATTGACATAATATGACCAATTCTAAAACATTCTCAATTAACATCAATATATGTTAACATGTTTTACCTAGGTGGGTTCTTTTAAACAATATTCATAATATTTTTTTCTCCTTATTATACTACATTATCATTTATTATTATATTCCAATAAATAATTATTTCAATTTAATAAAATTTCAAACGGCAGACGTTACCATTTTCATTTCACATTTTTCCCATTTCGGGCATTTCTCTTTTTTCTCATTTCTATCTTTTTTCGTTATAAATCTCTTACACCATTTCCTAGTTTCTCTTTTTGAAACATAACAAACACACATATAATTTAAATGAATCTAGTACAGTAATTTAAAAGGATGAGGTGCTAAGCAATTGCCTGGTGTATAACAACTTGGCTTTTTTAAAGCCAAAATCGTTGGACTTATATATATAAGTCATCAGGTTCTAGATGTTTTTCACCATTTTATTCTGCAGATTTATAATTGCATTTCATTCATTAACAAGGCACAATCCAAGTAGGATAACGGAAATCAACATTCTCATAAAACGGATTCTCAATATACACATGCTCATAATACAATATTTTCATACTCATAGGTTTACATTACATCATATTGACATACTCATAAATTCACATTCATGTTCTAGTCTCGTTATCATCACGAGTTCATATAAGAGTGTCAAACAACAAGTTACACAACTAATACTTTCGTTTATCTTGGCCTCATGTAATTTCACAATATAACATCCTCATAAGAAGAATACCACATATGTATATTCATACACATCACATCTACATGTTAGCACATACACATCCGTGTTGCATTTCAATTTTTCATTACAAGTCTTTACAAAAGGAGTCGGACGACTAATTGAGTGATTAACCCGTCTGTTCATACAGAATTCACATCACCCATAACATGCAAATATACAATTCTTTTCAACATGTGTGAGTCGCAAAACGGATTTTCTTGTGCACCATGTTGGTATGATGTCCTTGTTACAACACAAGGTAATTTCAAGCATTATAAGCAATTTAAAAACATAATAAAGCAATATCAACATTACATTCCATTCATGGACCAAAAGAGTATAATTCTTTTATTTCTCCTTACTTATGTAAATACCACCCTTAATAATTCATCAATTACCGTGGCTAATTACAATATTCAAACCTGATCATCTGTCTTGAACACTATAAACCGACCTAATGTTATTCTCTGTTTAAAACATAACAATCATAATTCTTTCATATACTTGGTATATACAAAACATAGTACACGTGAACGCATCAATTCTTGAAACTAACTCATAACTCTCAAATCCGGCTATCCTAGAACACCATTAGCCGAAGCCAGTCGTTCATTCATCCCGATCATCCACTTAGGATGCCATTAGCCAAAGTTAATCATTTATCCATCCCGGTCATCCCCTTAAGATGCTATTAGCCGAAGCTAATCATTTATTCACCCTGGTCATCCACTTCGGATGTCATTAGCCGAAGCTAATCATTTATTCACCCTGGTCATCCACTTTGGATGTCATTAGCCAAAGCTAATCATTTATTCACCTCGGTCATCCACTTAAGATGTCATTAGCCGAAGCTAATCATGTATATCATTTATTCACCCCGGTCATCCACTTAGGATGCTATTAGCCGAAGTTAATCATTTATATCATTTATTCATCCTGATCATCCTCTGAGGATGCTATTAGCCGAAGCTAATCATTTGTTCATCTCGATCATCCACTTAGAATGTCATTAGCCGAAGCTAATCATTTATTCATCCTAGTCATCCTCTTAGGATACCATTAGCCAAAACTAATCATTTGTTCATCCCAGTCATCCACTTAGGATCCCATTAGCCGAAGTTAATCATTAACCAATCAAACGCTCCATAGGTGGTTTTATATAACATGATAATACATCCTTTGTAATGTTCATTCAAACGATTTATAACAATTTAACATTCATTATAACATAATAGTAGACCTTTCGTAATACTCGTACATGCATTCCATAATAGTTTAGCGTTCAGTATAACACAACAATAGATCCCTTGTAATACTCAAATAAGCATTTCATAACAATTTAGCATTTTGCATAACACAACATTAAATCCTTCACAATACTCATACAAACATTCGTGACAATTAACATCCAGTATAATACAACGATAGATCCTTCGTAATACTTATACGATTATTCGTGATAGTTAATGTTCAGTAAAATACAACAATAGATCCTTTGTAATACTCATATAAATATTCGTAATAATTTAGCATTTTGTATAACACAACAATAGCTCATTCGCAATATTCATATAAATATTCGTGATAATTTACATTTAGTATAATAGAACAATAGATCCTTCGTAATACTCATACAACTATTTGTGATAGTTAATGTTCAGTACAATACAACAATAGATCCTTCGTAATACTCATATGATCATTCGTGACAGTTTAGCAATCTATATAGCACAACAATAGATCATTCATAATAAATTTACTTCAGAAACTCATGTTACACTAGAAGGGGGTGGAAATCACCTACATGTTCCTCCTGTGGGGTGTCCCTGCCCGGTCGAATGTCCAGTCTCGATCGCACCACCTAACACATCAATGGTCACAAATCAACACATCTGTATTATGAAATCACATGACTCATCACCAAAAACTAAACCCAACCAGCATGCATGCCATCTTCCTTGAGAGTTGAGTGAGAAGTGAGTTGGGTGAGGAAGAGAAAAACAAAAAAAAAAAAGAGAAAGAAGAGCCTAGAGGGCTAGAGGGTCAGTTGGACAACTGGTGAGGGAATGAAGAAACTGGACAAAAAGAGAATAACAAACCACCAAATCCCTTTATAAAGCTGTTAAAAATCATGAGGTATGAACCAAAACCCTTCTCCACCTGTTCTTGTGACTTTGAGACCAAAATAAAGAAGAAACCCCCAAGTAAATGGCCTAAGATCCTTACACCTGCTGCTAAGAAAAACTAGACTAGGAAGAGGGACAAAAATGGGGCTGAATAGGGGATATATTTTTAGAAATATCAACAAAAAGAAATGAATGAACTTGAACACATAAATTGGAGGAAGAACTGGTCAGGTTGAAGGGATGAACAACATGTAATTGTGCGATGAAATTCATGACAATGACCTTGTTGAACAGCTAAGAACATATTCAAACTAAAACAGAATGTATGTTGATGATTAATGCCTTGATTTTTCACATATGATTGATGAACTTACATGAAATGTGTAAAGAAATGATGAAATGCATGGAGTGTGATTCTGCTAGATTTCTAGGAACATTTTATGTGCTAGAACTGAGATTTATGTTGATGTTCATGCTTGAATTTTGTTATGAGATTGATGAGTTTACATGAGAATGGTTCAAGTAAATAAAAATATGTTGTGGCATGATTTTTGGGATTATACTTGTGATAAAAATGAAATAGAACCTTTATGTGTTGTAGAATTGTTATTAGTTGTGTTGATACATTGCCATGATATAAATATGGATGTAAGAATGTTTGGTAGTAGCAATATTAGGTGCTTGTATTGGAAGTGATGATTTTGGAAAAACCTTGGTAGATGAACATACAAAGATGTTATTATGTTGTTTGATAATATATGATGAATGAAGTGTGGTTTGACGAGGTTCTATGTCCAAATAGGTTAGAAATGTTGGTAAGGGGAAAGCCTAGCATAAGCCTTATGCTTGGCCGAAAGAAAAAAAGTAGAAGCAAAAACAACTCCATCGTCGCTGTCGATTTTTTAATCGGCCGCGACATGGCTTGCAATGATGATTTCTGAGTCGGTCGTAAACCATATGCGCTGATGATTTCAACGTCGGTTATGAAACTATGTTGCGTTAATTATTTCTAAGTCGGTAACAATCAATTTTTATCAATGATTTCTGAGTCAGCCGTAAACAATATGCATTGACGATTTCAGCGTTAGCTATGAAACTGTGTGTGTTGATGACTTTTGAGTCAGCAATGACTCAGTTTTCATCAATGATTATAAGTCAGCCGTAAATCATATGCGCTGACGATTTCAGCGTCCGCTGTGAAACTGTGCTGCGTTGACGATTTCTAAGTCGGCAGTAACTCAGTTTTTATCAACGATTTCTGAGTCAACCGTAAATCATATGCGCTGACAATTTCAGCGTCAGCTATGAAACTGTGCTGCGTTGATGATTTCTGAGTAGGCAGTGACTCAGTTTTTATCAACGATTTCTGAGTCAGCCGTAAACCATATGCACTGCTGATTTCAGCGCGAGTTATGAAACTATGTGCGTTTACGACTTCTAAGTCAACAATGACTCAGTTTTCATCAATGATTTCTGAGTCAGCCGTAAACCATATGCGCTGATGATTTCAGCGTCCGCTGTGAAATTGTGCTGCGTTGATGATTTTTGAGTCGGCAGTGACTCAGTTTTTGTCAATGATTTCTGAGTCAGCTTTAAACCATATGCGCTGATGATTTTAGCGTCAGCTGTGAAACTGTGTTGCGTTGATAATTTCTGAGTAGGTAGTGACTCAGTTTTTGTCAATGATTTCTAAGTCAGCCATCAATTTTTGTCAATGATTTCTAAGTCAGCCATAAACTATATGCACTGACGATTTTAGCATCTGCTGTGAAACTGTGCTGCGTTGATGATTTCTGAGTTGGCAGCAACTCAATTTGCATCAATGATTTCTGAGTCAGCCGTAAACTATATGTGCTGACGATCTCAGCGCTAGTTGTGAAACTATGCTCCATTCACGATTGCTGAGTTGGCAACAACTCAGTTTTCATCAATGATTTATGAGTCAACCGTAAACCATATGCACTAATGATTTCAACGTTAGCTGTGAAACCGTGTTGCGTTGATGATTTCAGTGTCAGCTGCCGACTTAGTTTTCATCAACGATTTCTGAGTCAACCGTAAACCATAGACACTAATGATTTCAGCGTCAACTGTGAAACCTTGTTGCATTGGCAATTTCTGAGTCGGCTGCGACTTAGTTTTCATCAACGATTTCTGAGTCAGCTATAAACCATATGCGCTAACGATTTCAGAGTCAGCTATGAAACTGTGCTGCGTTGATGATTTTTGAGTTGGCAGCAACTCAGTTTTCATAACCATATGCGTTGATGATTTCTGAGTTGGCAACAACTTAGTTTTCGTTAATAATTTCTAAGTTAACCGTAAACCATATGTGCTGACGATTTCAATGTCAATTGTGAAATTGTGTTGCGTTGATGATTTCTAAGTCGACAGCGACTTAGTTTTCATCAACGATTTCTGAGACAATTGTAAACCATATGCGCTGATGATTTGTGAGTCAGTTGTGAACTGTGTTGCGTTGATGATTCCTAAATTGGTAGCAACTTAGTTTTCATCAATGATTTCTGAGTCAGTCGTAAACCATATGCGCTGATAACATCAGCTGTGAAACAGTGCTGCGTTAATGATTTCTGAGTCGGCAGTGACTCAATTTTCATTAATGATTTCTGAGTCAACCGTAAACCATATGCGGTGATGATTTTAGTGTCAGCTGTGAAACTGTGTTGTGGTGACGATTTATAAGTCGGTAGTTACTCATTTTTCATCAACGATTTCTAAGTTAGCTGTAAACCATATGCGCTGATGATTTAAGAGTTAGTTGTGAAACTGTGTTGCGTTGATGATTTCTGAGTCAATCGTAAACCATATGCGCTGACGATTTCAGCATCAGCTGTAAAACTGTGTTGCATTGATGATTTCTAAGTTGCTAGCAACTCAATTTTTCATCAACGATTTCTGAGTTAGCCGTAAATCATATGCGTTGACGATTTCAGCGTCAGTTGTGAAACTGTGTTGCGGTGATGATTTATGAGTCAGCAACGACTCAATTTTCATCAACGATATCTAAGTCAGCAGTAGCCTATATACATTGGCAATTTTTGCCAAAATACGATGTCATCGGCGAGTTAGTTTTTGCTACCGAATTATATGGCACCAACGAGTTAGTTTTCGTCGATGAATTTGCATCACTAGAGAACCTGTTTCGCAGACGATTCTATGTTCCAGTGAATCAGTTCTCTAACGAATTCGTGTCACCAGCGAACCAGTTTTCGCTAATGATTTTGTACAGCAAACTTACATATCAGGATTTGTTCAATGACTATAATGATTGCATTGTGTGATTGTAATATATGGAACGCTTGAATATGAACATGTATATTCTTGAAATATATATGGTGACGAGTTGTGTGATTACCGAATGCAAATGTACGTATTTGTGACCATTGATGTGTTAGGTGGTGTGACCGAGATTGGACCTTCGATAAGACAAAGACACCCCACGGGAGGAACGGGTATGTGGTTTCCACCTTCTTCTTACGTAATGCTAATTTATAAAATGTTTTATTGCGAATGACATAATATCGTGTTAGTATGAATACCAAGCCGTCTAGGAATTGTTTGTTTTGAGTATGATGATTAGTTTCGGCTAATGACATCCTAAGCGGGTTGTGATAGATGATTAGCTTTGACTAATGACATCCGAAGCGGATGGCCGGGTTGTGATTGATGATTAACCTCGGCTAACGACGTCCTAAGTGGATGGCCAATTATGTTTGAAGATTAGCTTCGGCTAATGACGTTCGTAGTAGATGGCCGGATTTGAAAGTTATAAGTTAGTTTCGAGAATTGATGCGCTCATGTGTACTATGTTATGTATATACCAAGTATATGAAAGAATTATGATTGTTACGCTTTAAACAGAAAGTAACGATAATGTTTTCCTTTATGTATATACCAAGTATATGAAAGAACTATGATTGTTACGCTTTAAACAGAAAGTAACAATAATGTTTTCCTTTAACTATTTATTTGCTTATCATTATTTGTTTATAATTCTTGTAAATATTTGTACTCTAGCAGGGATATCACACCAATGAGGTGCCTAGGAACTTTATCTCATGGGGCCCTACTTTTGCAAAGAACCATGTAGTCGCATTTTAGATCACGATGTATTTTGTATGAACAAAATGTATTAAATGTATAATTGTTATTCGATGCTTTTGTTTAAACTTATAATGACTATTATTAGTATAGGAATGCAAACTTATAACTATGTATATATATATATATATATATATATATATATATATATATATATATATATATATATATATATAATATAGAGTTTTAAT
>Ga0325411_1001750_pt1 | contig 24270 bp, 13 predicted proteins | sample PopdelMetagenome_13_FD_206181 | JGI IMG/M metagenome (GOLD analysis project Ga0325411, IMG submission 206181) | Populus deltoides microbial communities from Bellville, Georgia, United States - Xylem-PdIQD-R4 | ecosystem: Host-associated > Plants > Phyllosphere > Stem > Wood/Secondary xylem... | reverse complement strand
CTGGAAGTATGGTATTTCATGGCATTACTACTGTTCGCCGGATATCTAAAAAATGCTGAACTTGCAGTGGATGCCTTGTCTATAAGGTCAGTTGTTCTCCTGTTAACAGTAAACATCTCTCTCCTGCAGCATATGCTTAGTGAACTTGCATCAGCACACCCAATCTGACCCTCTTTCCGGGGCTTAAAAAGTCCGGAAAGGATACGAACAATAAGCTCGCCTCGTTGCTTTCGTTTCCTTATCATTGCCTCCTAACAGAACAGACCCCGCCGTTCTTGTAGAAGAAGATAAGTGCAAGTAAAATTACGTGTCTGATTTGGATTCATGATCTTTCCTTTGAAAACGTTAGAATATTGAAATATAAGTTCATCGGGTAATGCTTTCATCTTTGAAAGGAAAAAAAAAAAAAACTTTATGGGATAGAAGATATTATTATTGGAAGAGTTTTATCCTTTTAACTGGCTGATTTAACTCAACCTAACTAGTCGATTAATTCAGTAGATCTCTTGGAATGTCTTAAAAAAAAAACCTTAAATATTATTCATGTTAGCAATGATGATTATACAGCAACCAATGATGATAACGTTGTAGGATTAGCCCTATGATGATGACTAGGACTGATGATAGATGATAGATGTGGAGGGCTAATTAAATAAATCGATTTTCTCTTATAAATCATAATTATATGTGTCGAAAAATTAGTTGAATCTAGAATTAAATTTATGAGTATAATCTTGAAAAAAGATTATTAAGCAATTGTTAATGACGTTTAGGTTACCAAATTTTGAGAAAATTTCGTGATGTCGATGTTAAGATATCATGTCTTTCCATGATAATGACATGTCAGTAATAATGTTAGACAGGGTGGTGAAAAAAAAAATTATATGGTAAATTAATTATACATGTAGGTGGTAGATAAACGTTTAAAAAAACTAGTAAAAGTAACCATATTTTAATATTTAATATTAAATTTTAAATCAAATATTATTGAGAATTAACTCGATTTACCAGTCAATTAATTTAATATTTTTTTTAAAAAATAATAATAATATTTTAAGAATAGGACGTAATTCAATTTAATATTTTTTTAAATAATAATATTAATTTAATTTTTAAAATATTATAATTTTAAATTAAAATAATTAAATCACCCGAATTAAAACGAAGTTTTATAACTTAATATCACCACAATCTTCTATCACTATTAATTAGTTGTATCGCTGCTAGTTGTGCTGATAGAAGTGGTAGTTGATGGTAGCCATCATACTATTAACAAATAATATATTATAAAAATAATTTCTCATTAAGATAATTATTTTTATTAATATGTCTTTTATTTATCTTAGCAAATACATTGTTATTAACTAGATTATTGTTTTTCTTAGAAAAAATATTTTATGATTGTTAAAATAAGTTTAAAAAATATATTAAAATAATATATTCATATTTTATGTGTGATTGAAAGTTAAAAAAATCATAATTATAATAATATTATGTTAAAATCTATTTATTAAAAAAAATACAACAAAATAAACAATATTAGTTTCGCTCGAAGTGGCAACCTCGTGGCTCCGTCACGTGTGCTAACCAAATGAGCTAAAAAACAAAATTGTTATAAAATGATTACGGTTTAAGTAATTATTATTTAGTCACTGTATTTTAATAAAATTATTTAATTAGTTAATTTTAGAAACTATATATTTAATTTTTATATATGTTCTTAAAATCATCTAAAGGGTAGTACTTTCGTCAATTCTGTGCGCCTTTTCAATTTTCTTTGTGTTCCTATCTTTTTTGAGAGATACAAAATGGAAAAGAGAAGTATATATGATGGAAAATCTTGATGACTGGAGCATTTTTTGAAACAAAAGACTACAAAATTAAAGATGGTAAGCACTTGTGAAGAGATTAATATTCAATTATTCTGATTCTACAAAGGCTAATCAATTATTTTTTAATAAACCACAAGGACTAAATTATAATTAACTTGCGATTGGAATAACCTTATTCGAATTAATAGTCTCAACGTTATGTGTTAATTTGTTTTTGATGAGCATTCGACTTAATTTGCAGCACCAACATAGTGGGTTGGGCGCTCATGATAGCCATTGGAATCAACGCAGCCCTAAGGTTCGCAGCAGATACAAGCCTTTTAACATTTTACACACACACACATCGAAAGAAGTAGATAGAGCAGCATGATATTTGAGTTTGAACTCGTTCGTTGATGCATGCAGCGTGAGAGTGTCAAATGAACTAGGAGCTGCCCACCCAAGAACAGCAAAATTCTCTTTAGTAGTGGCCACGCTAGCTTCGCTTATGATAGGCCTCGTAATCGCACTAATTCTTGTCCTGGCACGGAACCTATACCCAGACTTGTTTACGAACGATGCTGGAGTCAAGGAACTAGTAAAGCAGCTCACTCCTCTCCTCGCTGTCTGCATCATCATCAATAATGTTCAACCAGTTCTCTCAGGTAATCAAGTTCTTACTATATATATGTTCTCCTACGTGCATGCTTGCTTTGTACTACTTGGGTGCTGTATCTCAGGTCCGTCTCTTACAAATGGATATGGTGTGATCTTGTTAAAATTAAACAGGGGTGGCCATTGGAGCAGGATGGCAAGCTGCTGTTGCTTTTGTAAACATAGGGTGTTACTACATATTTGGAATTCCCTTGGGTCTCATTCTTGGTTATTGGCTTCAAATGGGTGTCCAGGTTGGCCTTGTATTCCCCTTTATTGTGCCGAATGTACAAAGTTATATAATTATCATCATGTATGGGCCATTTTTATTCAAATTACGGCTGATGAGGGAGACAAAACTAATAACTAGCCATAGTTACTATTCCAGTTAAAAACCCGGGTTATAATTAGATTGACCCGAGCCAACTTTAAAATAAAATTATTTTGTACAATATTTAAATAAAACAGTTTTAAGATTGATCCATTATATCACCATCATTAGATCTAATAGATTCAAAAGCAAACCCAAGTTTTGAGTGCATGGATTACTAGGTCTATCCATCTAGCTAAGTCAGGTTTAGAATGTGATTGAGAGTATAGTAGTGATTATTTTTTAAAATATTTTTTTTATAAATGTATTAAAATAATATTTTTTTTATTTTTAAAAATTTATTTTTAATATCAATACATTAAAACAATTCAGAAATATATAAAAAGTAAATATTTTAAAAAGCAAACCCAAGTTTTGAGTGCATGGGTTACTAGGTCTATCCATCTAGCTAAGTCAGGTTTAGAATGTGATTGAGAGTATAGTAGTGATTATTTTTTAAAATATTTTTTTTATAAATGTATTAAAATAATATTTTTTTTATTTTTAAAAATTTATTTTTAATATCAATACATTAAAACAATTCAGAAATATATAAAAAATAAATTTTTTAAAAAGCAAACCCAAGTTTTGAGTGCATGGGTTACTAGGTCTATCCATCTAGCTAAGTCAGGTTTAGAATGTGATTGAGAGTATAGTAGTGATTATTTTTTAAAGTATTTTTTTTATAAATGTATTAAAATAATATTTTTTTATTTTTTAAAATTTATTTTTAATATCAATACATTAAAACAATTCAGAAATATATAAAAAATAAATTTTTTAAAATAAATTAGTTTGTCTCCATTTGGACAGCAATCCAAGTGAATTTAATAACTACACTATATATGATAAAACAGATGCTCGCCATTAATCAATCATCATGCATCTATATAACTGGCTCCCCTAGGTTTTTTTTAGAGAGTCACACGATCATCAAGTGGGAGGGTGATGGACGATCATAATGAATGGTTGTACATATAATTTCTTCTGCTCTTATTGGCAATTTTCAGGGAATTTGGATTGGAATGCTGACAGGGACTGCCGTGCAAACTGTCGTTCTCTTCTGGATGATTGGTAAAACCAATTGGAACACAGAGGTAAGTTTCTAATTTTTTTATTTCAAATAAATATTCATGAAAAGTACAGATTAAGAGGATATTTTTCACGTCCAGGTGACCACCTGATGAATAATTTTAATTAAATGCAGGCTTCTGCTGCCGAAGAGAGGATACGGAAATGGGGTGGGGAAGTGTTGCAAGCTGAATCTTGAGAGAACCGCTTAGAAGGAAGCTCAAGTGATTAGCTAGGATGACCGAAGTTCTTCCAGCTAACATGAGAACATATTGAATGACAGAAGAATTTGGAAGGGAATGGAGACGAGAAGAGTCCGAGGGAGAGAGAAGAGAGAGAAGAGAAACACGTTGATTGTATTATATTTTCTTGTTTTCCTTCTGTTGCATGCATACCTACAGATATAGCAACGAAAGTAATTCTAGAATGGCTACACATGAGGCTCTTGCTAAAATAACACTAACAGAAATAACAACAGAAATGACAACTAGCAACTAACAGAAATAACAACAGTAATTAACACCAGCTTGGCATTGTAACAATTTTCTTTAAACGGTGCGTATAAGTTGAAGGATAATGCCCGAAATGTCGTCGTTGCCTCGGTATTCTTTTGATTTGAATATCTTTATCTTTTCCCGTTACTATTCTTCCCGCTTCGTAACAATACTTTCCCCTTTTAAAAATGTTCCTTGTCCTCAAGGAACAACTATAGGTACCTCAGGCGGAGATCCTCAGCAAATTCCAAAGTGGCCTCAGATGGTGATAGGGTCTTCCAGTGAATCAAGACCTGTGTTGCCGCTTGATTGTGGTGTCTAACCATTCTTCTGTCAAGAATGGCTTGGGGTTGCAATCCAGGCTCTGTGTGCGGGACAGGTAAATTGTCATACACAATCTTATGCCCCACATGTTGCTTTAATTGGAACACATGAAACATTGGATTTATATCGCTTGAACTGGGGAGACTTAACCGATATGCTACGGCCCCTATGCATTCTATGATTTGATAAGGAACTGCCAACTTGTATGAGGCTCTCCCACTCACCGTTTGTTGTCTGTAGGGTTGTAATTTTAGATAAACCCAGTCTCCTACCATGAAGATGCGTTCATTGCGTTTCTTGTTTGCTAGTTGAATCATACGGTGTTGAGCGAGCTTGAGGTTGGCTTTAATAGTCTTGAGCATGTCTTCGCGCAGTGTTAATTATTTATCAACAGCATCTATGTTAGAATCCGTAAGAAAGTAAGGTATGTGGATTGGAGGGGTTTGGCCATATAGAATTTCAAAAGGAGTGGTTTTGAGAGAGAAGTGATAGTTGGTGTTGTACCACCATTTGGCTAAGGGCAGCCATTTGGACCATTGATCTAGTGTCTTATTGGTCATGCATCTTAAGTATTGTTTCAAGCATCTATTCACCACTTCGGTTTGGCCATCAGTCTGAGGATGGTAAGCTGTAGAATGTAATAATTGAACTCCTTGATAGGTGAATAGATCCTTCCAAAACCTGCTTAGAAACACAGGATCTCTATCACTTGCTATGGAGGCTGGTAAACCGTGTAGTTTGTAGATGTTGTTCATGAAAGCATTTGCTATTGTGGTTGTTGTATAAGGATGGGAAAAGGCAATGAAATGTGCGTATTTGTTGAACCTATCTACCACGACTAACACCACATTTTTCCCCTTGGAATTCGGTAGCCCTTCAATGAAGTCCATACTGATATCCACAAATGGTGTCAAGGGTATAAGGGAGAGGTTAAAGCAAGCCAGGAGTGAGGACATTCTCGCTTTTATTTTTCTGGGAAATGTGACACACCCTTACATATGCTTGCACATGCTTCTGTTGTTTCCTCCAATAGAATAGTGATCCCACCCGTTTGACCGTGACAATAATGCCAGAGTGGCCTTCTATGGCAGAATCATGATAGAGTGAGATGAGTTGGCCTTGTAGATCAGGATCATTTCCCACCACTAGTTTACCCTTCCTGTATAGATGTTCATTCGCCCATGCATAAAGTGGGTGTGAACTAGGATCCTGTTTCAGCTGAGTGATGATCTTTACTAGATTGTTATCTATCGTCCAAGATGCCTGAACTGCTTCTAACAAGTTGGTCGAAATGGTAGAGAGTGTAAGGGAGAATACTTCACCATTGGTGCACCTAGACAGAGCATCAGCAGCAATATTTTCCTTTCCCTTTCTGTACTCGATATCATAATCAAAGCCTAGAAGTTTGGTTAGCCATATGTGCTGAGAGGGATAGGATACCTTTTGTGCCAGCAGGTATTTGAGACTAACATGATCGATTCTGATCGTGAAATGCCTGCCCCAAAGGTAATGTCTCCACTTGGTAACCGCCTGTAGAATAGCCAGCATCTCTCATTTATAGGTCAATAATGTTTGTTGCTTGGGTCCTAGAGCTTTGCTGATGAATGCAATAGGATGCCCTTTCTACATAAGTACAGCCCCTAGACCAGATCGTGACGCATCTGTTTCAACCACAAAAGGCTTGTTAAGATTAGGCAGGGAAAGACTGGAGGCTGAGTCATGGCCCTCTTTAGGTTTCTGAAGGTTGTAATTGCCTTTTCCTTCTAGGTGAAGGCATTTTTCTTTAGTAATTGTGTGTGGGGCTTGCTAATAAAGCTGTAGTTTCTGACAAATCTGCGATAGTATCCTGTAAGGCCTAAAAATGCCCTTACCTGCTTGACATTTTATGGTTCTAGCCAATCCCTAACAGCTTGAATCTTTTTAGGATCAGTAGTTACTCCCTCTTTAGAGATTACATGCCCCAAATACTCCACTTGAGGTATACCGAATGCACACTTGTTGCGCTTAGCCACCAACTGATGTCCCATATGTAGCTCAAATACAATTTGTAAATGTTACAGATGGTTGGTCATTAACTGACTGTAGATTAGGATATCATTAAAAAAATAATAACACAAACTTCCTGAGATGTTTCCGGAACACGTCATTCATCAAGCTTTGGAAGGTGGCAGGGGCATTGGTAAAGCCAAATGGCATCACCAAGAATTCATAGTGGTCGTTATGAGTGTCGCACCCGACATCGCGGCGGCCCTAAAAAATTTAATTACAAGGAAAGAACAGATTTCTGGCATCTTATTCTTTTAGGGGAAAATATCTTGTTTAAGGAGTTGTCACCTAGTATTATGGTCATTAGAAACCCTAACTGGTCAACAGAGATTCTATGGTACGAGACTGGTTACGTAAAAGGAAAGATATTATCACCCCTTAAACATTCTGCCTGAGGCAGACTGCATTACTGATTTTGTCTTAAATTGCTAAAAATTTATTCGTTTATGCTATGATAATTTGTTTATAATATTCCTGACTCTGGCGCCAGTGAATATTCAACAACGGATACTTCCAACTCTGGCGTTGGTAAGTATTACGTAACCCAAAACAAAAATGAATGGTGTTGCTGACTCTAGCTCTTTAAATAAACCAATAAAAATAAATTTAAATATATGCATGCATATTTTTTATTTTATTATTTTTTTAGGCTGGGCCCAGCTCAACCCATATGGGCTGGGCTTGACCCAGCCAGACCGGCCAGGTCACTGGCCCAAGCCAGTGACCTGGCTGGGCTGAGCAACACGCGTGCGCTAACGCACGCGTGTTGCTACACTGTGCAAGTGAATTTTAATTCACTTGCACGGTGTAAATGCTAATCAAACGAAATAATGCAAGAAGAAAAGGTTACTGACCTGGTCCACTGAGCGCCTTTCTCCTTCGCCCTTCTTCGTTCTTGTTATTCTGCGAATTCGTTCTTCTCTTTTTGTTCTGTTTGTGTTTACTTGTTCCTCTGTCTTGTTTGCTTCTCTCCCTCTCTTGCCGGTTCACTCCCTCCTGCTCCTGGTTTTTTTTGCTTTTGTTCTCTGGTTCCGCGGTTCCTTTCTCTGGCTATCTATCCTATTGTCCCAGTTCTTTGAGATGAAGGAATAAAGAAGATGGCGATGCTGGGCGTTAATGGTATTTTTCTGTATGATTCTTCTTTTTTTGTTTGTTTTTTTTTCTTGCTCTCCCCTGGGTTTTGACTTCTGTTTTCTTTTTCCCCTCCCTCGATTCAACTCTCTCTCTTTTTTTCAGTTCCTCCCCCCTGGCTTTTTTTCGTGTTCCTCCTCCCCCTGTTTATTTTTCTTCGTCTCTGTTCTCGCGGTTCTGCCCTCCTTCCTTTTCTCTAGCTTTTTCTTCGTCTGGTGCATTTGGTGTGTTGAGCCTGTGCTATGGGGAGAGGGGAAATTGGAATCCCTTAAGCTGGAGTTCTGAAGGAAGGCCAGCAATCTCTCCGGCCTATTTTAGCGTTTTTTTTTCTATCCTCCTTTAGTTTTTAACCAGTTTTTCCTCTGGTTCTGCCCTTTTCTCCTCCTCCCTCTCTTGGGTCTTTCCTCCCCCATTTTCTTCGTTATTCCTCTGTTTTATAGAGTCCGATCGGTGGTAATGGATGGCGTGCAGAGGGACGAAAACATTAAAACATCCATAACTGAGGTGAGCGGATGATTACTGCTGGAAATGGTCTCTGGTTAAAGAAGAAGAAGATGAACAGCGTTCTTTCAAACGACGTCGTTTTGGGATATGAGGTGGCTATTTGCATTTTGACCCGTGAAGTTTCGAAACTTTTGTAATTATACCCCTGGTTTAAACTGTAACTGCCCTCTATATTCCCGCGCCGTTTTCATGCTAGTCCTTGGACTCTAATCTGTTACAATTTCACCCCCAATTAACCCCAAACTTTGTTATTTCTTCAATTAAGTCCCTGATTTCATTAATTTAACTAAATCCAAGTCCAATTAAGTCTAAAACTCATCAATTCTCCAATTAAACCCTTGATTTGATTAATTAAATTAATTCCAAGCTTAATTAAGTCTTAAAACTTATCAATTCTTCAATTAAAACTTTGATTGGATTAATTAAATTAATTTCAAGCATAATTAAGTCTCAAAACTTATCAATTCACTAATTAAACCCTCGATTTGATTAATTAGATTAATTCCAAAGTTTAATAAAACCTCAAAACTTCCAATCATGTTGCCCTTAACCCAAATTTTAATTCATTCTTCATTTATTTCATTTTACTTGTTTTTCATCATTATTATTTTTTCATCATCATTTTATTTTTTTATCCTTTTCAGTAAATAAAATAATAATAATAATTAAAATAAAATGGTCAAAAATTAGGTTACGACAATGAGTTCGAAAGGTTATCTTGAATATATCCCCAGAAGTCATTCGAATCTGGTGATAACCAGATCGTAAGTCCACCTTGGAAAATACTGTTGCACCCACCAATTCTTGTAGTAACTCATCCACTATAGGGATTGAAAACTTATCCTTGATGGTAAGTTGAATGAGAGCCCTGTAGTCGACATAGAATCGCCAGGACCCGTCCTTTTTAACCAACACAACAGGAGAAACAAATGGACTGTTGCTCTGCTGAATAATTCCAGACTCGAGCATTTCCTCCACCATTTTTTCTAGTATATCTTTTTGCACTCTAGAGTATCTGTAGGGTCTGAGGTTGATAGCTTGAGCTCTTTCCTTCATAGGAATAGTGTGATCGTGGTGTCTGATTGGAGGCAGACCTTCAGGTGCATGGAATAATTCCTTGTAATTCTCCAGTAATTCACACAAGGCAGTCTATTCCTGTTGGTTGTTTATGGTTGAAGGTGATATAGAATGTACACCTTCGTCCTCCTCCTCAAGAGGTATCAAACTGCATAGATTCATACCTGCTAACTGTGTAGGATTAACCATCAAACTATTAAGTTGTGTAAGCTCAATGGTCTGTATCTTGATGCAATCAGTGCCCTTGAGTAATATGTCTTGACCGTGCCATTTGAAGGACATCCAGAGATCCTTGTAGTTGGAGATAATATTCCTTAACGTTGATAGCCATTGAATACCCAAAACCATGTCACAATTGATTAAATCAACAATAAAGACATCTGCCTCAAAATTAACTCCCTGCATTCTCCATCGAAAATTTCTACACATGGCTGAGCAGTGCATAGTACCTCCATTTGCTGTTTCGACCACCAAGGTTCTAATGGGAGTGGCTAGGCATTATAGCTTGTTGGCCATCACACTATTGAGGAAGTTATGGATGCTACCAGAGTCGATCAAGATTTATACAGAGTGTTTGCCAGTCTTCCCAGTTACCCTTAATGTGTGGCAACCCCTTGTTCCTTCCAGGGCATTGAGAGAAATGTGAGGGGTGAGTGATTCATGTTCAACAACATTAATCTCCCCTTCTCTGTCCATGCTATCCTCTTTATCTTCAACTATGCATAAAGAGTATAGTCGTTTGTTTTTGCATCTTTGACCTTGGATAAAACGTTCATCACACCAGAAACATAGCCCATTGGCCCTTCTTTCTTCCAAGTCTCTGGGTCGTATTGATCTGGTTGGTTTTTATGAGGTGTGTAGTTGGAGTAGGTAGTATGCAAGTTTGTTGTGGTTTGAAGGTGTTAAAGTTTAGGGTGCTGAAGGTCTTGAATAGGGTAGAGGCGTGCTTTGTTTGAAAGAGGTAGAGTGAGGCAGAACTTGGGAAGTGTATTGGTGGGGTAGAGGGAGTGACCTTCTATAAGTCAGGGTGTTATCTTGCAATCTGGCAAGATTATAGGCTTGCTTAAGGACCTTAGGATCGAACATTTTAACTAGATTCTTGATCTCTATTTCCAGTCCTCCAATGAAGATGATTATATCCACAACAATCATGACAAATGAACATGTAACATTAATTCAATGTAGAACTTTAGGTTCATATGGTTTATTATCGTTTGATATTACATCTTTTTTGTCTGAGGAATATACAATTCTAAGAAATTAAGGTCCTTTCCTGCGCAATGAAAAATAAAAAGATGATCAAGGGATTCAAGTGATGGCATGTATCTATTGTAAAAATAATGAAGAAAAATAATGAAGACTATTTCAAAAAATATTTATTCCACATAGTAAAAATAAACATAAAATATATATAGAGCTTCTTTTATTTTCTGAGGCAGAACCACATCTCTGGTATTGTTTGCTGTTTTATTTTATTTCTGTTCTTCGTTCATGATTTTATTACCAACAGTATCTGCGTGAAAACTAGTGTGTGTAAAGAGAGAGATCCTTGGAATATCACGAATACCAAACTTTACAGCAAGACCTAGGACCATTACCTATAGAGATAAATACTTCAGATGTTCAGCTAATTAATGTGTGATTGCATCATTTATGCTCTGCTTATTGCAAGTAATTTCACTACACTTGAGAATACAAATTAAGAGGGCCCGAGAATCATACTTTGCCATCCCAAACCTTTCCCATTCTTTATCGGGAAAGCATACAGTTAGATGTCTAGTTGCTCGTGAGACTCGAGAAAAAATCTTGTTAGTTTATTATTCCTGTAGAATTAGAGAGTATTGACATGCATGTATCCAAAGTCTCAAATACAGTGGTCAACAGCCAAGAAATATATTCTTGTGGGGTAAATGATACAAATAGAAAGACATTTCATGATTAAGGGCAGAAGGATATGTTTACGTATGCAAGTTAATTGGAAAGACTACTATTCAAAGATTTACAAACCTTATGAATATCTCAGAGAGAAGGCAAAGCACGCCAATTATTAGCAAGGTTCATGACATGATCACGTGAAGTTGCTGGTAGTTGTTGTAAAATCACATTCTTGACATGAACAGCTGCTGTTTCACCAGCATGAGTGGCAAGTTCCAGTTAAACTACAGCTTTCAACTTCTCTCCTTCCTGTCCAAAATATTACCATAGGATCCTCAGGCAAGTGAAAAAGTAATATAGAGGCCTATCTAAATAGTTCAACCATGAACACCATCCCATGTGACCTCTAGAGACATCTCGAGGCTTTGAAATTGGGTTTTAGCTGTGTTTAGGGTGGATTGCAAAACTATGCTTGGGTAGTTGATAGCGTATATTTGGCCAAAGCACCAATCCTTGTTCTTTTCTGAATCACACTGGTTTCGCCACATGAAAAAAAAAAAATTAACAGGAGCAACAAGAGGACGAAAGCAATTGAGAGATCACAACTCGAAAACACGTGTCCAAACACAAAGCCAGGTAGCCACCCTTGGAAAAAATGGAGATAGCAAAAGAGACATTAAGTCAAATGTGTTAAGTATCAAGCTCTCTCAATTATGCCCTTCCCGTCCCCATTTGTTATATTCTCCCACCTCAATGCAACCACTCATAGCACAAATTAAATTAATCTACTTCTGGCACTGCCTATCCTGCATATATAAATACAGGTTACATCAATAGTAACATACCGAAAAGAGTCCAAGTCCATGCTCATACTGAGCTTTGCTATGACCACGATCGGCTGCCCGCTTCATCCATTTCCTTGCTTGGCGATGACTCTGAGCCAAACCTTCCCCAACTGAGTAACACAATGCAACACGGTACATTGCACGCACATATCCACCTTCAGCCGCTTTTAGATACCATCTAGCCTGTTTGAGAGAAAAGCTCATTAGTTCTGAACTGACAAGCTAAGCCACAAATTTGTGGTGGGACAAGAAGAGAGATGCTTACAGCCTCGTGTAGATGACGATCAAATCCACAACCTTGATGCAAACAAAGTGCGAGTTGGTATTGAGCACGAACATGACCAGATTTGGAAGCCTGAAACAACCATTTCACTGCTTCCTTTCGTTTTGAAGGTTCGGCTACACGTCCAATAATAACACCATAATAAGCACATCCTAGCAACTCATGACCAGATTTTGCTTTATTGGAGGCTAGTTTTTCCATAACCTTTTTATTTATTATTGTTATCATTTTCTCATTTCTTTTTGTGGGATATTTTAAAAGTGATCAAAACATTGGCAACACTCAATCACCCATTTCAACAAGCAAAAGAAACTACGGCCTATGTTCATGTCATGCTTATAAATATTTATGACAAAAAAAATTGCATTTTTCTAGCTTTTCTACAATTTTTCGCTCCTCCCTGCAGCACTTGCATTGCACAAAACAGAAACATAACTGCTATTTAATTTAACTTTAAACTCCATAAAGATGACTAGAATGCGAAAGGCACTAGAAAAGGAAACTAAGAATTAGATACCTTGCAAGTAAGAAAGTCCAAGATTACACTGTCCAGAAGGGTCTCCAAGCACTGCAGCCTTTTTATAAAGGGCAATTGCCTTGTCTTTTTTACCAATTTCCCAGTAAAGAAGACCAGCATCAACCATGGCGAGGGTGGACCCACGAACCGCGCCTTTTAAAAAGGAATCGAGAGCCTTGTCCAAATTAGGTCGCACACCTCCCCGGCCATGCTTGAACCGCTTTCCCCATTTTAGGAACAACAAGGCTTCTCTCAATGGCCGAAGCCCTTCGCTCCATGACTTGCACACCAACGACGCTGCTTGCAGATGAGGCAGTGTGAACGATGCCGCTATTTTGGTCAAAATATCGGAGGGAAGTGTCGAGAAATCACCATTGGATGATCTTAATTTCCGAAAATCTGCTTCTGATGATAACCAGAATTTAAAGGTTGATTGACGGTATTGGCGACCAGGCCAGGTTTTCTGCTTCATCTTCTTTGGTAGAGTGGAGAGAGTGAAGTAAGTCGGTGGTTCCTGGTAGATGCGACCAGCCGACTACCGCTTCACTGGTCATTGCTTTCATAACCACGTCATCAATTTCGTGGGGCCGCTGAGCTCTGTGGCCGGCCCACCTGAAAGTTACCTTCTCAACATTTCGTATTCGCCGGATCCGATCCAAAGATCCAATAATGACCCCAGCCCCAGGTCCTTGAACGTGAGTCAACTTATCAAGTTAGTTGTTGATGTTATGTGTTTCGTGATAGGGTGCATTATATTTTATAAATATATTCTTTAATTTAAAATATATTAAAACAATATTTTTTTTAATCTTTTTTATTTCTAATTTTAAAAAATGAAAATCATTAAAAATACATAAAAAAAATATTTTTATAATTTTTTTAAACGAAAATTATTTTTAAAAACAGAAACACCAAATAAGCAATTAATTATCTTAATAAAATCACATCCATATTATTAAAATTGGTGAGCTGATAATATATTTTTAGTTAATGCAAAAGATTTAATTTTCAAATATTAATCTAAGTAATTTGATTATTTTTTCAAAAGTCAAGTTTTTAACACCATCAAGGATTTGACTAAATATGGTTTAATTACACATCTAACCCAAATCAGATTTTAAATTTTAAAATATCTAAATTAACCCGCATAAATGAGGTTGGGTTTAACAAGGAAGCGTTCTGTTATTTCTTATGATTATGAATGAATTGGAGCCTCAAAATGGCACCTCCCATCTGTCTCCTTACCCAGCAAGCCCAGCCCAACTATACAAAAGGCCCAGACCAACTATACAAAAGGCCAAGCCCAACTATACAAAAGGCTTGGGTCCATAAATGAACGCAAACTAAAAACTAGCAGACCTTTGTCCATAGCAACTAAGCCCATTCCACATTTTTTAAGGGATGATTTCTATTTCGATCCGGGTAAAAAAACTATTTTTTTTTATAAAAAAAACCACTAATTTAAATAATATAAAAAGATTCAGGTAATTCCAGATTACTCGGATTCTCTTTATGGTGTAAAGGAAGAAAACATTTTGATTAATTACCCGAGAAAAGAAAATTTCCGACCGCATCATCTCACCCTGCTGTATGTCGGCTACAAGTCGTCTATCCATATCAAAATAGCATTTACTAGGCTGGTATCAATGTTTCACGCTCCGGATTTGTATTATCTTTTCATTAAAATATTAAGACGTCGTAAGAGTACTTTTTTAAAAAAAATTAATAACTCAGAATTATATTCTATGTCAGCTAAATAAGTTAATTTTATAAAAATAATACATTATAAACTTAGATTAAATGATAAAATTATAAACAATAAATTTTTTATAAAAAAATTATGGAGAAAAAACTAAGAAAACTTTAGAATAAAAATCCAATTTAAAACATTAATACTTGATAAAAATTTGAATATGTAGAATTTTTCAACGTGATTTCACATGAAAAAGAAACAGCAAATATAAATTGAAAAACTTATTCATGCATCCAATCAAATAAATCACAACCCATTTTGTAAATAAAATTTACAAGAAAGTCATGAATAATAAATAAAAACATAATTCAAACATTTAAGAAACAAATATAGATCAAGATATTTAATATTGCAACACAGGTGATTTATATGGTTGTGTTTGATGAATTTGTTTATTAAAATCAATTTATAATAGAAATGGAAATACATAAAATTTATTGAATAAAATAAAATAAAAAAATATTATGCAAGTCTGCATATATTAAAAATATTATAAAAAATACATATTAAATCTATATAAAATATAAAAAAAACATTACAAATGAATTATACTAACCGTTAAAACAATTAAACACACCAAATATAATAAAACAATAATCACCATTTCAAAAAGGCTAAATAAGGTTTTTTTAAAAATCTTATAGAATGAGTATTAATTAAAACATAAATTTAGAAATTATTTTACAAAAAACATGTAAAGAAGGTATTAACAAAAAAAAATCATTTAAAAAAATAAAATGAGTACTACTAGGACTAATAAGTCAAGCCATGTGCCTGGCCAGCCTATAAAAAGCCAGCACATGGACCTTTAATTTATTTTTTAGTTAATGGGGTGGATGCCACGTTGTCCGCCCCAATGTTTTGACCAAAAACAGACAACATGTCATTTGTAATTCATTAGATTTCAGCCATTTAATGGCTGAAAGTACAAGGCTTGACTGTTTTTTACTCAAAAACTTATTTTTAATTTATTTTTTACCCAAAACACTGAGGACAGACCTTGGAAATCTTGTTAAAACAATTTATAGCCTCTAAAAACACAAAAAAACTCCACAAAACACAAAATTAACTCGAAAGCAAAAATCTTTCAGAGCTCAGATATGTTTTTCTAGGTGTTTTCAAAGTAAATAAACCATATAATCTTGACTCTATACATCATATAGAGTCATTTGACATAAAAACCGATCGCTTTGATAGCTGAAATCTTCGTCAACAACAACTTTTTTTCTCTAAGATAGAATTCAACGACCCCGCTCTCACTTCCATTAAAAAAAGGAATAAAAAAAGAAATGAAGTTTGATACCAAAATATCATATTTTAAAATTATAATGATCAGTTACTTAATAGCATAAAAAGATAGGGGACCAAAATGAACTTTGCAAACAAATTGCAGAGTTGCCACCTATTTTACCCAAGTTTTTCATTTCAGTCCTCTGTCTTTCAACTCAATCCCCACCCCCACCCTCCTAAAAAAAAAGCATTTGGGTTTAATCTGAGCTTAATTGTGCAAAAAATAAATAAATTTGAGGATTGGATTGAAAATTCTAAAAAAAACTCCACTATTGAAATGTGAAATGATGAACAATGAATTCTCCATAGTAAAACCGTTTTCTCTTTTAGTTTATACTATAATAATCTCTTTTTTTGCGTCATGCTACATGTAAATACATATTCATCGTTGATTTTTATCTAACATTAAAACAACACAACCACACCATTAGTAAATTGTTATGTTTTTTGTTTGAATTTATTTTATTAGCCATTAAATTTTAAAAATTCATTCTCCAATTGGAGTTTCTAATTACTCATGTTAACAAAGAGTTAATTTTGTGTAGACTCCACCTCATTTAGAGGCGGGAAATTTTCTGGGATAATTATAAGGGTTGATTTTTCTTGATGATAAACTTAAATTGAATAGACCCAAAAAACACTGAAAGGGTCCAAAAAACATTCCCATAGGCTCGTGCTACCACGTCCAAGCCCAACTTTCTACCAAGATGCACGGGTTCCAGAATGGTAGCCCGAGCCCATGTTGGGCATACGCTCGGGACTTAAGTATAGAAGCTCAAGTCCACCATCTAGGTGCATGAATACTGGAGTGATGGGTGTATTGCTTAGCTATTGGTGGGCATATTGCTCAGCTTTGCTGGGGTGCTAGGAGCGACACACTTAGTTGGTTTTGGGTGTACACTCCAACACCCTTGTGGGCTTGGACTATAACACTTGGGTCTAAGTAGCATACTTGAATCCCCATCTCATTTCTAATGGGTTCATACACCTTGCTCGAGCCCCACACTTTCTTGAGAAATTTTTTCAAGACCTAACGTGGGTCTCTCTGTATTTTATACTGATCTAATATATGTTATTTTGAGTAAAATACAACTCAAAATATCACAAAGGTTGAAATTTTATTTCAGCCCTTCCTCTCCACAAAACAACAAGACTTATAGGCTATAAATATACTATGAATCATTCAAACTCAAGGTTCACAAAATCTTCGTTCTTAACACTTTCACTGTACATATTTCAAGAGTCTATCTCTCTAAAATATCATTACACCTTTTCTCTTTACAAAGTTACTGGCTTAAGCATCAAATAGTCCTTACATCTATCAAGGAGAACCTTTTACAGGTACTAGCTACCAGCCACCTTGGCTTACCAAGTACAACCTGCTACCAACCACTTGGGTTTCCCATATTAAGTCATCAAACACCTTAGCTAAGGAGAATGAATCAGATTGCTTAAATTAATAAATTATTCAACACATTAATCTTATTCTTAAATATCTTGGATTTTGAAACTCATCACTTGAATTATATCTTTACAAGAATAACTAAAACAGATGAGGTTAGTTTAAGTGTTGATATGAAGTAAATTAGAATAATATATTATTTTTAGTGTTTTTAACAAGTTCATGTCATAGCTTAGTTGGGTGGAACATGTGGGACGAGCCTAAGATTACGAGTGACGAGGAGCTCAAATATTTTCTGCATTATGATAGATGACAGGTCGTCTATAATTTTTTTTTTTGTGAAAAAAAAGGATGATGACAGGTTATTTGCCCTATAAAAAAAGAAAAAAACAAGGCTAGGCACGCGGGCCTCTCTTAGGCTCACATGCATTACTATTTTTGTGGCAGGGCTCTTTTTTATTGGCCTTATAGATTTTTTTTTTCAATTTCATAATTTAAAACATATGAAATCAATTTTTGATGAGTTTTTATTAGAATTTTTCATTCAGTATTATGTTGATTATAAATCAATTTTTGTATTTTTATCATTTAATGAAACAAATTAACTAATTCAACCTAGTAGAGTTCATAACTAGGATTGTAAGTTTGATGAGTTAACTAGGATGAACCTAACTTGTTTTTTTTTTCCATTGAGTTTTTTCTTTAAACATGCTCAATCAACAAGGTCACACTAAAAAAATTTCCACACAATTTAATTTAAAACATATGTTAAGAAAATATTTGGGTTGAGAAATTACAAGTTTTAACCGTTGTACCGAGTTTAATGATATGCCCATGACTCTCTTTTTTAACTAGCTCTATATTTTTTTTTAAACCTCATCTTTTAATTTTGAATTTTTATTTAATTTTATTATTTAGTATTATATTGATTATGAATTAATTTTTATCTTTTTAACATATAAAAAAATCAATAAAATTCATAACTTAAATTACAGGTTAATTATGGTCATTATACTAGTTATTTCGAGAGAGAAATCAACGAGAAGTACAGTCAAACTTGCGGATCACAGAGTGATGTTAAGGAAAAACAAAGAAGACGAGTGGGCTCAGCTAATATTTTAGGCACAATATTTAATTGATCGCCACCCTTTTAAACTTTGAAGTATCTGGTCCGCACTCACTAATAAAATGGGAACCAACGTGGAACAGTCAAGCTTGATGGCGGTGGCTTTGTCACGACTCGCGCACACATGCAAAGTGCTGCCCATCTTGATTGGTCACTGAAGCCCACTTGATCGGATTTCTAAAAGGGACCTGGGCAGTATTGTTAGAAATGAGATGGTATTTGTTTTTTAAAGTATTTTTTATTTAAAAATATATTAAAATAATATTATTTTTATTTTTAAAAAATTATTTTTGATATCAGTATATTAAAATTTTATAAAAAAATTAAAAATATATTAATTTAAAAAAATTTAAAAATACTTTTGAATTGATGGAGTTGCTGATTGGAATGTAATTCTGGGATAAACTTGAGTTGATTTACGGATCCAGAAAATGACCCGACCAACCTATTATATGAGTTAGCCTTGAGCTATGTACTGAAGCCCTAGCTAGTCATGTTCACGAGCCCACAATATTGGAACTGGCGCCCTGACAACGACCATGCAATTAAACACACAGTAGGCATGTTCAGTGGGCAGATGTTGTCTTGTGTTTTTTTTTTAAATAAATTAAAATAATATTTTTTTATTATTTAAAATTTATTTTTAATATTAACTTATCCAAACATCTAAAAATATATAAAAAAACTTTAATTTTAATAAATAAATTTAAATTTTGGATAAACCATGTTTTGGCCGCACTCCCAAATACCTTGGAATGTTGGTTTCGAAACATGATTAAATTTTTTTAGATAACACAAATCATATCTCATTAAAAATTAAAAATAAATGTTTTTTTATCTCAAAAAAAAATTCAGCAAAACCTCTCACACTCTCCCAGTAAAATGTTTTCACTTCCTCTCAAGAAAGAGGTCATGAGTTTGTGTTTAATAATACTTTCAAAAATATATTTTAATTAAAAATATATTAAAATAATATTTTTTAAATTTTATTTTTATTTCTACCAAATATACATCCGGTCATCCACAAAAAAGGTGTTGCCGCTTAAGCTTACCAGGTTTTACTGGCTATTTAATGTGTGTTTGGCATTATATTTTGGAAGTTATTTTTGAAAAAATTAATATTTTTTTATTTTTTATTTTATATTAATATTGTTTTTTTATTTTTTCAGATCATTTTGATATGCTGATGTAAAAAATAAATTTTAAAAAATAAAAAAATATTTTTTTTGATATGTTTTGAAATGAAAAATATTTTAAAAAATAACCGTTATTATATTTTCAAACATATTCTTATAAAGCCAGTAATTATCTAGAGTAGTTTTGATGAATATTCCGACCTCGCAATAATAACTATCTATATGCTTTAAATCTAAACTTTAATAAAACAATAATCTCAAATAGTTTAATTATATGGTTGTGGATATAATAGAAAAAATGTATATTTTACCATATTCTTGTATGTATTATGCAGACATACAGTAAACATGATTAAAATAATCAATCATCCAATTAAAATATTAAAGTGGCATGTGAATTGCTGACTAGGATGGACTCGTTTTACTTAATACTAGTTACATAATCCGTGCGATGTTGCGGGTTAATTTTTTTATATAAAAAAATATAAAAAAAAAACTAATATCTAAAAGTGTTAGGTCTTTCTGCAAAGCTATATCCAAGAATCTTGAGTTTGGAATGTCTAGCCCAAAAGTAATATTTATAATAATAAAAATATTAATATTAAACTTGCATGACCCAGTAGGTCTAGGTCTAGCTCTAATACCAGACCTAATAGCCTTAGATGTGGATCTAGCTGCAAAGTCATGTCATAAAGTATGATAATTAAATAAATTAATTAAAAAGAAAAAAACCAATAGAAAGAAAAAAAACTAATGAAAAAAAAGAAAAAAAATCTGAATTAACTGGGTTGACCCGTCAAACCTTGGATTCGTGTCGTGAAACTTTGATAATTAAATAGGAAAAAAAATTGACGGGTTAACCCAGAATTAACCGGGCTAACCCGTCAAACCAGGTTACCTGTCAAACCCGGGATCCGTGTCATGAAAGTCTGATAACTAAATAGAAAAAAAATTAAATATTAATAACCTAAACTAAACGAAAAAAAATTAATTAAAAATAATAAAAAACAAAAACAAACAAAAGACATAAGCTTGTTACTAATGAGAAAAAAAAATCTGAATCAACTGAGTTAACCCGTCAAACCTGAGATTTGCGTCATGAAAGTTTGATAACTAAATAGAAAAAAAACTCGATGGGTCAAATGAAAAAAAATTAACAAACTAAACTAAATAAAAAAATGATTAAAAAGGAAAAAAACAAAAAAAAATCAGGTTAACTCGTTAAATCAGGTTAACCCGTCAAACCTGAGATCCGTGTCATGAAAGTATGATAACTAAATAATTTTTTTTTTTCACATAAAAAACTAAATTAAACAAAAAAAATCATTAAAAGAAATAGAAAAAAAATGTGAACATTAACAACCTAAACTAAACAAAAAAAATTAATTAAAAAAACAAAAACAAACAAAAGACATAAGCATATTACCAATGAGGAAAAAGAAAAAAAATCTGAATCAACTGAGTTAACCTGTCAAATCAGGTTAGCCCGTCAAACCTGAAATTCGCGTCATGAAAGTTTGATAACTAAATAGAAAAAAAAATCGATGGGTCAAATGAAAAAAATCGATTAAAAAGGAAAAAACAAAAAAAATTCAGGTTAACTCGTCAAACCCGAGATCCGTGTAATAAAAATATGATAACTAAATTAAAAAAATTCATATTAACAAACTAAATTAAATAAAAAAAATTCATTAAAGGAAAAAAAACACAAAGAAAAAAAACCCAAAGGCAAAAAAAAAAAACAAAAACGAAAAAAAAAGAGTCAAGTGTTTCACTGTGCACTGTGTGCACAATGATACATTATATGTAAAGAAACAGAAGAAGCAAAAGCGAAAAAAAAAACTCTGCTACTACAGTGAAAAATCCACGCGTTTTAGAGTATTCTATATTATGTAATAGCTAGGTCTATGTGGATATGTAGTATCCGAGCGGTTTTTTTCTTTGTAACATTAATTCGTATAAGAAAATATTATCCAAAACAGATGAAAATGCTATAAATTATCTTTAAATCCAACAAATACAAGAGAGAGAGAAAAATACTAATTGCAGGAAAATTATAGATTTTTTTAGAATATACATGGACTAGCACTACCAGAAAATCGACGAAAACTAATAGAATTATCGATGAAATATTTTATCAGTAATTTTTACCGATGAATATAATTCCGTCTTTAATTTTATCGGTATATACTGACTGTATTACAGATAGATTATATAGTTTTTTGTTTCAACGGTTACAAAATAAAATCTTACCAAAAAGATACCATAGAAAAACACACATGATAAAATAAATTCAAATTCATCGAATAAAAAAATAAGTATAATAATTTTTAAGAGATTGTGTGCTGTATGATCAGTATGGTTAAATCTGATCAAATTTTTAGCAAATATTACACCATTTAAAAAAGTAATCTAACTAGAGAATCCCATAAATTGAAGGCTTGGAATTCTTTCAAAAACGAATTTTAAAGAAATATTTCAATACGATTAGCATTTTAATCATTTGAAGAGTGCAAAGTTAACAGAAATATTACATGGTTCAATAATTAAATCAATCATTTTCTATCTCGAAACTAAATGTAATTGCAATAAATCAGGAAATATCAATAATTAAAAGTATTAAAATAATATTTTTTATTTAAAATTATAAATTGCTTAGTATTCATATCTACATCAAAACCGACTTAAATTAAAGGTTACTTGAACAATAATTTACAAAAAAAAATTGAAAAATAAATAAAGTATATTGCTCAATTATACTTTATGAGATGAATATTATTTTTATTTAAAAAGACTTCAAATATAAAATAAAGATTATTTAAGAATTTACTTGTCATAGACATACTAATACAAAAATATTGCTTAAATATTTGAATAGTTGTACTCAATTTTCGTTCACCTTAAACCTGCCATAGTCTACATCCCCAAACACGCCCTATTCTTGCTCGCATAATCCGCGCATGTATGTTAATTAATATTCTTGCTCCCTTGCCTCCTCCAACTTATCAAGAGTTAAACTGTTAATTAATTAGCAAATTGTCAAGCACATGATCCGCTCCATTACGCCTAATTATTACTGTGACTAAAGGGACCCACCCTGTTTTCTTTGCTGGTCAAACCACGGTCATTTCGGAAAATCTGAATTAAAATGGTGTTTATCTCTGCCAGGTTAAAAAAATATACTTGAATCAGTATAAAAGTAAATTTAAAAATTATTATAAAATGTCTTCGTCGTGTATTATTATTATTATTACGAGACTCTTGCAAACGTCATTGCAAACGTGTCAATAGGTTGTTATAATAATATATATATATATACGCGCGCGTGTCATGATGTGTGTTGGCTAGAGTGTATTTGTTTTTATATTTAAAAAAATAATTAATTTTTTATTTTAAATTATTATTTTAATGTATTAATATTAAAAATATATTTTTAAAATAAAATAATATTAATTTAACATATTTATAAGTAAAAAAAAACATTAAAAAACAAATTATTGTTTTTAAAATTTACTCGAAAAAAACGTGATTGGATCAGGGCTAAAGTGGACAAATATGACAAATGTTATAATAAGTTTCGTACAATAAACTTTATCAATCTAAAACAACTTTTTTGTGAAAAAAAACCACTTTAAACTATTTTTGTCGCTACCCGTCCCTTGAAGATATTACCGGGTCAGATAAACATTACCCCATCAGTAGGCATGCTATCCAATCAAGGACATCGTTTTATCTTATGAATGGGTCGGAGAAAGACATAATTATGTCAAAAATGTTTTCACACAAAACTTTTATTAATAAATGTTTTTTCTTTAAATAGTATATTTATATAAGAGGTTTATTCATTTTTTTTCTTAAATAAATCTAAAAATATATAGACTTGAACAAACTATAAAATCATAAAATAGAGATAAAAAATAACAAAATCACCTGTAAGAACATTTTTTAAACCTAATTTGAATACTTTCATGACCTTTATTGGTTATAGCTAGGGGTGATCATTTTAGATTTAGTTTGGTTTTTGTCAAAAAAAAGTAATTAGACCAATTTTTTAATAAAAATCAAAACCGGTTCAAACAGACTGGTTTCGATTTAAGTCGGTTTTTATAACAAAAACCGGTTCAAACTAATTTGGCTATGTTTTTTTAGTTTTGGCTCGGTTTTTTTTTGATTTTTTTTGTTTGGGTCCGATTCAGTTTTTTTGGTTTCAGACTTATAAAACCGAACTGGACCGGTCAATTTTTTTAAAATTTTAATCGATTTAATCGGGTTTTTTTCAAGGTTTGATTTTTTCAGTTATTTTTTTTCTAGTTTTCTCGGTTTAATCAGTTTTTCAGTTTTTTTGTTCGGTCCTAGTTATAATTGACTACATCCTTGTATAATTGAATATATAGAATTTTTTTAAAAAATTGAAGTGTAATTCACAATTACATAAAAAAATAATATATCTTTATGTTAAATCAATCGTTCGGTGCAATCCAAATCTCTTTTTAAACCTAGTTCTTGTTGTTTATAAATATTCATGCAAAGATATCCAAATAACTCAATTGTGAGATATCTA